>PPYF01027758.1_pt1 | contig 38224 bp, 31 predicted proteins | sample 1559871 | NCBI WGS metagenome assembly PPYF01 (sample SAMN08240021, study PRJNA423297) | Human gut metagenome, whole genome shotgun sequencing project.
AAAATTAAGACCAAACAAAGAAACCGACTATGTTTGCAAGAATACTTAGCAGTGGCTCTTTCCACGATGTTGTCGGCTACGTTGTCCGTGAGTTCCACGACAAAAACAAGTACACTACCGACACTTGGAGAGTCATAGACAGCAGTGATATTTTCACGCTCGACTATAAGAAAATGGTGCAGTCATTTGAGGTCGCACACGGATTCATGCCCGACAAAGAGAATCCGGCAGGGCATATTTCCATCAGTTTTGACAACGCCGACGCGCCCCGTCTGACGGATGAATTTATGGTTCAGCTCGCCAAAGAGTACATGTACGGCATGGGCATCAAGGACACGCAGTACCTTGTTGTGCGGCATCTGGAAACCGAGCATCCGCATTTCCACATCGTCTATAACCGTGTGAACATGTCGGGCAACGCGGTCAACGAGCGCAACAATTTCAAGCGGAGCGACAAGGTTGTCAAGGCAATCAAGGACAAATACGGGCTTACATACTCGCCTCTGAAGAAGAAATACGAGGACATGAAACCGATATTTCATGAGAAAATAAGTCAGGCTATTTATGGCTGTAAGTCCTGGGATGAGTTCTGCCGACGCCTCGCCTGTGCAGGAATTGAGGTTAAATTTCATAACGATCACGATACGGGCAAGCACATCGGAGTGAAATTTTCAGACGGTGACATAACCACGACCGGCTCCAAGATTGACCGTGATTTCACCTATCGCCGTCTTGACAATCTCTTTGAGTTTAACCGTAAACAGGAATGTCAGCAATCCGACTCTATCCCACAGGAACCAAAAGTAACGGTAGAATATGCACCGTCGCAGAGGTCTTCTCTCGTGGAGGATGTTGTGGACGCAACTATCGGAGCTGTCGGCAACCTGTTCACCCTCGGTCCCGGTTATGACCCGCAGGAGGAAGAATTTGCCCGAAGCATGAGAAAGAAAAAGAAGAAACCCACCATCAAACAAAGCCGCTGAATATGTCAAAACTTTACGAAGACGTCAAAAAACAAGGAGTGCAGATTGACGGCCTGCAAAAGACAGTAACCAACCACACCACTCGCATCGAGATCCTCGAAACAAAAGCGAAGGCAACGCCACCGCCGCAAGCTCCGGCAGAGCCAACGGAAATAAAAGTGGTAATTCCAGAGGACATCGCCCGGAAGTCAGACATTGACAATGCCGTGACGCGGATTGTCGAAAACTGCAAGACCGGGGAGAATCAATCGTCAGGACCGGTATCGGTTACTGTCAGCCAAATGGATGTTCTCGAAAAAATCGAATTTGATAAGAAAATCCAAAAGGCAGTCAAAGACGAAATCGGTCATACGGAAAATAAGGTCGATGACAACAATGCCATTCTCAAAAGAATGGAGACCCGGCAGAACAGTTCCGACAACGAGACCACGTTGCGCAACAAACTACTTGCCTTCAAAATCATTGTAGCAGTATTTATCGCTGTCTTCTTCGCATTCGGTGTTGCGTTCTTCTATCAGGACAATAAGATTGAGCACCTCAAACGAGTGGAGTGGCTCTATCGCTGGAGCCGCATCGGAAAGGCTGACACCGAGGAGTATCAGGATTTTGAACGCCGAATGCTCGATGGAAAGAAAGAGGAACGGAACGGCATGAAGGCTAAAATCTTCAAGATGGAGCGCAGTGCCCCGCAGTTCCTCTACTTCCGACCTGTCGATGACTGGACTCCCGAACCGCCGGAGCCGCCAAAAGCAACGGAGCCTGAGAAATCAAAGCCAAAGGCAGAATCAAAACCGAAGCCGCTGCCACATGAGCAACGCTCCCGTTTGACACCGGGCGAAATCGAAGCAATTAAGAAAGTGCGCGCAAATCCGCATATCCCAGAAGACGCCAAGCCGGAACTGCCCGAAGGTTACTAAAACCCAACGCCACCGAGAGAAGCAAAAGCCTCCCTCGGTGGCGTTTTGTCAAGTCCCCGACATCACTGCCGAGGGCTTGACTATTAGTATGATTAAGCTGTTTCAAAAATTATACGATAGTGAAATGTATGCTCCCTGCATAAAGGATTTACGGGGATAAAAGTCTTTGAAGGAGATACCTTTGTATGACAAATGACGGTATTGGCTATATACATCAAGATTTGACATCATATATCCGGCACTTATCCCACAAGGGCCGACATCAAGGCTGACTCCTAAGCGCAGATCAAACGCCAGCCATTGCCCTTTAGTTGTGCTGATATAGTCATACTCGATATCAGGCCAATTCGGTGTAGATTCTATACATACACGCTGATAAGGATTATTCAACATTATTCCCGGCTCGGCAAAAAGCGACCACGCGCAAGCCCGATATTTCAGCGCAGGTGTTTTTAACATAACTGATGGGCGGAGATAGAAATTCCAAGGTTTGTTGTCATCCTCGTCAATGTTCCAGTTTTTGCCAGATGCCCAGCCATCCTCATACCACACTTTCCATTAACCGACAGAACCTCCCAGACCCACGTACTTATTGAGCATATAATGATAGGAAAACTCAAGCTGCCAAGTGTCAGATGAAGTCAAAGCTCCGTTGAACCCCACGCGGTGGTGTGTCTTATCCTCTGTTTCCTTTGCAAGAAGGATTAACGGGCTTGTAATCAGAATAAAAACGACTAATAGTAGCTTTCTCATTACGTTAATAGATTATTTAGATTGAATATAGTTTATGATGGCGTCGGGGTTGTCGCAGCCAAGCACATATTGTTTTCCTTTGTTTAGTCGTACAATAAAGCAATCAGCCTCATTGCCATAGTAAGCAAAATATGTGCCTAAAGTCTTATCTCTGTACCAGCCCCAGTAGCCAAACCAACCGTCGTTACCGAATACTCGCCGCCCCAACATAGTAGACTGCAACCGTTCTATTGAACTTATTTCTCTCAGTGGTATTCGTTTAGTCCGGATAATACAATTTACACGCAATTCACCATCGCAAACACTGACGGATAGAGGCATGTAATACAGCGTCAAAGCGCAACAAACAATTAATATACCACTTATTATGCAAATACTCACAGGGCTATTGCTAAAATATAGCGCACATAGTAGGACAATCATGACTATGCCCGACAGCATGATTGAAAATGTACTGAGTCTGACTCTTTGCTTCATTTTTGTTTTATTTTATTGCCCTCGGCACTCATGTCCGAGGGCGGTTGCGATTGTATGATTGGCTGTTTCTATTAAAGTCGGTTCATTTCAGCCTCTGATGCAGCTTTACCCTTGTATTTGCTTTTCTTTGGCTGGAATTGATATTGAACGCTGAGTGTTATTCCACGTCGGTCATAACTCTGGTATTTTTTCATAAGAATACCGTATGTATTCATACTCCAGTCGTTGTTGCGGGTATTGAATATATCGGTTGCTGTCAGCTTAATGGCAAGTGCCTTGTCGAAGAATGTTTTGCGCACGCTCATATCCATTACAAACCATGAGGCTGCAAAACGATTGGTGTGCATATCTCCGCTACTTTGCCCCCGCACATTAGCGGAGATATAAAAGCCTTTGGGCAATGTAATTGAGTTCTGAACACTATATGAAAATATCGGTTTATCGTAGCTGTCATTGCCAAGTTTCATCCACGGTTTTGACAATCCGAGAGTAACTTCAGGAATCCAGCGCCGTATCGGGCGGCTCCATATCAGATATGTGCTTAACTCGGATACGTTGACATTGACCGGATGGAGCAGCATCTGCAATGACGACGCAGGATAAATCTCTTTTACAAAAGCGTATGTATCAAGGCTGCGGATATAATCAACCTGCAACATAAAGTCATTCCATTGCCCGAACAGTTGCAGATTGTGCATCTTTTCATCACGCAGCATAGGATTGCCGCCCTCAATCTCGTGTTCTCCGGCATAAGTCAGTCCACTTGTAAGTTGTGAATACGGTGGTTTTATAGTTGCCATTCTATAACTCAGGTTTATCATAGAGGTTTCATTGAAGAAATAACCAAGAGATATATCAGGAGTGAGGAAATGATCAGTGCGGCTTACATCTGTATCTTTCTTCCCATCGACAGTAAACAGATAATCAACGTATTCATACCTTAAACCAGCCGACAGGCTGAAATTCCCGAACTGTCTTGCCCACGATGCGAAAGCCGCCAATGAAGTCTGCTTGGCATCGGTCAGTGAGGACGGAATGTATGTCCCGACTGATGTATTTAGCATCCGGTAATCAAGTTTTGTCCGGGTATAGGAATCCTGTGTACCGACAGTGAAATCACCTCCGGCAAGAGGGAAGTCGAGATAGAGTTTTCCAGCCCAAAGCGAGCTGTTCTGGTTTTGTGTGGAGTTTACTGCCTGTAAAGCCTCATTTTCGTAACTTGCATTGCTGTTCTTGTTATTGTTAGCCCCTTTGAAGTTACCGTCAAAGTGAAGATGATATTTGTCGGCAAAAGTATTGTCATAGTACAGAGATACCAGATGATTCCTTGTATTACCTTCCCCTGATATTCTGCGATATAGAGGTTTCTCAGAGTTAATCCATTCCGTGCCATCATTCAGCGGGTCGGTATGAGAATACATAAACCGATAGTATGCGCCAAATGACTGAGCACCTTCCGAGAAATTGAATCCCAATTTGCCTAATGCGCTGTTCTCAGGGTATGTATTATGAAAAGTAGTGCCGACTTCTGTGGGCTTGCCTTCAAATGTAAGACTTTTGAGTGTAGAACCCTTGATTACACTGTTGTCATGGTCGTAATATCCTGTGCCAAACAGCTCCCATTTGCCGGTATGATAGCTGAAATCAAGCATATCGTTTACCGACCACTTACGCTGTACACGAGTCTCCACTTCATTGCTTATACTGAGGCCCTGCACAAAGTTTTTACGGGTTGTGATTTTAAGCACGGCATTGGTAGTGCTTGCGTACTGCGCACCCGGAGCCAGTACCAACTCAACGCTTTTTATGTTGGAGGATTTTAGCTGACGCAATTCTGCATCATCGCGCATAGGTCTTCCGTCGATGTAGATGGCAGGCGAACCTTTACCGGTTACAGATACAGCATTGTCATCCACAGATATTAGTGGAAGCTGTTGCAGCACATCAAGTGCGTTTCCTGCATTTTGCAGGTTTGACCCTGCAATGGTTGAAACGAGTGAACTGCCGACAAGTTTTGTAGCAGGTTGCTTGGCTGTAACTACGACTTCTTGCAACTCTTTAATCAGTGAATCTGTCGGCGTTGTTTCTTGCGAATGGACATTTGTCCATGCCGATAGAATCATGATAGATAAAAAAACAAGTTTTGATCTCATATATTTGTTTTCAGTTGTTATTGCACTCGGCACTCATATCCGAGGGCGGTTGCGATTGTATGATTAAGCTGTTTTTCTAATCAATATATCCAATAAATATGGTCATTTTAGAAGCTGTATTGGATGGAGGCAAGGATGCTTCTTTGCCTTATCCCGAAGTGATGTTCTGAACGCGAGAGGGTGCCATAGCTGATGTATTGGTAAGTGTGGCTATTCAGAAGATTGTTGGCTGTCAGTGACAAGCGCACCTTGCCGTTGACTCTCCATACAGCCGAAGCATCAAGAAGTACCAGATTGGTGGTATTCCCCTCGGGGAATCGGGTCAGGAAATGCTCCGCTCCTATAGTAAACTGCACATAATCATTTGGAATTATGGTAGCAAAGACGTTTTGCCTGAAGTTATGATAATTGTTGGCAATAGAGTTTAGTTTCAGTTTTGAGAATCCATAGCTTGCCTCGTAGTTGACAGAGAGCCATCTTGTGATGCTTCCTTTGAAATATGGTTTCACCCCTGCTGTAATCTGTCGGTAGGGTACCACCTCATTATCGCGCATGGATGATGCGGATGACACAGAGGCATCTATATCGCAGCCTACCACCATCTTGCTATGACCGAGACCTTTGCTGAATCCACCCTTGACATACCATGTATCACTGTTGTTCAAACGGTCGGCATAGGTCGATACAATGAAATCGTCGATGAATAACTGACTTGACATTATTGAACTGCGACTATGATTATAGGTCGCTGAAAGGTTGAAGAACAGAGACTTCAACGGATTGCGATAACGATATGAGAGTGTGGCAGCAACATTCTGCGAATAATTGTCGGGGTTTTCGGCAATGAAAATATTGCGGTAGTCGGAAAGCACCGGAACCGAAATATTCAGATATGGTTGCGGCGAACCGAGGCTAAAGGTTGCAGATGCTGATAAATCAGATTTGGCCGTCAGTTGTCGTTTTATATACATATATGGCGAAGCATTGATATAATCATGTTGACCTGCGATTGAATAGTGAAGCCATTTCAGAGGCATACGGAATGACGCACGCCAGCCGTTGCGCTCATAATCGACCTGTGGGGCGGCATAAAGATTTGACAGGAATGCTTTGTGGATTCCGTTGTTGTCAAATTCTCCAAGTCCGTCAAGGGTGCTGTTCATTCGGTGATAATTGAGATCAAGGCCTCCAGACACATAATATTTCCAAAAACGGGTCATCTTTCCGAATTTGGTTTCAGTAGTGCTTCGGAAATCTGTTGTGCCAAGGCTCTGCTCTGCATTATCAACCCCTGCCACAATCAACCGGTCAGGACGATGTTCTAAAGTATTACGCGAAATAAGCGTGAATAGTTTTTTCTCGTTGCGCTTCACAAGCTTTAGGTCGTTGTTGGCAGATAAACTCTTATGGTTAACACGCTGGGCGAGGTCATACGAACCTGTTATCTCGGAGTTTGACTTGTCCCATACTCCGGCCACTGTCAATTTCTCCTTCAGGTAGTATCCTCGCTTGTTTGTCTGGCTGAAAAACTGCGCCGACAGATCGTGAGTCTGTGTACGCTGTGAATTATTCTGAACAAACTGAGGAATATGAGAACTGAAATAGTCAGTAGTCATTCCCGAACTGTAGTCAAGACGATCGCCCATGTAGTTAAGTTTAAGGCGCATCGAAGTGTCTCCGGACTTCCATGCCGTTATCGCGTTTGCAAGCCACGACAGATTGTCGCGGGTTCGCTTCTCCGACAGTGGAGCGTTCACAATATCGGCAGATATGTATTCAGGCCATAGGTTTGATGAGTAATCCGAAGAGAACATGTCATCGAAATCATGCTCCTGTATTTCATTGACAGGATTCCATCCGGTATTGTCGGCTTTGAGGGTTATGATATTCTGACTCTTCGGGGCGATGCGCATTGTGTAAAGCGAACCGTCATATAGAAACGGCTGAGCACCGGCGGCAGCCTGTGCCACGCCCACCCATCGGCTTCGTGCATCCTCCTTCAGCTTGAGGTTTATGCCAGCTTCCTCCGGAAACTCAATGCCCTCGAGAGCCTTGACCGGCTGATGATTCTCCATCACCTCCACAGATGCCACATCCTTGTGCGAGATGTTGTTGGTGGCCAGCCCGTACTGACCGCCAATAAAATCATTGCCGTCGAGATAGAACTTATTAATCGGTTTGCCCTGATACTTTATCGTCCCGTCTTCCTCCACCTTGATACCCGGAAGCCGCCTGATGACGTCGATAATGGCATTATCCTTGGCATTGGCATATTTAGCAACGTTGAATACAAGTGTGTCGCCTTTGGCATATATGTCAGGAGCCTCCACTATCACATCGTTGAGTTGTGTTGCCTTTGGCGTAAGGCGCACACAAGAAAAATCGGCTGTAACAGGTAGTGAACGAGATTCATAACCCATGAAACGAAACGATATGGAGTCTGCATCGGCTTTAGGGCTAATAATGAAGCGACCTTCTTTATCGGTTGAAGCAAAAGCACCTTTCGATTTCACGATGCAGCCTACAACCGGCTCGTCTGTGTCAGCATCAACAACTTTGCCGCGCAGATCTCCCGAATCTGCCGCCGAAGCCGACAGCAGACCGAGGAAAACGCAAATTATGAAAAAACTGTATCTGTTCATTTTTTCCAGTCAAGTTCGAGGTAATCATATGGCAGTTCAATCGGGTCGTATGCACCGAGAGAGGGGTTGCCGTTTGCATCAAGAACCGTGACACTTTCGCCGGTCGTCGCCTCATAGTATGCATACGGATTTATCTCATAGCGATGTTTGGCATCGTAATAACCTTTGCGGTCAGTTTTGTTAAACGGCACTTTGTAGATAGTGATGGGGCGGTCGGCGTTCGACTTGATACCGATGCACTCAAATGTATAGTGCCCCATCTCGTCTGAAGCCTTCATGATAAGACCGGGGAGGCCATGAAGTTTCCACGGCCCATCCATCAGCGGTATGTCCTCTGCGTAGAACACAGTCCACACGCGACCACGGAACTTGCACCGCGCGCTCTGACATTCGTATCCGAGCACGGTAGTCACCGAATCAGTAAGCTCCCAGTCAAGTGACGGCATCTCCTCGTCATAGCGGAACCAGTCCTTACAGATTTTCTCGGTATGAGTAAGATGTCCGGCGGGATAGTTCTTGTAGATGGTCATGAATTCGCCTGTGCTGAGTTTACCCTCTATGGCTGCATCGGCTATCTGTTCTTGAGTGGACCGCATCAGGATTGAATCGACCGTGAGGTTCTTGTAGCTTGAAAACTTTGAGAGGCCGTCCGGGCCAATCTGAAGCAACATATTGTCACTGTCAAAGTCTTCTTTCAGAGAGCCGGTGGTGTCAACGCAACAGCGATAGTAATAGACGAACTCCATGTTCTCGGGAGCGAGAGTCTCTGTCTCGGGTACCGTGGCCTGAAAGATGCTGAGTTGACGGCGAAGGATTTTGCCTGAGGCAATAGCTGTCGCAATGATTGTGATAACGAGTAACAAAAATATTTTTTTCATATTGTTTGAGATTTGTTATTTCTGATTTACGCTGCAAAGTTACCACAGGACAAAGCCCCATACTGAAAATAATCATTACTCAAACATTATGAAATTATTACTAAATTATTACTGTCAAGCAAATAGCTTGACACAGAAGCAATATGTGCGGTGATATTTTTGTAATTTTGCATCATGAAAAAAAGGATAAAGACACTATATATAATCACTATCATAGCGATTCTTGCATTCTTAGGGATGCAGGTCTATTGGCTGTATGGGCGCTACGAATATTCTCTGCGTGAATATGAACATCATGCTGAAACAGTAATTGCTGATGTATTAGTGGAGTATAATAAGGAAAGAGACAAAAAGGGAGTTGGCCAAATCAACACGTCTTACAGCCTGAGTCATGGAGTCGACTCTGTCGGTAATGCGTCACGAAAGGTAACGGTATCGTCTTCAGTATTTAACGGGCGCAAACTTTTAGGTATTAATGAAGAACGCAATCTTACAGATGAGGAAATTGAAAGGCTGTCAGAAATCGTCACAGACAGTCTGCAGCGTATTGAAGAGAAAAAACTTTCGATAGACGCATCGACGGCACCTTCCGACGGAGTTGCTTGGGCGGCAATGCGCAATTTTGATTTGGAAGTTCAATCTCCTTTTACTATTCAGGGTGTTGATTCTTTGCTGAAAAACGAAAACATCAACGCAGAAATATCATTGACTATAACAGACAGTCTCATGTGGAAACCGATTGCGTATGGTCATGAGTCTTTGATTAATCCAGTCTTTAAGATTATCAGCCCATATTCAGAACTTGAGAGAAAGGCAGTCGTAATCGAATGCAGGATTCCTACGGCTGACATTTTTAGAGAAATGAGTTGGACTCTCGTCCTCGCTTTCGTATTATCCTTATTCCTTATCCTTTGCCTTATATGGCAAATCAGTACAATTGTCAAACTCTCACGTCTTGACAAGATGCGCAACAGTTTCATCACAACGATGGTTCATGAGCTTAAACGTCCCATTTCCACATTGAAGATGTGCGTGTCAGGGCTTAACAATGAGCGGATGCTGGAAGACAAGGCCGTCAGAAAGGAACTGCTTACTGAATCTCGTAAAGCTCTTGATAATCTTTCCGCCTACTTCTCAAAACTGCGTGATATTACATTTAACAATGTCGAGCAGATTCCACTCAATATTCAAAGTACAAACCTCTATGATCTGTTTGACACAGTTGCTCAGGCAACAGTACGGCCATCTGGGAAAAATGTAACCATTCATAATGATATTACTCCTGACACGATAGTTTCAGCCGACCGTGCTCATCTATATAATATACTGAATAATCTCGTTGAAAACGCCGTCAAATATTCTGGCACGGAAGTGGAAATCAATGCTTCAGTTACGGAGGGTGTGGGATTTGTCGAACTTATGGTTAGCGATAACGGCAATGGCATTCCATCTGGCGATCTGAAACATATATTCCAACGGTTCTATCGCGGGAAAGCTTCAGCTGGAGAGCAGCCTGGCATGGGACTTGGACTCGCCTATGTCAGACTTCTTGTTGAAGCGCACGGTGGAGACATCTCCGTTCAAAGCACTGAGGGTAAAGGCACATGTTTCACCATAAAATTACCGCAATGATGAAGTCGATAAAAATACTCTTGGTTGATGATGACCTCAAAAACTCGATGCTTCTCAAACGATTTATCGAGGCGGAAGGTTATGAAGTCATTTACGCCAATAACGGAAAGGTGGGATTGGAAATGTACAGAGAAACCCATCCCGACCTTATCCTGCTTGATATTAATATGCCTGAACTCGACGGATTCGAAATGGCAAGGCTTATCCGCCAGAACGACAAGAAGGTGATTATTTTCTTCCTGACTGACCGCACAGATAAGGTTGATCGTCTCCATGGTTTTTCACTGAAAGGTAACGACTATATACCTAAGCCGTTTTATCCCGAAGAGCTGATTGCTAAGATTAACGAGCGATTTGAAAGCATGACTGTTAATCAGGATGTGGAATATCAACTTGGACAAACTGTTTTCCGTCCCAACCTTTCAGCATTGACTTTCAACGGTGAGACCCACTCCCTATCTGTGCGTCAAACCGAAATACTCCAGATGCTTGCCGAAAATATCGGAAAACCGGTAGAGCGGGACATCATACTTGAAAGAATTTGGGGTGACGCAAGCTACTCTAATTCTCTTGCACTTAATGTGCAGATTACCTATATCCGCAGACTCATTACAGACCCTTCCATATCAATTACTTCAATCAAAAAGAAAGGATATATTTTGTCTGTTGTATAATGAAGTAATATCCAATATAATGTACGCAGTGGTCAATTTGCATAGCTAAACCACTCAGTCGTTTGTAGTTCGATTGCATCTCTATTAACGATACCACCCGAACTGAAATTTTAACAGAATTTTAGATTTTAGTGTGGTGACCCAGTGAAATATTGGTTGAGGTCACCACATTTTTATCGCCCGATTATGGTTAAAGTCTGTTAAAATTTGGGGCTATGGGACTGTGATGTGGGGTTGAATGATGCTGAATGATTTTGAATGGATATGATTTATATATTGATTATCAGAGCATTAAGCAACCACAAGAATAAATATGTGCCTATCATGGCACGCATAACACACAATATTACAGCGTGTTAGCGTGGGTGTGGTGACTTTTGTGGTGACTTGGAGGAGCGTAGTTAAACAAAAGACCGCTAACTCATTGAGAATTAGCGGTCTTTTGTGGTGCCACCAGTGTAAAATACTTAATGTCAATGCAAATGAACAGAAGTAAATTTATTTGGATTTGTTAATCTTCAAAAATTATAGTGACTTTTGTAGTGACTTTTAGAAATAGTCACTATCTTTGTATTCGGAAAACACACCGAGGTTTTGGAACCCGAACCTACTTCAAGGAGATAGGCTCGAACTATCGGCTGTGGTTTCCCATTGAATAATTGCAACCGACTATAAAACCATTTGAATTATGGCAAAGACTCTCTCCAGATTCTATATCCGCAAACAGGATGAGAACAAGGATATGGCAACCCTGTTTTTCAGGGTGCAGAATAAGGAACACAAGATAGACTCTATCTTCTCTTCCCAAATACAGGTTGACGTGCAGGAGTGGCGCAATGCCATATCCTCTGAAGAAAACTGGATGCGACATCGGGAAAAGAATTTCAAGTTGCACGATACTCTTGCCAAGATAGAAATGGCGGTAAAGAGCGAAGTTGAAGGTATGCACTTTGACAAGAAGGCTGTGAAAGAGGCTATACTTGCTGTTGCCAATCCAAGGAAATCCGATGCTGTGAAAAAGGCACGCAAAGCCGAGGAAGATGCCCGGCTGAAACAGGAGCGTGAAAAGGCGGCTGAGGAAGAACGCCAACAAAAGAAAGCGGAATTGGAACGTGCCAATATATGGAATTTCCTCGACCGATTTGTCAATGACATCAAGGCCGGCAAGCGGCTCAATGGTAATGACCGTTACACACCCGGCAGCTGCAAGGCATGGAGCAGTTTCCGAAAACTCTACAACGGTTTCGACCCTCGCCATAAATTGACATGGGGTGATGTTGACCGCGAACTTGTGACGAAATTTCTCGCTCACCTCGCCAAACTCGACTATATGGGTAGCTCAATCAACAAATATCTCGTGTCTTTCCGTGCGATGGTGGGATATGCCTATGCCGATGGTCTTCACAATAATGAACGTGCTATGGCTTGTTTTTCCAAACGCAAGGTTGAGGAAAGCGACAAGGCGGTTGAGATTTATCTGACTGAAGCTGAATTGCAGGCTCTGGCGGAAATGGAGTTGACCGGACTTAAAGACCAAGTACGTGATATATTCCTTATTGGTTGTTATACCTGTCAGCGCGTCAGCGACTATAACAACATTCAGCCTGAAGATTTCACGACAACAGCAAAGGGTACGCCTATAATCCGGCTTATCCAGCAGAAAACACGCAACGAGGTCAAGATACCGATAATGAATCCCAACCTCAAAGCCATCTGCGAGAAATACAATTACAACATTCCCTCTGTGATTGACGTGCTGATCAACCGTTACATCAAGGAGATACTTGAAGACCTGTCGGCAACTGTACCTTCTCTTGCGGTCAAAGTACCCACCAAATTGACAATGAAGCAAAAGAATAATGAGGTGTTGGGCAAACTAACCGTAGAGCGTAATGCCAAAGGAGAGGTTGTAATGCCACGATACAACTGCGTCACTACCCATACCGCCCGACGCAGTGGCATTACCAATATGTACCTGTCGCACAAATACACCATTGTCCAGATGATGCACGTCAGCGGTCACAAAACGCAGAAAACTTTCATGGACTACATCAAACTATCCTCTGACGAAATCGCCGATGAGATAGACGCAATCGCCAATCCGACACAAAACGATGTGTTCTAAAATTTCTATTAACAAACTTTTTATGTGGAATTTGTGTTGAAATTTTGAGGAAAGCAAATTATTTACTATCTTTGCATCCACAAAGGGTAGTTTCCCCTTGAAAGAAATACTTCGCTTGCGCGAGCAACGATTTTATGGATCGGCAGTAGCCGGTTGGAAAGAGCAGTCGAAAGACCGCTCTTTTTTCGTTAATGTTAATGAGGTATTACTTTCTGACCAAGTAATACACCATTGTCAGAAAATATATTGTGCTTTACCGCGTCATACGACCGATTGGGCCTTTCCGGATGAAGAAAATGGGTGGTAATGGGATATGCGATCAAGTCCGCTATTTGCAAGCCAATTATATTGTCGCTCTTGAAATTGAAGCCAAAGCCTCCAATGCGTGAACGCAAACGCTCGGCTGTTACCCATTTAGTGCCTCTGTTGCGAAGACCGTTATAATAGTTCAACAATTTGCTGTCCTCTTTCTTGCCTCTGCGCTCTACCACTATTGATATTTCAGCATTTGTTTCCTTATTGTCAACACAAAAAATGCTTCTCTCAATTAAGTATGACAGTGAAAGTCCATATACATCATCTTCTTCGCCACGGACACAGAATTTACTGAGTTGTTCTTTGAGTATAGTACAACTTACAATAATGTAAGCATCGTGTTGGCTAAGGATGCGTTCGATACCTTCAAAAAATTTCACCCTCAAACCTTCGTCCTTCAGGCATAAGAATACGCCTCTCCATTTGCGGATGTCCACAGAGTGTATAACGATGTCTGTTGTACCGAATATTTCATTCTTCAAATCTTCAAATGCCCTATTTAAAGCATTGAGATTCTTGCGCGAAACCAATATGCCGCACAAGGTAAATATAGGAAATGTGGGGTCATATTTGTCCAGATTATGGTCGCCACATTCGTCTATAAAGAGATAATATTTTGATTTTGCTTGCTTTTCCATTGCCATTATTAGATGCAAAGTTACTAAAAATTCCTCTAATTCATACCATATTAGGAAAGTAACCGATAATCAAGTAATGGGCAACGGCATAAAAAAAGCGCACACCCTTGATTATCCTTGTAGGCTCTGGACTGCCTTGAACAGTAATCGAATGGATGCACGCTATGCAAGTGCATAGCATCTTCAATAGCTCCGGTTCTGCGGTACAGATCACTCGGACATCAGGGTGTTCAGTTTCAAGTATGTGCAGTAATACCGATTGTTTCTCAAATGTCAACAGATGTACATTCTTGATGATGATTGTGCCTCCTGCCGACTTGTGAAAGTATCCCTCTATGCGGTTGTAGATTTCACTGCGCTCGTTTTCAGGATTGTGTCTGCCGACAAGAGCCGCACCTCCGGCATCAACCACAGTTATCGGTTTCTGCTCCCGCGAACTGTTGAGGTATATCTGGTGTGCCACCTGCTCTTTCCCCGAACCGCACTCTCCGAAGATGATTGCGTTGGCGTTGGTCGCGGCGATGGCCTTTATCTTATGCTCAATCATCTTCCATGCCCCGCTTTTGCGTGGTAGGAGTTGGTTGTCGAGTGTCAGCACAATGTGTTCCGGTCGGGCATATTGGCCGACAGTTTCCACCAGTTGCTTGTCAATGGCGGGTCGCTGGATTATATCTGTTGCGCCACCGCCACGCATCACATCAATGGCATCCATGTTGCTAAGGTTATCCACTATGGCTATCACCGGAAATTTGTATCCCTCGGCTTTCTGCCAATCAATAAACTCTCTTGCGGTTCCGTCAGGCAAACGCATTGCCGTTACGATTACCGCGCCGGGAGGCAGCTTTGCCGCCTCAACTTTTCCGGCCTCGATACTCTCCGCAACGACAGGATCATAACCGGCCCGTGTCAATAAGCCTGTCATAATTCTCCCGTCAGATGCAGAGGCATCAATAATAAGGATTTTGTTCATAAATTATATTATTGAAATTAAGCCTATTATTCATAAATGTATTGAGGGCAGGTCATGACCCGCCCTCATAATTGATAAGCTCGATATTATGTCTGATTATCTGCCTGTCATAACGAGATATTCAACTTTCTTTATTTCATAGGTGGAAACCGCTTCTGAGTAACGATCACAACCTTGGCGATAAAGGGTTTGGGCATCAAGCAGGTCTGCCATTGTTACCGTTCCTGCCTGATAAAAGTCCTCGTGCATACGAAGATTTTCATTTGCCTGTTCAATAGACCTTCGGGCTATATCTATATTCTTGAATGCGACAGTCAGGTCATTGTATGCTTTGTGTATTGCTATCGTCAACCGCTCACTGCCATCGGACATTTCCATTGCGGCATTCTCTATGTTGAGTTTGCTGCGACGCATACTGTAGCCTGTTTTCCAGTTAATAGGGATTGACACAGTAACCATGCCAATCCATAAATTCTTTGATTTGTCAAGAAGATTGTTGTAAAAAAATCCGCCACCTACCGCCACTTTCGGCAATGATTCGCCAAGTTTAATCCTTTTTTGTATCCGTGCCGCCTCGATATTTTTATCAAGGAGTTGATATTCCGGGGTTGACAAAATGGCATTCTCCGGATTGACCAGTAATGATTCAGGAGTTACTACAGATATGGAACTGTTGAACTCTGGTATAATAAGAAGGTTATAGTCTTTCAAACCAACGTACTGAGCAAGGAACATGCGTAGCACATCAATGTTGTTGTTTAGTTCAATAGATATGCTTTCTATCTCATTCTTCTTAAGATTAACCTGCAACAGGTCATTGCGGGTGGTTATTCCAGCGTTATAAGCAGCCTCCGCATCGCCATATATTACTTCAAGCTGAGCCTTGATTGCATCCACTGTCTTGAGTTTATCCTTCAGTAACACTATATGCCAATAATATTGAGCTACGGTGTTCCTGATTTCATTCTCAGTCTGCCGGAGTTTTAATTCCTCAACAGCGATGCCGAGTTTGGCCAAACGGTTGCCGTTATATATTTGTCCACCTGTAAATATAGGAAGCATGGCAGTAGCATTTGCTGTTATGCCGTTCTTGATCAATTCTATATCTTTAGATGGAATCTGCATCTGAGGAGGGAATGCCATCGTGGTGTTTATCATATAGTCATTCGCAGCAATACCATTTGCTCCCAGCGACAATGCAGGCAGGTAATTGGTTATGGCCTCTTTCTTTTGCAATCTTGCGCCGTTGATATTATTTTGTCCAGCCCTTACTCTCGCGTTCTCATGCAAAGCCATTGCAACACATTCATCAAAAGTGTACTCTCTTGGCTGTCCATGACTGAGTAAACAGATGTACAACGACATCATTATAATCAGGTATCTTTTCATTATTCCAAATTTTCACATTCTTTTTTATAGTCTTCCTTTCCATGAAACAATAACATATACCCTACGGGAATCACAAGCAGTATGAACAACATAGTGATGATTGTTCCATAGAATATTACCACACCCATAGGCATCCATAGCCCGCTACGGCTTATAATCATCGGCAACACACCCATCGAAGCGGCTGCCGAGGTCAGGAATATCGGGCGCATACGGCGACGGGCGGAATGATATATTGCCTCGACCACGGTATAACCATCATCTTGCAATTCATGTGCATAATCTATCATGATTATCGCGTTTCGCACTATAATACCCATTAAAGCTATAATGCCGAGGACACAGGTCACGCCGAACTGTATGTTGTGGAGCATCATACCCAATGTAGCCCCCAGCAGACACATCGACAAACAGCACAGCAGGAAGAAGGCCTTCGACAGTTTCTTGTAATGAACCAACAGAATCATAAAGATTATAAGTATTGCGTATGCAAGACCTGCCATGACGTTTGGCATCTTGTTCTGCTGTTCCTCATATTCTCCACCGAAACTCATCGACACTCCCAGAGGCAATGATATTCCTGTCAGCATGTCCATATCTTCCTCGGTAAGTTTTATGGCATTCATTCCGCGTCCGATCTCAGCCGAAACCGTGATTGTGGGAATTCCGTTACGACGTCCCAACTGACCGTAATCCCAGCTTGCACTTATCTCGGCAAACTGTCGGAGAGGAACTGCGGATAGTCCGGTGCTAATTTGTTCATTCAATAGTGTAGATACATTTGAACTGTCGGTGGTGGTGCTTTTGACAACCACGGGGACGTTATAATCTCCTTCCCATACCGACGTGAGTGGAATCGAGCCTCCATACCGACTTGAAAGACTCAACTCCAAAGGGATATTGGATATACCAAGACGGGCACTCTCATATCTGTCAAGATTGACATTGGAGATATACAACGGTTCATTTAAGTCGGAGCGTACGAGCCACATCCTCGGATCAGAGCGAAGAACATCCTCTACTTTATGTGCCGCCACAATCAATGAATCCCTGTCAAGACCACTTAATCTCACCTCAACCGGATATGTCGCCTCGCTGAAGCCTATCTGCTTGAATCTAACTATGGCTTCGGGGAAATACTCCGAGTATAGCGGTGCATATTTATCCAACACCTCTTCAGTTGCATTGTGATCAGTCGTATTCACAATAAACTGAGCGAATTCCTTACTTGCAAACTGTGGAGCATACATAGTATGAAAACGAGGTGACGCACAACCGACGAAAGATGTCACCGATACAATACGGTGGTCTGTACGCAGAATCCGCTCCAGCGAATCGGCTACCTGAGCGGTTTTTTCAAGATTACTACCGGTGGGTAAATATATCTCAACCGCAAACTGGTCACGTTCTGCTGTAGGAAGCATCTTTCGGGGTATCTGTTTCATAAAACAGACACCGAGTATAATACCTATTACTCCCGCGGCAACGGTAATTCGGGGATGCCGGAAACACCATTTTAATATCCGATTGTAGTTTCGCTGCAACCATATTATGAAAGAAAAGTTCTTTTTTCTTTCATTGTTCGATGCCTCAGTCAGATTTTTCATCGGTTTGCGTATGATGCCGTATTGGAGGAATGGCACAAGCATCACGGCTACCAGCAATGACACAATAAGTATTATTGACACAGCCCACGGAAAACTTTTCAGCATCTCATAATTGGTGCCGGTATTGGTAACAAGCATAGGGAAGAATGTCACACTGATGGCAAGCGTCGCAAATATAATATTCACAAAGAAATGGCGTGCGCTGTCAATGGCGGCCTTACGACGGTCAATAACACCTTCCGATAATTGCTCCATATAATTGTCAATAATTACAATCGAATCATCAACAATCATTCCAAGCATCACAATCAATGCAGCGAGTGTCACCGTGTTGAGTTCCATGCCGAAAGCGTGGAAAAGAGCCAGCGAAATAAAAATGGTTATAGGGATAGTCATTGCCGAAATCAGTGCCACACGCATAGGCAGAAGCATAAGAACGACTAAAATCACAGCGACAATGGCTATTATAAGTTCATGCAGGAAATTATCCACACTGTCGCCCACCACCTTACTTTGGTCGGTTATACGATACATGGTTACATCATCCGGCAAAGTCCGCTCAAATTCCTCCATCTGCTCATTGACATCCTCACCAAGTTTCACCATATTATATCCCTGTTTCATCTCCACACTCAACAGAAGGCATTTTCTTCCGTTGTTGCGTATATATGAAGTCGGGATTGGATATTCCCTCACAACTTCCGCCACATCTTTCAACCGCAACGTACTTCCATCCGGATTTGACAGGATGATTGTTTCTGAAATATCATTGATTGTATTGGTGGAGGATATAACATGTATTGGCGATTCATATTCACCATTCTTGATATTTCCACCTGAGGCCAATATGCCACTACCTGTAAGTTTTGCCAATAGTGCTTTCTCTGTCAGTGCATATTGCGACAGCCTTGCATTGTCGATCTTTATTGAAATCTGCTCCTTTTGCATTCCATAGACTGTCATCCTGCCGATGGATTCCACCGTCCTGAGCCTGTCTTCAAGATTATCAATGTAATCCCACAGTTCGTGATATGTCTTTTGGTCACTCTCCATAGCAATCAGCATGGCAGAAGTGTCACCGAAATCATCCATCACTTTGAGCGCAAGAAGATTCTGCGGCAGCTGCGATTTGAACTCAGCCACACCATGCTTGAATTTTGACCAAAACTCATCCTTGTTTTCCAATTCGTCACTAAGATATACCTGAATATAACCTATACCGTCGCGACTCATTGATTTTGTCTTGACTTTATTGACCTCCTTGTATTTAAAAATATAATTCTCCAAAGGTTTAACTACGCGTTCCTCTATTTCAGATGCCGTATATCCCGGACAGACTGCCACGACAACTCCTTGTCTGATTGTTAACTCCGGAAATTCGTTCTTCCGCATTTTTGAGAGGCCGAATATCCCGAACAGACATAGGCAACTTACGATGAACAGCACAATCTGATTATTGTGCATTGCCCAAGTTATTAGACCTCCTCCTTTACACTTGTTATCTGTTGACATAATCAATGTATTACCTCCACATTCATATTTTCGCTCACTCTCTGTTGACCTTCAGATATTATAGAATCGGATGCAGACAGACCGGATAGGATTTCCACACCATCATCCAATGGTTTACCGCATTCAACAAACTGTCGGTGTGCTTTACCATCTTTCACAATCCATACGAAAGTACGGTTTCTCTCATCAATGCCGATGCAACTTCCGGGGAGCACCGGTGTCATTTCCATTGTATCAGGTTTTTCAATAGTAACTTTTGCCACCATTCCGGGCATCAGCTGCTTATTGCTGTTATTGACAAGAATCTTGACCTTGTAGGTGTGCGACATCGGATTTGCAGCAATCCCTTTTTCTATGACTTTGCCCTTGAATATAGCGTCGCTCAATGCCGGAACTTCTATCTCTGCCAAAGAGCCAATGCGGATTCTGCCAAGTTCTGATTCAGGTACGGAAATGCACACATACACGTTTTCTATCCTCCCCAGTCTTACCACAGTCATCCCAGGTGCCACTGACTGGCCTATTTCCATGTCCTTGGATATAATTACACCTGAATAAGGTGTTACCAACCGGCAATCAGTGAGATTCTTTTTTGCGATTCTCTCGGAGGATTCGGCCTGGCTAAGTTTACTTTGCACCTCAACCCATTGAATTTCAGGGATGCTACCTCGATCATGCAATAGTTTCATACGTTCGTATGCGTCACGCGCTTGTGTCAATGTCGCAACAGCGACATTATATGTATTCTGAAATGTAGTTGGATTGATCGAGGCTATCAACTGTCCGGTCTTGACATATTGTCCTACATGAACGGGCAACTGTTCAATCGTCCCCGGAACCTGAAAACTGATAGCCGCGCCAGTTTCCTCTTCGACTGTTCCCGAATAAAAGTAATGATAACCTATATTGTTGGAAACACTTGTTACACGGACTTTTGCAGGTGTCCGTTCCTCTTTCTTTTCTTCTTTACATCCGGTCATCGATAGAAGCAATGCCAGTGTGATTATTTTGGAAATTACTTTCATAACCATATTTTTTTGATTTGCAAAGTTCAAAAGAATTTATAACGGCATTGAGTTATAAAAGTCGGTAATTATTTATTATTTTCATCACACGGAGCAAAAACGACCAATAGTAAATCATTGGAGATATTTACAACATCGCATTCCGGACAAATTATCGTAACTTTGTGTATGGAAGATTTGAAACGGATATACTTCAAGAATGAAGACTTCATTATCCTCAACGACCAAAGTTATTTGTCGATTATTGAGGATAATGAGGATAATGAGGACAAGTGGTTACGGGTAATCGCCTGTCAAGAGGGAGAAATGACCGCAATTATTGAAGAAAAGGCCGTTTGCCTTAGGCGTAACGATATTCTTTTCGTTCCATCGGAACAGAATATCGATCATGTTATGGTCAGTGCCGGATTCCGGTTTATAATGTTTGCGTTGTCAAAACAGATACGTTCTGAGATTTTTCCAAGTTCCGCAACGGTATGGAAAACTTTCAGACACATCAGGACTACAGGCAAGATTACATTACAGGAAAGCGAGGTTGAGGATCTGAAGATAGATTTTTCTTATCTTTGCCATAGGTTGCCTGATTGCGGAAGTTTATTCTACAATGACTATATAAGATGTATCATTCAGGCTTTGATATATAGAGTCGCATCGAAGGTGGCTAAAATAAACGGTAATTCAGGATTTAAGGATTATATGCAGTCACCTGAAACATTAGCGGAGGCATTTTTCAATCTGCTCAACTCAACTTACCCTACACCGCGCAAGGTGGAGTGGTATGCAGATAAACTGAACAAAACGCCTAAATACCTGTCAACTGTAATCACGAGAACCAGTGGAAAGAGGCCTTTGGACTGGATAACGGAGAAAGCCGTGAACGAAATAGCCAATCTTCTCAAAAATTCCCAAAAGAGCGTAAAGGAGATAAGTATCCAGCTCAATTTTTCCTCTCTCTCATTCTTTTGCAGATATGTCCATCAGCATCTTGGTGTGTCACCAAATGAATACCGCTCTCTAAAACCGTGGAATAATGAAAATACAAAAACCAGTAATTAACGATATAATGAAAATTTGTTTATTTAATCCGATCAAGCGGCCGGCTTTTCCTGTTGGCTGTGTCATGGCAATCGTTACCATCATGATTGCCTTCCTTCCTCAATTGGCACGGAGCCAGTCTTATCCGATAAAAGTTCTCGCCATCGGCAATAGTTTTTCGGAAGACGCGGTTGAACAAAACTTATATGAATTGGCTCATGCTCAGGGAGATTCCATCGTGATTGGCAATGCGTTTATCGGAGGGTGTACTATTGACAGACATTGGGATAATGCAACAACCGGAAAGAAAGACTATTCATATAGAAAGATTGTAGGCGGTAAAAAAACTGCCGTCGATGATATGGATTTGGTTTCAATTATAAAAGATGAGCCGTGGGACATTATAACATTGCAGCAGCAGAGTGGAAGAGCCGGAATCCCCGATACTTATTCCAATCTTAATAAATTGAAGGATTTCGTATTGAATAATGCCACAAACAAGGGTGTTGAGATTGTATGGCACACTACATGGGCGTATGCCAAGAATGCTGAATCGTCCGAATTTAAAAGATATAACAATGACCAAAGAAAGATGTATAATTCAATCCAGAAAACGATTTCTGATGAATTATCCAAAGTCGGGATAAAACGTAATATACCAAGCGGTACAGCAATTCAGAAAGCACGTGCGGTTGTTGGCGATGTGCTGAATCGCGATGGAACACATCTCTCCTATACAATGGGCCGATATGTAGCAGCATGTACGTGGTGTGAATTCATTACCGGGAAAAATATCGTCGGTAATCCCTTCCATCCAACTGACATTCCTGCTGAAACTGCAAAGTTACTGCAATCCACAGCCCATAAAGCCAACGTGAGCAATAATGAAAATCTGGCTGATTCGCTACGTGTGCTTTGGATAGGTAACAGCTATACTTTTTATAATGATCTACCAGAAATGGTACAGAAGATTGCAGCAACCAAGGGCATGAACCTATCCATGACTAAAATCCTGAAAGGTGGAGAAAAATTTTCCGGTCATCTAAAGAACGATAATCTTATAAAGGAGTTGTCGCAAGGAGCATGGGATTATGTAATCCTTCAAGAGTATAGTTCCACACCCGGATATTCAACACAGACTGTTGCTAAAGAGGTGTATCCTTATGCCCAAAAACTCGATAGCCTCGCAAAGTCAGGTTCACCGGATGTCAAGGTGATTTATTACATGACATGGGGGCATAAACATGGGAATAACCGACAAACGGCCTACCCTTTGGATGACACGTATGAACTCATGCAGGACAGGATAAAAACAACGTATCTTGAAATGGCTTATGAAAACGGTTCGTGGTGCGCTCCGGTTGGAATGGCGTGGCAAAAAGTGAGAAACGAACAACCCAATATTCAATTATATGACCCGGATTTGAGCCATCCCTCAATTATGGGGAGCTATTTGGCTGCGAATACAATTTTCACAACGATATATAGAAAACCGTATCAAACGAATTTTACAGCCGGGATACCTTCAGAGTTAGCAGAATATCTGCAAAGGGTTGCGGAGGAAACCGTTTTAGACAACCAAAATATAATCTATCCCAAAGAAGTCAACTAACAATGTGTTATAGGACTAAGTATTGAACTGCAATATCGCAGTTGTCAACCTAAGAAAAGGGGCTGTGTCCACAAATTGAACATAGCCCCTTCATTAGTTAGACATTCCTCTTCTACAGGACATTGGTATGTATATCGTAGGTTGCTTGACCAGGAGGTTAACTATATTGTCAGCCTGATGTTGCGGTGGTCTTGCCACAACTACCAATTATTGCGAATGATTTTATTTGGTTAATCCTCGGTCGGATTGAAATAGAGGTAGATTTTGTCCGCTCCGTACTTGTGTTCCCATTGGCGGATTAGGTTCTTGATGCTGTCCTGTTCGTGGGATGTGCCTGTCAGGAATTCACGCTCGGTATTGGAGAGTTTTACTTTTTCTTCATCTGTGCGGTAGTAGGTTCTTTCTCTGCGGTAGAGCCATTCGACATCGGTCAGTCTGTCATTCTGATTGAGCAAGTGGAAGAAGCCGTATCCGAATCCACAGGCCGCGATAAAGAATGCAACGAAAGAAATATAGAACCACCGCGGAATTGATGCCCATATCGCTCCGTTGACAAGATTGCTGATGCGGTAGTTGAGCCTTTCCGCTGAGTCCTCCAACTGAGAGTACCGTTTTGAAAATGCTTTGTCAGAACATTTCTGAGCAATGGTTTCGATTACCGAATCATCAAGTTCAATCCCAAGGTCGCTAATCTGTTTGAGGACAGGTTTGAGCATATTGGAAATAGTGTTTACAGTGACCTGCGTCTGATTCTTTATCGCTATCTCAAGCAGTTTCACGAGTGATTCTTTTGTCGCTATATTGTCAGGTACAACAACCGTGACTTCCGGCGCTGCCGCCGGTTGAGCCGGAGGCATCGCCTGCGACCGTGTTTCGAGCGTTTCAATGCGCTCGGTGTTGTTGCTGACCTTCTGTTGCAGTCCGTCAAGCTGCTCTCCTTGTTTTTTGACGGTATCAAACATATTTGCCATAGTTTCTAAATTCTGATTCCTTTTTTCTTTTTACGTTTTCTCATCTCGCGTATGAAGGCTTCTTCCTCCGGGTCGAAGCCGGGCCCGACCTTGAACAGATCCAGACCGTTTTCGACAACCGCCTCCGCCGCAGCCTCTACGACATTGGTCTGACGTTGTGGTGCCGGCTGTCTGTATTGCACCTTCGGTTGGACAACCTGACTTGATGGCTGTTCCTGCTTGCGGTTCAATTTAAAGAGATTGTTGAGGCGGCGATAGGTAAATGCGCGACCGATTTTGCTGCCGTTGACAGTAATGTCCCCATCGGTAAACTTAACTCCGATATGCTTACACGTGTCGCGGTCATCGTGGAACTTTACCTTTATTCCGGCACTTGCCAGACGACGGGAGAATTCATCCCATGACTTGCACCCGTAAATTGCGGCTCGGATTTTCTTCTCAAACTCCGGGATTTTATCCTCATATTTCTGCTTCAGTGGTGAGTATGTTAGGCCGTATTTGTCCTTGATAGCCTTGACAACTTTGTCGCTCCGCTTGAAATTGTTACGCTCATTTATCGCCTTGCCATCCATATTCACACGGTTATAGACTATGTGAAAGTGCGGATGCTCGGTTTCAAGGTGTCGCACAACAAGGTATTGAGTGTTCGTTATTCCCATACCTTCCATGTATTCTTTGGCGAGCTGCGCCATAAATTCATCGGTCAGCCGTGGTGCATCAGCCTTGTCGAAACTGATGGAAATATGACCGGCGGCCTCTTCCTTTTCGGGCATAAAACCGTGACCGATTTCAAAAGATTGCACCATGCGGAGGTAGTCAAGTGTCAGAATATTCTCGCTGTCGAGTATGCGCCAAGTGTCGGGAGTGTACTCTGTGGGGTCGTGGAACTGGCGCGTCACATACCCCACGACATCGTGAAACGAGCCGCTTTTAAGTATTCTTGCCAACATAGTCAGTCTCTTTATTGGGCCTTAATTTGCCGAGAATCTCAAACATATTATATACCACATTCAGTAATTTTTGAGATGCACTGCGTAGTTTAAGCCTGTTCAGCCAAGTTATTGCCTGATTGAAATCAGAACTTAAGCGGAGGATTTCCTGCGCGATTTTCATCTCCATTTCATTGAGGCGGCTCACGATTGTAAGGCGGAATGCGCCGTGCCGCACAAATTCCGAGAGCTTCACGCCGGCACTTCGGGCCCGCTTCCTGAGTTCCTGATATTCCGGTTCGGTGAGCTTGACGGTTACTACTCTGCTTCTTTTCTCGTCTGCCGTTTTTAAGGGTCGGCCACCCTTTGGATTATGATTCGATTTGGTACTCATTGTTGTAATCGTTATGGTGATTGTCATGGATTGGGGAATGCAAAGAGCGGCTTGTTTCCGCGTAGTTTCGGGAGTGGTTTTCGGAGAAAAGTAATCCCGAAACATATCCTTGCATTCCCAATCCACTTCGTTACTTGTGAATCTGCCCCACGGCTTCGCCGGGCGCAGTGGTGCACCGACTTTTCAGAGCTTGCGCCACACTTCAACCTTCGGCTTTATCTCCTCCAGATAATGAGTAAGGATGGCATTGATGTAGCCGGTGGTGTTAGCATCCATGTCACCGATGCGTCGCACTATAAACTCCAACTCTTTCCATGTGGCATCCTCGATGACTACAGTGTGACGCTTTGCGATGTTGACAGGAACGAGGTATTCGCTCTTGTAAACCTCCAATTCCTCTTTCGCCTGCTTGCGGCTTACTCTCGGTGCCTTTGGTTCTTCCGGTTCTATAGATTCTTCGGAAGACTTGGTTTCACCGACACCAATGGCTGTCTCGGGCGCATTGGCTTGGTCGGAAGTATTGATTGCATCCGCGTGGCTGGCTTCATCGGCTTGTTCGGGCTTACTCGTTTCACTGAGTTGTATCATCGAACCCACGTCTTTGGTGGCTTCGATTTCTTCTGCAAACAGCAACGGCGCCTGAATTGGATTTGCTGATTGTACCTCAGAGACTGCGTCTGCTGAGTTATCAGCGACTGACTTTTCTGATTTCTTCTTGTTGGTTGAAGAAGCTGGTTTTGTGGATTTCTCGGTGGTGCCGTTCAACTGAGTTGATTCCGACACCGGATTTGATTCTGAATTTGCTTTCATCTCAAAATTGTGGTTTAGTGGATTTGTGACTGCGCCGGATTTCTCCGACAATTTGTTTTCTGCGGATGGCAGAGTGATTGAGTCTATAGAATTGCTTGTGACAACTCGGTTATCCGCCAGACTCGTTTGCGGTGGCATATCGTTTTCTATGGATAGTGCCGATTGGATAGGAGGATTTTTTCTCATTGGTGTGTTTATAAAGTTTGTTCCCACAGACCGGGAAAGACGTTGAATTTGATAATTCGATGAAAAGAAGCCGCAAACGCATGTCGTGTAGTCGGTTATCTATTCATCATTGGTTCATCATCATTTTGGCACAGAGAAGAAAGGCATGGGAAAAGAAAATTCATATCCGGTTTAGTTTCTTCTCCACAGGCTTAATCTGTGTTGAGGCGATGATGAAGTACCGATGAAAAGAAAAGTCTCAGATACATATATCTTTATTGACTTTCTCATCAATTCATCAAAAAGATATAGACCACCGAGAAAAAATCATAGATGCTCCAATATCTGACGGTTGACGGTGTAGTACCTTCCGACTTTCTTGGCCTCCACATATGCCGGTTCGTTGAGAAACACGCCTATCTGATAAGTGGTATAGCATAGGGAGTTCGGAGCCGGACGGAGTTTCCAGCAGTCCTGCACTACTTTTCTCAGTGCCGTGCGGTCAGTTTTGACTCTCTGATAGTCGAAAAGGTTGAGAATGTCGTTGAGGCAGAAATCTACGGCATCAATCTTCCGGCTCTCCATAATGTCAAGCAACAGTTCTGCAAGTTCTATCTCCACACGGTTACGGTTGGCTCGTATTATCTTCTGCAACGCCGCCGTATCGGTCAGCCTTGGGTCGAACCACATACGGCTTTCTTCGGTGGTTGACAGCCTACGCTCTGACAGATGATGCAGGAAAGCCGGTATCTCTGCCTTTACCTTATCAAGAAATGCAGTGTCGTCTGATTTAAGCCGCTCAATCTTCCGAACCCAGTAGCGTGTTTCTCCTGGGTCTATCACGACAGGCAGGTACTCGTTGTTGGAGCATAGCACGAATTTGGCAAAGAAACTGACTTCCTCGCGGTCTTGACCTTTCGCCTCGACCTTGTAGCGGTAGGTTGTGGATAGGTTCTTCAACCTCTCGGAGTCCTCGCGCTTGTTGAGCAACACCTCGTCAACCACTATCAGCAGTTTGCCGTTCCAATCGGAGTTGAATTGACTGCGGAAGCTCTCGTTGGTGTTGAAGGTGACATTGTCCTCAAATAATGCTTTGAGAAAATTGAGAAATGTTGATTTCCCGGTATTTCTTTCCTCCGACACAAGCAGAAGTATCGGGAGTTTCTGCAATGGCTTCATGTAGAGCAGTTGGAGGTAGTCGATGCCAATCTCGTATTGGTTGCCAAAAATATGGCGCACTAAGGACTCTACCGTCGGCCATTCTCCCGGTGTGGGTATATGGCTGATGGGGGCATATCGGTTGAGGAATGTCCCGACCACCGGCTTATAGCAGATGTGGGAGGGCACGCAGCAGAAACCATCATACTTTGGAATGTTGGCGAGGAAGTCCTTGCCATAGTCCTGTCGAATAGCCTCGATGCTCCACGGCAGTCTCCTTTCCGATAATTCACCTGCCGCGTTGGGTTGGCGCACAATCTTGTAATAGGTTGTGCCGACACGCTCGAAGCGGTCTTCTTGTATTTGTTTGTTTTCCATAGTCAATACCGGATTAAGATTTGACTCCTCGTTCTACAATCAGCCGCGACACATCGCCCTGACGGTAATACGACTTCTTTTTGATTTTGACGGGCACAAGGATTTTGTCGCGGCTCCAATTCCAGAGTGTGGTAGAACACACTCCAAATTTCTCCATTACCTCCTCTTTGGAAAGAAGGGCTTCCTGTGCGGCGCGCACCATAGGGGTAAGCAACTCGGCTTTCGCGATTGCGATTGTCTCGTTGATTAAGAACAGCAGGTCTTCGGGCGTTACGCTGATAGTGATTCCGGTGACTCCGCTTTTGACTAACTCTAATAGATTCTGCATAGGCAAATATCTGATGCTGCCGGATTGTTATAGACCCAGCGGTTTCGGCAGACGTTATAAACCGCTTGGCCATCGTTCCATTGTGAAACGACGCTGCAAAGGTAATGCCTCAGCAATCGCCTTGCAATAGCTATAACGCTGCAAATCAGCAAAATAAATTCGTTTAATTTCGTTCTTTGAATTAAACGAAATAAACGAATTGAACGCACCGTGAACCCAGCCCCAGAAAACAGAAAAAGCCACCCGACCGCGTTGGCCGGATGGCTTCAATATCCCTATAAATTCAGTTTATGGGTTGAACCTGGCAATATCAGGCAACCGCTTTCCTGAAGTGTTCTGTTATCATCTCGTGTACCTTTTTCGCATCCCCTATATCCATAATCCGTTTTCCGCCTCCCATTGGAGTAATTAGCTCGTTGTGCGATTTCTGCAAACTCCTTACTCCGACAAATTCGTGTTCGGTGAATTTTTCATTGAGGGCATTGTGAAAGGTTGTGATTTCACATTGGGCTATTTGAGAACTTTCTTTGAGGAAGATGAACAGCATCGCCAAATGGTTGCTTGACGAATGAAGCTTGATGAACTGGTCAATACCCTTGATGATTTTGTCAGTGTTGGTGGGAATCAGTTCCTCCAGAGACTTGCGTATTTTCTTTCGCCCTCTTTGTCCGGGAGTCTTGGGTATCCCATATTTTTTCTCGGTGGTTACAGCTTCTTCGGGTTCGATTTTAGAATCTGCTTCAATATTTTCGACTTCATCATCATAGTTGTCAACCTCCAGTATAGTGGAGTCAGTGACAGGCAAAACCGTACCCATAGACTTCTGCACCTCGCGGAACTTGTTCCAATCTTCTTTCGTACGGTGACCGAGTGCAATACTACGCTTGATGGCGGCTTTGACAATCAGCCGAGCCATGCAACGTGCAAGAAAACCGGAACCCTTCTCTTGGATCAGTTCCTCATTGTATGACACCATCAACTCCCAACTCTTTCCGAAATAGAGCCACGCTAACATCGCAGGGACAATGGATTCCGGATTTCCAGATTGGAAATCGTTGAGTATGGTAGTGCCTATGTCGGCATCGGCAAGCACCATTTCCAACGAGTCAATGCTATCCTCGTTGCCGTCGGCGATGTGAGACGACAACGCCTTTGCATACTGCGGCGCGATAAGCTGTGCATATTGGAAAATAATCTGGAAACCCTGACGGTCGCGGCCGCTGACCTCGTTGGCGAAATCGCAATACTCCTCGCGGTGGCTGTCGAGCCACTCCTTGATAAGTTCCTTGAATCTGTCGTGTGTTATACTTCCGGGCTGAATCTTCATAAATAAAAGTAGAATCGTACAGGCCTTCATTGACCCGCAACATTCAAAACCCTGAACCGCCTGAGAAAGTTCAGCCCCGATTTGAATAAAAAAATGTTAATACATCCACCAACCATTCATCTGTTTCAATCCACATCCATTCAGAATGATTTAACGCCTCTTTCAATAGTGACTTTTGTAGTGACTTTGCAAAATAGTGACTGAATGAAAAATCGCCAAGCATCTGTGATTTAGATACTTGGCGATTTTTGAGGTGGTGCCACCAGACTGTGAATAACTGTGAACGCCATCATTCAGAAATTTATAACAACGAAGATATGACAAAATCACCCTCTCCGAAATCATCGACACAGTCGCTTCGCCCGGCGAAGAAACTGACACCGTTTCACATCCGCTCTAAGGATTTGAAGAAGGACACTGCGACCCTCTTTATCCGCATACACACCCGCAAGGTTGACGTGCTTGTATCGACCATGCTTCAGGTTGAGGTAGCCGATTGGCAGAAGGCTACGGCATCGCCTCGCGCATGGCTGGCGCATCAGAAGAAGAATTATCAGCTTCACGCTAAGCTGACACAGATTGAGGGTATCGTAAAGGCTCATCTCGCAAAGGTGAACTTTGACCGTGAGGCTCTCGACATGGATGTGCGCTACATTTCCGAGCCGGAGAAGGTGGACGCTGAACGCCGGGCGATGGAGGAAGCCGCCGAAGCCGAGCGAAAGGCTATCGCCAAACGGGAGGCGGCGAAAGAAAAAGCCCGCAAGAAAGCCGAGGAGAAGAAACGTATTGAGGAGGAAAAGAATCGTCTTATCTGGCCGTTTCTCGTTCAGTTCGTCGATGACATCAAGAGCGGGGCACGCAAGATTGGCAGTGATGACTATGCACCCGGTACCTGCAAGGCATGGAAAAGTTTTATCGGGGTCTATGAGGGCTTCGACCCATTGCACAGATTTGGGTGGGCGGATATTGACCGTGCGTTTGTGTCGCGTTACATCAACTATTTGCAGAAGCACGGTTACATGGCAAAGGTGGTAAACAAGCATCTGACAAACCTAAAGGCTCTTATCAATGCCGCCTTCATTGACGGCGTACACGACAATCAACGAGCGGCGGCTCTTATTGTCAAGAAGAAGATTGAAGACCGCGACAAGGCTGTCGAGATTTATCTCACCGAGGAGGAATTGCAAGCCCTATATGAAATGCCGTTGACAGGGAAGAAAGAACATATCCGCGATGTTTTTCTCATTGGCTGTTATACCTGTCAGCGCGTTAGTGATTACAATAACCTCAATGCCGACAATTTCGAGACCACCCGCAAGGGAACACGCATAATCCGTCTTGTCCAGCAGAAGACCAAGACCGAGGTGACAATCCCCATTCTCAACGAAAATCTTATCACAATCTGCGAGAAATATGGCTACAACATACCGAAAGCCAACGAGCAGGTGCTTAATCGTTACATCAAGGATATTTTGAAAGACCTGTCGGAGCAGTTGCCGTCACTGAAAGAAAAGGTGCCAACCAAACTCACCATGAAGCAGAAAGAGGCGTTGAAAAAGGAGAAGAAAGAGCCGCAGACCGACCTTAACGGCAATGTGATCGTGCCACGCTATGACTGCGTGACAAGTCACACCGCCCGACGCACCGGCATCACAAATATGTATCTGAGCCACAAGTACACCATTCTCCAGATGATGCACGTCAGCGGCCACAAGACGCAAAAGACTTTCATGGACTACATCAAGCTATCCTCCGAAGAGATAGCCGACGAAATCGCTGCCATGTCGAAGAAAGAGAGCGATATGTGGTAAACAAACGTCATATGTAAGGCGTTGATAATATGAAAACTAGCCATTTATTGGTTTTGTGATTAAAAAGATATTCCCCATATATCAAAAATTTTTACTAACTTTGCATGGCTAATAATAACCTCTATTAAAAGCATAGAATGACAACAACGCAATTCAATAAAGAACGGTTGGATTATTTGCTTGCGCTTTTCAGCATGAGCAAAGACGAGTTGTTGTCTTATTTAAATGAGGGAAGAAAGAAACTTATAGCTCTGGAAGATATTTACGGAGAGGAAATCAAGATATCTCTATTGAAGAAGATTGATGAGATATTTCATAAAGGTTTGTCATTTTATTTGGATTTTACTCCGATTGATCAGAATCAAACAACTAAAGTTTTCTTTAGGAAATCAAGATTCCAGTCCGTTCTTTCTATGGAGGATAAACGACTTGTTGATTCCTTTGAATCTCTAAAAAGTCTATTAGATGGTTATCGTACTTTAACTGATACTTTTTCCAGCGAATACCATCTACATAGTTCCTTTACAATACATTGCGATCCTAAAAAAGCAGCAAATCAAGTAAGGGATACGTTAATTCCCAAAAAGAATATTAAGGATCACCGCCAATTTCTTAAGGCAGTCATTGCAAACTTAGCCGAGATTAACGTTTATGTTTTCGAGTTTGTGGAAACTTGGAACAAACGTGAAAGGGCAACAATTGACGGATTCTATCTTGACCCTAATGTGATTGTCCTAAAACGCCAAAAGTCTTATAAACGTGAGATTTTTACCCTTGCACACGAGATTGGTCATTATTTATTAGGCGTTGAGGATGTAGAATCCCTTGATATGTCTAAGGTTGAAAAAAATCGTGTATCCAACAAAGTTGAACGTTGGTGTAATGATTTCGCTTTTTATCTTATTGCCGGAGATGCGGTGAACGAGTTAGACAAGTACAGTAGCTATTCTGAAGATGTTAATTTTACAATAGATGAATTGTCTAACTCTACGCATATTAGCAAAATGGCATGGTACACAAGGCTGGCTTATAACAAAATCGTTCCAATGCCTCATTACCGTGGCATCATTCGTAATTTAGAAGAAGAGCAAGCCGAAAAACATCTTCCGATAAAGGATGAGGTGAAATTGCTACGGTTTATCGAATCAAAATTTCGGTCAGGCGAACTCGTTATGTTGAGTTCAATTCATCTTGAAGCATCTCGCACTCAAAAAGGCATTGCTCTCGAACTTATGGATTTTTTGAATGACAATGATTTGAGACTTAATGATTCAGACCTTATTCCTCCAGCTCCAAGAAAATTTAGTAATCAATTGGACAATAACTTGTGTGTTCTTCCACAAAAGAAGAGGTTAAACGCGGAAGAATATGCTTTGCTGAAAGCTCAATATATGATAACTGGAGATGCAAAAATGTTGCTCTATGCCTTAAACAATAAGGACAAAGACCCAGTAATCATAACAGAGGAAACAAAGCTTAGCAATGACGGTAAATTATTCAAGAAATTACCGGCTATATGTGAGATTTTAGAAATCAAACATATGACAGTTGCCGAATGGCTGGTTGCTAATGGTATTACTCTTGATTGGGCACACCCTGAATTGGAATAAGATAGGGCAAAAGATTTGAGATAATCTCGTTATAATCCCCCAAAAGTGGGTCAAAAGACATAGATTTGGGGGATTATAGCATATTTCGTGGGTTCCTACCGGCCATTCATACGGACATTTCGCGGAAAAGAACGGAACCAGAACGGACATTCACGGACATTGGCTGAAATAATTTGGAAAGTTCGGCGAGGCGGCATTATTTTTGCCGAGCGATTGAGTGGCCTATAACAGCCATATCGGTTGTATATGCCGATATACATGTACAACCTTGAGCTATATCCGGCGGAAAATATTTGGTGGTGATGAAAATTGCTACTTATCTTTGCCGATGAAAAGAAAGTCCTGAGCCAGCAGGGAGCAATGCCCGGCCATGCACTATTTTTGGCTATGGATAACTTTTTTCGCTGAATCGTGAACTTTTCTGAACAATGCCTTGTTAGGAAAGTTGCGGTGGCAAATTTCGCTACCATAGCGGAGCGTCAGATTGCTCTGCCGTGACGGTTACGACCATACGCCGCCTACATATCCCACAGCCCAAGAGTGGGCAGACTCTCTATGATTCGACGCCATAAGGTCGAACAACTGACGCACAACCCCAACGGTGTGTGCCTGAAATTCGCAGCCGGATGCGCAAAGCATTGCGAACGAATTGGTGTGCGGGTACTCCCCGAGCCTTACACCGACATCGGTGCCTATGTTCAGGCGTGACACTTGTGGACGCTATCGGCACACACTTATATCACACACGGTAGCCCACGAACTCAACCGCCGGAGGGTGAATTGTGCAGATTTGGAATTCTCGAAAATTTTTGTTATCTTTATGTAACGATTGATGGCATAGCATACCGGACGCGACACGTTCAAACATTACAAGCGGGCTTGGAACGATGTTCCCTGATGGATGCCATGCCGGATATTCAAGCGATGACAAGAAGAAAGAGGTACCCTTATCAGAAGACCGGACTCAGGATCCGGAAACACTATGAAAAGCCTGCTGTCAGATGCGGAACGAACCGCAACGGCTCAATACGGTAACAACTCGCACTAAGGAAGCGATGCTCAACGTATTGAGGCTGCAAATGACGGCAGATGACTACTGCGACTGCGGCACAACAACAGTGCTGTCATCAGGCCATTACAGGCTGAATTTTGTGACACCCATAACTCACCGAAAAACATAGACTTTGGAGCGGTGCAGCCTGACGTGTGTCCAATCGGAACCCTGTCAATGCCATAGGAACAATGATTCAGAGAAGATGACGGCCATAACTGTGTCCATACGTCTCCAAAACTTCATGTAAATTTTACGAAAGAAAGCGCGTGTCTTATCTCGATTGAATAAGATGCCGGCTCCGTGTCTGCCCCATATCCGGGGCGGATGCCACCCATGCCGTTGCCAATTCGCAAGGCATGGGTAAGGGTGAGCTACGCCCTTTGCCGAACCGTACAGCTCGGCATAAACCGCCGTCGGCTTTAATGAAACTTAGCCGACAGCCCTCCCTATGTCCTTTCGGGGACACATCGCCACAGCCCTTTTCGTCGCCGGGGCTGGCGGAGATGCGAGTTACTTGGCGATATAACTTTAATTTCATAATCCTGCCAATGAAATTGAGTCTCTTTGAAATCCTTCAGGCGTACACTACTGACCCTGACTCTCCCAATATTCTCCTCACCGTCAGCCTCACTGACCTCCATCAGCTTGTGGTTGACACAATCGACGCCACCCGTGAACGTCTGCTCCCTCTCTACATGGAGGCGGAGAAAGACAAGGCACTCACCAAGAAAGAGGTTGCCGACCAACTCGGCGTCTGCGAGACCACCGTCTATAACATGACGAAGGACGGCAGACTCCACCCTTTCAAAGTGAACGGAAGCACCCGTTACAGCCAGCGGGAAGTCAACTCTATTATCAACCCTTGTAACGACGACTGAGCCTATGGAAGACGCAACAGTTACACCACCTGCTGAAGACCGCTTTGAGCGCATCGGCACCACCTACTACAAGATTGTACGACAACCCAACGCCGCCGGACAGCTCATAGAGCGCAGTATCCCGTGGACAATCGAGGCAATCCGTCAGGACTACGGCAAGGACTTTCTTGCCAACGTGCCCAAATATGACGGCTTCTGCTGTGTTCCCTCGCATCTCGACTATCAGCCGGTAGTCGGCAGCTTCAAGAACAAGTATTCGCCGCTCAGTCATATCCCCGCCGAGGGAGAATGGTCGTGCATCGAATCGCTTGTGCGCCATATCTTCGGCGAACAGTACGACCTCGGTCTCGACTATCTGCAAATTCTCTACACCATGCCGTTGCAGAAACTTCCGATTCTGCTGTTGGTTTCGGAGGAGCGCAACACCGGCAAATCCACCTTTCTCAATTTCCTCAAACTGCTTTTTGAGGCGAATGTCACCTTCAACACCAACGAGAATTTTCGCAGCCAGTTCAACGACGACTGGAACGGCAAACTCGTCATTGTGGTTGACGAGGTGCTTCTCAACAAACGCGAGGACTCCGAGCGTCTGAAAAATCTCAGCACCACCCGCAACTACAAGATGGAGGCCAAGGGACGCGACCGCGAGGAGGTGAGCTTCTTCGCCAAGTTCGTGCTGTGTTCCAATAACGAGTATCTTCCCGTGGTCATCGATCCCGGAGAGACACGCTACTGGGTTCGCAAGATACCGCGCCTCACCACGGACGACACCGCCTTTCTGGAGAAAATCCGTTATGAGATACCTGCATTTCTCCACGCCATGACCTATCGGCATTTGTCAACCGCCGAGGAAAGTCGGATGTGGTTCGACCCAAAACTGATTGACACCGATGCCTTGCAGAAGATCATCCGTGCCAACCGCAACCGTGTGGAGCTGGAACTTGCCGAGCTGCTGACCGAGATAATGGACTCGCGCAAAATCGACGAAGTTGATTTCTGTTTCAACGACATCCTCAGTCTTTTCAGCTATCGTCAGGTCAAGGCCGACCGGGGACAGCTCCGAAAGGTGGTGCAGGATTGCTGGAAGCTCAACCCAGCCTCCAACTCGTTCTGCTATACCACCTACACTGTCGGTATGTTCCGCGATGAGGAATCATACGTCGAGACACGCCGATGCGGACGCTACTACACCGTCACCCGTCAGATGTTAGAGAATTTATAATTTTTTCTCGTTGAATTTTGATGAACTGATGAAAAGAGATATACAGTATTGTTTCTCAGTGCTTTTTCTTTTCATCGGTCATTCATCAACATTTCATCAAAGGATGAAAGGCAATGAAAAGAAAAGTGGGTGGCACCGAGAGAAAACGCAATTTCTCTTTTCCCTCGCAGCAGATTCTTTTTCACCGCCAAAAGTCATGATGAAAAGCCGATGAAGAAATAATGTATTGAAACATATGGCCATACAATTACAATTCATCAATTTATCAAATTCAACGCTTCACCCGGTCGCCGGGGTTTTTCTCTCGGCGGTCACAATCCCGAATTACCGTGTATTCAGAATTATCAGCTAATCCGGTGTGCCGACATCAGTGCGGTATGCCAATACATACGAGCCGTGATGTAAACCGAGCTATCGGTGTTGACACGCTTGGCTCAGTTCTTTTGTCAACAGAGAACACCCATTTGTCGGATGAATCCGGCGCAAAGTCAAATCCAAAACAATTCGTGTGATGAAAAAACAAGACAACTCCACCAACCCCGCAACCGAGTCAACTCAGTTGACCGTTGCAACCGATAAAATGGCTTCAAAGCCAAAAAGCAAACCCAAAGTGAAATCAGACAACGCCGTCAACAATAGCAATCAAGTTGCTGACAATAATCAGCCCGGACTGTTCAAGAGTGAACTCGATGCAGTCAATACGCCCGTGGTACCCGATGAAGACGTTGACATTGATGCTCTCTTTGAACAGAGCATTATCAGAACAACCGCTGAGCCGACTGTATCAGACAAACCCGATGCAGACGAAGAAACGGATACGACCAAAGTGTCCGATGATGCGAGTGTCGCCGATGCCACCAATGAACCGAGTGCGGTGGACATTCCCGCGTCATCCGATGCAGTCAAAGCCAAGACTTCGCCCGATGCTGACGCACCATCAGCCAAATCCGATGATGTTGTTGCGGTCAGTGAACCCGATGCAGTCAGTGAAGTGGATGAATCCAGACCGACACGCATCAGCGCAAAACAGCGCAGGGAGGAACTTGACAGCTTCAAGTCGGAATATCTCTTGCCCCACAAGTTCGAGAAGAAGCACAACGTGGCTATCGAAGATGAGCAGTGGGAGCAGCTCGACCTTATAGTGCGTCGTGTCGGCGACCGCAAGTCAAACGCCACCAGCTACCTCAATTCCATTATTGCAGCTCACCTCCGCGAGGTGTTGCCGAAGGTAAAAGAATGGATGAAACTCTGAGATAAGAATGGGAGCTACTGCGCCCGGCGAAGCCGTGGAGCAGTTTCCCGATGAACGTAGTGAATTGGGAAAGCAAGGATATGTTTCGGGATTACTTTTTCTCCGAAAACGTACCCCCCCCGAAACGTCGCAGCCGATGCCGCTCTTTGCTTTCCCAATCACAAAAATTCAAACTGTAATTCAATGAAGAAAATTGATAATAGAAAGGGCGGTCGCCCCTCTAAACCGACCGACGAGAAGCGCACCCACACTGTGACCATAAAGCTGACCGATGCCGAATACTTCGACCTTAGAAAGAGGGCGAAATCCGCGGGCGTGAAACTCTCCGAGTTCATCCGGCACGGCGCGTTCCGGCTCACTATCGTAAGCCGTCTGAACGAAATCGAGACTGAGATTGCGCAGAAAATCCTGCGCATGAGTTCTGATTTTAATCAGGCTCTGACATGGCTTAACAGTCTTAAACTGCGCAGGGCAGCCGATAAATTGCTTGCTGTCGTTGACGCGATGTTCGATATTCTGAAAAAATTAAGACCAAACAAAGAAACCGACTATGTTTGCAAGAATACTTAGCAGTGGCTCTTTCCACGATGTTGTCGGCTA
>PPYF01506611.1_pt1 | contig 38208 bp, 37 predicted proteins | sample 1559871 | NCBI WGS metagenome assembly PPYF01 (sample SAMN08240021, study PRJNA423297) | Human gut metagenome, whole genome shotgun sequencing project.
CATTGATTGCTGCCAGCGTATTTCCTTTTCTGGCACTTCCATTAATGATTACAATTTTCATGCGTGTATCCTCCAACTTCCAATTTGATATTTCAGCCAATAGTATGCAGTTGAAACGCCTTACTTCTTCCTCTTTTTCTTCTTCTGTACGCTGTATCCGAACTTGCCGAGATACTTGCCAAGCGCAAAATACTCGCCGTGGGAGTACATAATCAGGTTCGCATCGTTGATATGAAACCGGTCGTTTTCGTCCAGATATTCGTCATCAACCGTCACGCCGACCACCTCGGCGATGAACATGGTATGGCTGCCGAGTGCGCGGCTCTCAGTGACGCGGCAGGCGATGTTGACCGGGCTTTCCGCGATAGCGGGTGCGCTGACATGCTCGACCGGCATGGGCGTCAGACCGGTTTTCGCAAATTTATCCACATCACGGCCGCTGACAACGCCGCAGTAGTCGCACGCGCGCGCCAGCTTTTCGGTGGTGAGATTGATGACAAATTCACCGGTTTTCTCGATAATATCGTAAGAATACCGTGACGGACGGACCGAGATCGACACCATCGGCGGGTTGGTGCAGATCGTACCGGCCCACGCTACCGTGATGATGTTGGGACGGTGCGCTTCATCGGCAACGCTGACCATCACCGCCGGAACGGGATTGAACATGTTGCCGGGCTTCCAGCTTTGTTTACCCATGTTTATCTCCTTTGTTGTGCGTGGGATAGACGGCACGCAGTTGTTTTGAAAGTCTGATTATGCCAGCGGCTGCACCGTATAGCGGAGCCGTGCGGGCGAGTGCGGATATCGACGGTAAAACGCGCTTACCAGTCGGTCGGCAACCATGCGGCTGTTTTCGTAATTCGCCTGCGGCAGCAGGATGATATACTGCGAAATGCTGCATCGAGCGATCACATCGCCGCGGCGCAGATTGTTCTGGACAAGCACTTGCAGATTATTCATTGCGGGGTCCAGACTGCGGCGTGCAAGCATTTCGCCGTCCTTGCCGGAGACCGACAGCAGGCAGATATTCGCTGAATGGCCGTTTCGCGCGATCGAACGGGCTTCGGAACGGTACAGAATCTTGAAAAAGTCGTATTCGCATACCATGGCGCCGCTGTGCGGCGCGGGCTCCTCAAGCTGAGAGCAAACCTCGTCCATGGTCAGTGTACGGTCGTTTACGGTGCGTGTTGCCTGACGATACAGTGTGCGCAGCGTCTCGGACGGCATAACGCCGAAATGCGCAAACAGCTGCTCGCTCATTTCCTCGTAGACCGACATAGCGCCCTTCATATCGCCGGTGCGGAGCAGACCGCGCATGAGGTGCTCATACAGATCCTCCTGATACGGCTCAATATGAATCGCCCGACGGCACAGCGCAACGGCTTCGGCTGTGCGCTCCTGCTTTTCGAGAAGCTCGATCGCACCGGCTGCCGCACGGGTGTACAGGCTGTGATAGTAGGCCACGATTGGAATAGTCCAGATTTCATCGGTCATGCGCGGCAGCGGATCGCCGGCATACAGTGCCAGTGCAGCCTGATATTCCGCCAGACGGACATCGTCATCTCCGGCGGCTTCGGCGGCATGAAAATGCGCCTCAAAATCCTCAATATCGAGGGAAAGCGGCATAGCGTTGTTCCAGAAGTATCGTCCTGCTTTGCGGCGGATGAGCAGGCGGCCAAGTCCAGGCTGCAGTTTGTCCAGCGCGGTGCGAATGCGGTGAAAGATTGATTTGAGCGCATTTCCGGGATCCGCGCTTTTCTCGCCGTTGCTCCAGTATAGATGGATCAGCTCCTCTTGTGCGAACGAGCGGCCGTGGTTATACAGCATATAGGCCAACAGTGACCATACCCGGCGGGAGCGGTCGTCGCTGTCGGAAATGGTGCGGTCGCCGTATCGAAGGGTAAACTGCCCGAGCATCTGCACTTGTAATGTAGGTCCGTTCATCTTTGCTCCCCACCTTTGTATGATGTGTTCGCAGATTGACGCGTATGACCGCTTACAAAGTCATACGGTATATATTAGAAATATACCACGAAACCGGCAAAAATGCAAACCGGAGAACAGGGAACAGCGGAGCTCCTGCGGGTGCAGCCGCAGATTTGCGGGAGAACTGCCGTTGAGAAAGAATGCATAAATCAACACGATAGATGAATTGATTTTGTGAAAAATACGAAAATACAGTATGATTTGCGGTAAAGAGAACGCACGTTCTTTATTGAATGCTCGATTTCTCTGTCCGGATAGGAGCAAGGACAGGGTACCTTCTGAATAGCATGGACAAATGCAGCTTCAGCGATTTGGAGAATCCTTGCAACCGATTGGCAGAAGTGCGGTTATAGGGCAGCTCAAAAGCGGAAAGGAGATTTTTGAATAACCGTGCGCCGGACGGAGAGGACCGGTACGCTGTCAGATCGACCTGCTTCTTAGCGGAAGACCGTAATACAATCGTACTGCAAGAAGATAGTTTTATTGCTATGGAGGCAGCGCTTCAGATCCGCATTGACAGTGCAGGAGCAGATAGAAGCGCTTTACCGCAGTCTGGGTACTTCGTTCGCTGAGGATGTACGAATGTTTGTGCAGCAAAGCCTTCAGAAAGGGGCGGTATGCCGTTTCGGCCGTCGCTTCGTGCGTGGGATGACATGAGTGAAGCAGAAATCAGCGAAAAGCTGTCGCGCAGCAGTGAGGATATTGCTGCCGGACGCATCTCTGCGCAGTGCGATATGGACGCTCAAGTAAAGGAGCTGATTCAGAGTCGTGCCGCAAAGATATAAGATATTTTATACCTCAGCAGCCGAGCGGGATATTACGGAAAAGCCTATGTACATTATGCAGCAGTATCGGGATACGGCTTTGGCAGAACGGTGGGACAACGCCTTTGCGCTTTGCTACAGGAGAATTTGACTGCATTTCCGGCTAAGTATCCGCTGTATGATGTGGAACCATGGAGTTCTGCGGGAATTCGGCAATATGTTACGCGAAATGATGTGATTTTTGTATTCGGTCGATGAAAACCGCAGCTGCGTGTATATTCGGAGTGTTTGTACACGCGGTCGAGATTTGGATTTACACCTGTCGGAGCAGAGTGAGAGTGTGGAGTAAAACGAAAAGAGCAGCAATCGCTGCTCTTTTTTTCTATCATAAACCCCTAATCAGTCGCCCTGACGGTCACTGAGAATTTGCGACGACTTATACCATGCTGAAAAGTAAAGAAAAACCGCTCATTTCCAAGAAATAAGCGGTTTATGATGGTACGCCCGGTGCGATTTGAACGCATGGCCTTTGGAGTCGAAGCGGTGCTATGTGAGGTGTTTGCATCGCAGCGACTACTGAAAAGGTGCAGTTCACCAACATTTTGTGTGGCTTTTGTATGTTTTCTGCCCCTGTTGGGACTGCCGATATTCGGTGGCAGTAGCCTCGTAGTAGCCGCAGTGGCGTTGGCTATTCTTTGACCGGTGGCAGGAAACCCTCGACCTGCTGGCGGTATTCGGCTTGCTCCTCGCGGAAGAAACGTTCCAGCAGACTGTAATCCTGCTTGGTCTGCGCGGTATTCAGTGCATGATAATATTCTGCCTTGCGGCTGTCATTTACCACAAAGGGGATGATGTCGTTTTTCAGGCATTCCTTAAACAGGATCAGCCGCCCAGTTCGTCCGTTTCCGTCTTGGAACGGGTGGATAGCCTCATAATCTGCATGAAACTTTGCCAATCCGTGCAGATCATGCTTGTCTGCTGCATTGTATTCGTCCAGAAGTGTCGTCATGCGTGCGTGGACATCCTCCGGCAGCGCAGTTGTAATATCCGATACGATATTTCGGCGATTCTTGTATTCTCCGATCGGATAACCGTTTGCAATGTCCTCAAACACGCCGCTTTTCAGCTTGTAATGATACCGTTTCATCAGTTCATGTGAAAGCGGCTCTTTATAGGTTTTCAGCATTTCATTGAACATCAGAAAGTGACCGGTCATTTCCTCGACGTCTTTTGCGCGAATCAGCGCATCTTCCGAAGTCAGGGTGCCGGTATCGAACAGAGATGCCGTCTGCTTTTCCGTTAATGTACTGCCTTCAATTCTGTTGGAATGATAGGCGAGCGTTCTCTGTGCGAACGCGTATACGCCGCCGTGGTCATTTTTCTTCTGCTCGATTTGAAGACGCTGGATAAGCCGAGTGGTAAAACTTTCTGCCATAGTTATCTCTCCTGCTGTTCCAGATATTTGCTTTTATTATACCCAATCTGTTGCTGCTGCGCAAGGTGCTTAGCGATGCATTACCTTATACAGCAGGTCGAGGCAGGCATCGGTTTCGTTGCCGAAGACAGTGACGTCGCGCTTTTCGCCGTTCACGGCGAAGAATACCTCCCAGCCTTGTTCTGTCCATTCCATGGAATAGCAGTTCGTGCCGAAATAGCCGGCACTGAAGTCATACAGGTCTTCGGGTACTTTCAGATAGACCAGAATGGAATGCAGCTTACGGATAGTTAAATTCGGCAAGGTTTTATCAATATCGCAATAATGCGTCATGCGATAGAGCAGATTGAAACAGGCATCGGTTTCATTGGAGAATACCTTAACATCACACTTGCTGCCGCGTTCAGTCGCATATACTTCCCAGCCTTGCAAAGTATGCTCTATTGTTTCACAGGCACCCAGACGCGTATTATTACCCAAGTCATAGGCGCTTGCAGGGACTTTCAAATAGTGAAAAATAGCACGGAGCTGATCTTGGTTCATTGTGGTCATTTTATAACCTCCTCTAGATAACCGTTTTCGATTAGTTTTTTAACGTTAGTTGGCAGGTGGTACTGTATGCCGCCGCCCCATTCGCCAAATGCCGGAGCAATTCTTCCTGCTTCTACATTTTCAATGGGTTTAATCACTCGATAAACATGATAGACATTCTGATTTTTATAATAGGGCAATGACCGCATTTTATATGGTGTGCCTTTCGGCGCGGTAAAATCACCGCCTGGTCCGCCATAGCGGTCGATTAAAGCACCGGCATCGAGTGTTTCTATATGCTTTGTTCCTGCCACAAATCCATCATCTGGTGCGTACTTAGGATAGTCAACACTCCAGCCGTCATCACGGTATTTAATGTATTTGGTATCGCGAACGATAAGAGCATCTTCCGGCAGGTTGATTTCCGCAGCGTTTTGAGCTGCTGCATTTTCAAACGCCGCCACATCATCAATCATCGCCGGAGCATATTTTTGTGCTAATTCATATGTGCCAACCGCGATTGAAGCAACACCGAGGGAATTCAGCCAATGTTCCAGTGACAGCGGTTCATCCGGCGAAAATGCGCCCTTTACCATATCAGCGGTGCCCAGAGTCAGCCAGTTTACGATATTATAAAGTGAGGGATCTTTTGCCATTGCATCTGTGCGCGTTTTTAATCCCTCATAAAGACCGCTGACTGTACCCATAGTGAGCCAGTCAAGAAAGCCGCCGAGTGTTCCGCGGCTAATACGTTCCTGCTGGGCGGCAACAAAACCGTTCAGCAGTGCTTTGGCATCAGAGGGAATGCGCAGCAGTGCATCATACCAATTCGCATGATTGTCGGCGCTGGGTGATGCAGCAACAGTGGGCTGTTTTGATACCGACGAAGAGTCGTAAACCGGAATTACGGCACAGCGGCAGTGCGGGTGCAGTGGCGGAAGCAAGTCCTGCTGAATCAATTCATTCAGCGTAAAAGTTTTGTTGCTGAATGAAAGACAGGTATTACAAAGTCCCTGCTGATGTTCGACGATATACTGAAATTTGTGATAGCCGGCCTTATCAAATTGATGGAGAAGATAATACCAGCTGGCTTGTATATAGGCGCCGTCAATATCATCGGCTAATCGCTTGGAGGCTTTATCCCATACAAGAAGCAGTTCTTTTGCCATTTGGTCGGCAGTGCTGTTCTGACGTATGCAAATTGTGGATTGATTCATCAGCGCCTGCGTGGTCTGCTCATTGAATGAAGTCAGATCAGAATTTAGCTTGTACCGCAGACCGGTGGGAATATCTTCTGTGCTCATGATGAACAGCTTTGTGTATGCATTTATCGTATCATAAAGCTGTGCTTCGAACAAGGCTGAACGAGTACAAAGCTGGCTCCGTACCGCTTTTTCCTTTTCGCCTTGCGGTGCGGGCAGAGATTCACGTTCTTTCCGTGTCAGGAGCGCATGAAATGCTGTAGAGGGGGAAGTGTCCTCGTCGATATTCATATGCCGCAGATAAAACCATGCAGCTTGTTCACGAATGCGCTGACCGGTATTGTTTGCTGCCTGTAAGGCGACTGTTTTGATTACCTGCATAAAGTCCTCCTTTCAAATGACACGAACATTTGTTCTGTAGAATAGGAGGAGAATGGTATTTTGTCAAGAGAAATAAATTCAAAAGCAAGAAATTGATAGATATTGCCTATTGAACTTCCAACAACTTCATAAAAATCTGCTCTCTGATTTAGTCCAACTACCCAGCAAGTCAGGTCCTGTCATTCGGATACTTTTCGAGCGGCAGGGCCTGTCGTTTTGCGCATGAACCGCACTTATCTATTCTAACCTTTTGATACTTTCTATCATTTACAATGCCATATTCAGGCCTAAACTATCCTGTTAAGGCATTTGAGAGGAAAATCTATTAAATCGAAAAATGTAATTTATTTTCGAGAAATATTCACTATTCGGCATTATCTTTTTACATTCCGATAACATAAAGATAATCTTAACACATTGGAGGTTATCTCTATGGATATGAAAAGACACTTGAAATCTGCACTCAAACATCTTGGTTTCGACAAGCCTCGCAAGACACAGATTATTCCGATGAATACGCTGAATGCTGAACAGGACGCGATTGTGATTGCTGCTACTGGTTCCGGCAAGCAGGTTATCTATGAAACCGTTGGTCTGGCTCATTCGGATAAGCTGACTATTGTGATCGAACCTTTGCTTGCGCTAATGTACAATCAGGTACAGACATTACAGGCTCATGATATTCCTGCCGATTATATCGATATGACCCGCTCGAAGGAGGATATCGATAAGATACTGAACAAAGCTCGCAAGGGTAAGTTGAACTTTCTCTATGTCACGCCGGAGCGCTTACAAAGTCATTCGTTTATCGAAGCTATGCAGCATTTGGATATCTTTATGGTCGTAATAGACGAATGCCACTCCATCACGGAATGGGGTTATACGTTTCGTGACGCTTATCTGCATATCGGTGATTTTATTGGTAAACTGAAACATAAACCGGTTATCTGTGCCTGCTCTGCGACAATATCTGCTGACTCTTTGAATATCATCCATGATAGTCTGCATATGGACAAGCCTGCTGTGCTCCGCAGTGATTTACGGCGTGATAATCTTATTCTGCTCAAGAAGGATGTCACTTGCAACAAGAAAACGCTGGAAGCACGGCTGGAATTTCGTATCAAGAAACTCTGTAAGCTGATTGATAAGTATCACAAAGATGGCTCGGTGCTGATCTTTGCGCAGACGACTACATATGTAGATGCGCTGTACAACATTCTGGGAGAAATATACCCCGGCGATGTTACCCGCTATCACTCGCGAATTAAACCGGAACGTCGCAAAAAACAGTTATTATTCGACTTCCTGCAAGGCAAAAGAAAGATTATGATTGCAACTTCAGCATTCAGTATGGGTATTGATGTTGCCGATATTGAACTTGTCGTGCACTTCAATGCACCGATCAGCATGACGGATTACATTCAGCAGATTGGCCGAGCGGGACGCGATGGACGCAAGGCACACTGTGTCCTCTTCTACGATCAGAACGGCGATGATGAGGCTATCTCAAATAGCTTTATCAAGAAGGCGAAAAAGCAGTCAGCCAAAGCTGCGAAAACGATAAAATCGAATCTAAACCAAGTACACAACTTCATCCATAGCGATAATTGCATGGTATGCGATATTCTCGAATACCAAGGGCAGCACGAACGCAAAACCTGCAAGCGCTGCACGGTATGCGCTCAGAAACGGAGGAACAGCAAATGATTACGAATAAGTACGGCATTCATACATTTTCACTGAAATTACAATGCAAATATTCCGAAATTCAGAATATTATCGAACAAAACGAGTGTATTCGCACCGGCAAAGGGAATTTAGGGCTTTCGCGGTATTACCAGATGCCGCAGTTCAAGGATGTCGGCGTTGAGATACAGCTTGGTCAGTCTGTTTCGCATCCGTGCTGGCTGATACTGATTGTTAACCCGTCCTCCCTGCTCGCCGGTACATATAAACCGACCGCATTATTTCAGGCTGACAAAGAGTCTGTGCAGCAGGTAAAGCACCGTCTGCGGAATATCCTTGATAAAATCGGCGTTGACCGACGGCTCAAGGGGTTTAAGCTGTCACGGTGTGATTTGACCTGCAATCTGTATTATGAACACAAGGCTGATATTCAAAATCGTTTGGATATTTTCAAGAAATCCTTTCCTATCCCCCATTACAACGCGGTTAAGTTCGGAAAATATACAAATTCCGATGAAAAATTCAAAGGTGCCAATAAGCATTCGTGGACGGTTGAGAATAAGTCTAAAAGCTGTGCATTCTCGGTCTACGATAAATCGTATGAGCTTGAGAAACGGCATGATATCAAGATTGACGAGCATATTCTTCGACTGGAATTGCGGTTTGGACGATCGAAAATCACTAAACTGACCGAGTCTAAAGACTGGGAAAGCCAGCTTATCGAGCTCGGCTCGCAGGTTGAAAAACAGCAGCATAAGTTTCTGCATCGGCTGCATATGACATACTTTGATTCGGTTTCACTCTCCGAGTTGATGGACCGTATCAATGCCTCTAAGTATCGCGAAAAGACGAAAAAGAAGCTGCGCCGTATCGCGAAAAAGGCGAACGGCTGCGTTTCGCTCGCAGCCGTCCAGAAAGATTGCAGAATTAAAAAATTTGAGTTTATTAAATTGTTGGGGAAGTTTGAGGAGATGGAGACAGGATGTATTTCATTCAAGTCATAAATCTATTTCTCATCAGCGCATGCAGGCAAATTTTCTCTTTTATCATCATTTATAATTTTCGTTCTAACGGCCTGCTACAGGGTGTTTGAGCCTGCTTAAACAGCATGATTTGACGTTCAATCGCCAACATTAGAATAAGTATACATGAATTAAAGTGAAATGTGCTTTCACCCATGTCAAGGAGGTTTTACCATGTCGAACGATGAAATCCTGACCGTCAAGGAAACGGCTGCCCTGCTCAAGACAACGCGCCAGCAGGTCCGCAAGATGATTGCAAACGAAGAACTCCCTGCCGTGAAAGTTGGCAGGGAGTGGCGAGTGTTGAAAGCTGGGATTATGGAGTTTTTCGAGACGAATCTGTAGATTGTAAATTAGATGTTATAGTATGTCAAAAGGAAACTCCCTGCCAGAAAGCAGGGAGTTCATTTGACGGACTAGAAGTTAATCGATATGTATTATTTCCCGTAAATGCGGCGGATTTCATTAGCGCTGTCTCTGTAGAAGTATATGGTATCTGAATTAGCTGCCCACAATGAATAGTCCTGATAATCATATCTTCCAAGCGAATATCCGTCATTACTAAGGATATCCTGAGAATTTACTAAGCGGCGGAACGAGAGATTACCCGAACCGGATGTCGGAATGGTTGCGCAATAGAGTGCAGATTCTTTGCTATTCCAGAAATAGAAATTATTCTTCCATGCGCCAGCGGGAGCAAATCCTATATCATCCAAATCGTAGTTTTGATTGGTATTCATATTCCATAGGGTTGCATCCGAGTCACCGGCCATACACCAAATCGAGTTGTTAAATACGCCGATGCTGTATATACCGCTTTTGAGATATCCATCATATAGTGAAGTTATGTGTGTATTTGCCACATCCCAACGAAGTATTTCAGGAGACCAAGAAGATTGGCGTACGGAATCATATCCGGTTGCATAGTAGATATAATCTCCGGATTTTAGAACAATCTCACCGTTCGGTAATGCTGCTTCTGTATCGGAAGTACCCGAATCAAAGAATACGGAAAGCGGCTTATCCGGTGCGGATACGTCATACGCAGCAACCATATACAGATTATCCACGAAGGAATAGTTCTCTAATTTACTCCATACAATTGCATAAACATCATTAGAATTGTTGTCTGCTGCAACACCCGCAAGGGTGAAATTGTCGAAATATACGCTGCCAGATTCTTTAATTCGCTCAGCACAGTCATTTATAGAAATTATTCTTCCGCCGTTAGCATGCTTTATGTCTGGCTGGTCTAAAATTTCATCTGCGCTTGCCGTATAGCTGATATCTTCTGCGCGGAAAACAGCAGCGCTCTGTCCGGCACGGAAGACCTGATTATCGGCAACATAATACAGGCTTTCATCTGCTGCACATACCATTTGCGTAACATTATTCGCGTAGGCGACGGTATCCGTATAGTAATGGCTGGGAGTCAGCTTTACATCAGGATAGAAAGCGCGTTTCAGCATGGTGCAGGCTTCTGCACGCGTCAGCGTAGCATTGGGGCGGAAAGTAGAGTCTTCATAACCGTTGATGATGCCCTTTTCAATAGCAACCGCCACAAATTCTGCAGACTCAGACGGAATGGAAGCCCAATCCTTAAAGCGCTTGCGCAGAGCAGAGGTATCCGTCGAGACCGTATCAACGTACATCGCACCGACGACCATCTGAGCAAACTCTGCACGAGTAATCTGTGTATTAGGCTGAAATTGACCATTCTTATTCGGCGTCTCCGGCAAAACAGCAATATACTTCTTAGCCCAATGCATGTTGATATCAGTTAAATTGGTATCAACGGTGGAGCTTGGCTGAATTTCGGCGGATAAGCAGATCAGCTTGGCTGCTTCTGCCTTCGTCAGAGATTTGTTAGGCGCAAACGTACCGTTGCTGTATCCGTTGATAATATTGCGCTGGCAAAGGATATCAATATATCCTTTGGCCCAATGGTTTTTCAAATCCTTGAATTGATCCGCTGATACCGCTCCGGCACCGACACAGAACAGCTGCAGCATTAAACATAGCGACAGGATAGCTGATAAGAATTTTTTCACTTTACTCACCTCGTATAAATATTATTTTTTCTTCATTGCAGCAACATGTTCTTCCTCCGTCTTGGACAAGTGGCTGCAAATGACCCACGATATTACAGTAGACGTAATGTAACCGGCACAATAACCGATTCCGTTGCTTTGTCGGAAGGTATACCACAAGCTGGCACCATAACGACAGAAAGTCAGCCAAATATTATCCCACAGGGCCTTGATCCATCCGAACAGCATCCAGAAGATGTGACCGTCAAGTGTCCCGTGAAATCCGTCCAGATAATCTGCCAAAGCATTGAGAAACAGCGTCAGTACCGATTTGCCGAACACAGCCGCACCGTTTTTCAGGCCTTCGACAATGCCAAGTGCACCGGATACAACATTATGATCGTGCAATAACAGCTCCTGTCCATGATATAGGACATGCATATCGTGCAGTTCCGGCGTTGCAGTAATCGGCAGGCAGGCACCGATTGCAATCATACCAATCAGCAGAAGAATGGCTACAAAGTTGATGGAACGTATCTTTTTTAGTTCCTTTTTGTTTTCACATTCAAATATAAGTTTTCGGACTTTGACCTTCTCTTCTTCAGCAAGATCCAATGCCTCCAGACGATAACGAATATTGGCGCATTGCTGAGGACTTGGATTGTTATCCAGCCTTCTTTTCATATCGTTATAGATTTCCAAAACATCTTGTACAGTTTCTCGATTTGGATATACCTTCCCGAACAGAGTTCTCGCCTTTAAGTCATAATCTTCGCATATTTGATTCAATGCCATGGTATACGGTCGTTTTGCTTCTTCCATAACCGGTTCACCGTTGATTTGCTCCAAATTTTCGAGCTGCTGCCGAGCGGCTATACAATCTGGTTCATCTCGTAGTGTATGACTCTTGATCATCGATTCGATGTAATCCACTTGCGCTTGCATATGCTTGGCTTGCTCCTGCGTTTCGCATATATACGGCTTTGCTTTAGCAAGATCAAACCTTACGGAACAAAGCGAATCGTGATACTCCTTTAAGACCTTCTTTGCACGCGTTTTCGTTGGAAAATCACTATAGAAATGGTATTTGTCCATATAGATTTGCATTTGTTTCAGAGATGATCGGGCGGTCTCAACCGTGGAAACATCGAACTTCTTGCAGCATTCGTCTATGGCAAGTTCTTTCAAATGAGATATATTAATGCCCCAATAATCAGCGAATTGCTCCAACTCCCCCTTGGGATCAGCATAATAATCAATGATATACTGGTAAAAACCAATATGATAGGGGTTCATAGATAACCCTTTTAACAGCAGCTGCCATGCAGCATCTTTGTTGGCCATATACTGCTGTATATTGTGCAAAATACCATCGCTAGTTGCTTGCAATGCTGAAGAGGCTCCCGTAAAGTAACTTGTTCCTAATTCCTCGTTCATACATGCAATCAATGCGGTATGGGTGAAAAATGCGGAACGATAAACTGCATAGGCGAGATTGCTGTGCGTTTGGGGATTGTGAAAGATCTGGTTTTTCTTGTTGCTTGCAGCAATAGACGAACCGAGTTTGCCTAATCCGTTGAATACCATATGTGCAGCGCCAAATGCAAGATTGACGGTTTCGGCCACTGCAATGCCTTTTGCAGCTCCGGCCAATCCGAAACCGCCGCCTTCCAAGCGACTGCGATTTTCGCGGCGTTGTTTTCGATAAGCATTTAACTGTGCTTGATTACATACGATTGCTGCGTATTGGTCGGCTACTACGTCAAATGCTTCATTCCAATAGTCGTAATAGTCTTGGTATCTAGCGATAAATTCGCTTACATCAATGTGTACGATACCGACCGAAATCAAGGCTTGTACACATGCATTCCATAGAGGCTGCATGCATTCTCCGAAAATATCTGAACCGTACTTGATCAAATCGTCCAGCGATTTACACCGATTAACGACACGACTCTCAAAATTCGCTTCTGCCTCATGGGCTAATCCACGAAATTGTTTTCGAATCGAGTTGTATGGAATCATATCCGGATCGACCGAAAATGTATGTCCCCAGAGAGTGAAGCGATTCTCTTGTTCCGCTTGGCGCTTAGATGGAATATGTGATAAATCAATCATGATTTTATCCTCTTTTTACGCGTAGTCGCCATTTCTCCATTTGCCGGAGTATACAACAGAGCCGTCCTCGTTATATGCCGTTCCGGAACCATTGTATTTACCATTCTTCCAATGGCCTTCATACTGCACCTGCCCGTTGGAATAATACTTTGTACCTTCGCCATTAGGGTGAGACTTCTTACAGCTGCCTTCGTAGGTCAATCGGCCATATTCAAACAGTCGGCCTTTACCGTTATATTGGTCCTTGGAAAACTGGCCGGAATAGATAACGGGATAGTAGGAGCCAGCCCAATAATTTTTGAGTTCCGGATAACCGGATTCAGAAGTTAAAGTGAATTCGTTACCGCGTCCGCTTTTTGCACCGTTTTTCCATTCGCCTTCATAGGTCACATAATGGTCAAAGTAATCACTCAGCTTAGTAGCCAGTTCAGGTGAAATCTCGCCCTGCTGAACGGCATAGTCTACATTGCCGTTATCATTCAGCTTATCTGAGAACTGAATTCCGTAACCGCTGAATTTACCTTTGGAGAAGTTGCCGATATAGGTGTAATAGCTCATCGAATTATCATAGATCACACCGAATCCATCCGGCTTATTGTTCTTGAGTTCGCCAAAGTACTGCAGTGTAGATCCTCTGGAAGTGATTGAGTAGCAGAAACCAGTGAATAAATTTTTCCCTCGCTCAAGGGATTCGGACTCCTCGCTATTCACAAGGGCGTAACCTCGCTGCAGAGCTTGTTCACGCTGGCTGAATTTTTCGACATCCAACTGGAATTGATCGACATATTCATCGTGGAAAAGCATCGAAAAGCGTTCCTGATCCGCTGCAGGGATTTCGACATCCTGTGCCGAATGGGTGGTAATACCCAGTGAGTCACTAACTGAACATCCGGCTAGCAAAGTTAGGGCCAATATGCACGTTATTATTTTTCTCCATTTCGTACTGTTCATTTTACGTTCCCCCTCGTGAGATCTATATGCTGTCACTAAATTTATATTAGCTTATAATTAAGCTATTAGCATAATTTGAGTATAGCACATACGACAAAATTTGTCACGAAAAAACGGTCTGATTTATTCAATCAGACCGTTTCGTTTCTCAAATTTTTGACTTGCTGTATCGTTGTTTCCAAAATCGAAAGCACTGCAGCGGCTTCTTCCTGTGTCAGCGATTGGAGCTGTTCAGAGAGCTTTTGCGTATAATAATCCCGACCGGATTTGGTTTCCAAACCAATCAGCTCGTCCGCCGAAACATCCAGCGCATTTACGAGCTTGATAAAGGTTTTAAGGCTCGGCATTTTGATACCGCGCTCGATTTCTCCCAGATAGACCAGTCCAATGTCTGCGGCCTCCGCCAGCGTTTCCAGTGTTTGTTTTCGTTCCTTTCGCAATGCGCGGATCTTCTGCCCCAGTTCCAGTTTGTTCACGCAAATAGCCTCCTAATTACGCTATTGTTTTAACTTATTCTCATTATATCTGTAAGTGAGAATAGGCAAAACACGCTTTAATTATACTTTTATGCTATTTGCGTAAATACAAAAATATATTTCTGTATGGTATGGAATACACAAGGTACATTACAGCTAATATCACGCCTATATGCGTGCAAAATCGAAACCCTTTGCAAGTGATTTCGCTTACTTTTCATCATGCCGAAGCACAGACACAAAGGCCGGAGAACCACCATTACTGGCAGTTCTCCGGCTGTATGGGGGAAGAAAAGGTGTCAAATGCGGCCCATAATGTAGTCTCGCAGGAAATGTGTACGCGCAGCGCTGGGGTCGTCCAGCATCCCGATGCGCTCACCCAGCTCCATACCGGCGCGGTTCACGCTGCTGTACGGTGTCCTCCCTCTTCTTCAGCTCTCTTTTGACAACAAACGAATTGCTCCCATCCGTAAAGATTGACCTGAAGTAGGGAGTACTGAAAAACGAGATTATGGAGTTTTGGAGAAAAATACCCACATGCTTTTCATCCGCATCAGCTGTATTCCCCATAGAAATATGGCTGACATTTTCCGCTCAGATATGCTATACTGAAGATACTACATGCAAAAGAGGAAAAGAGTTATGCAGATTCAGCAGCTTACCTATTTTGTCGCCATTGCGGAGCAGGGCAGTATCAACAAGGCCGCAGAAAAGCTGTTCGTCACGCAGCCGAACCTGAGCAAGGCCATCAGCAATCTGGAAAACGAGCTCAAGGTGCGCATCTTCAACCGCACGAACAAGGGCGTCGCGCTGACCGACGAGGGCAAAAAGCTCTACCAGTACGCGCGCACGATTATCAACCAGATGGAGCTCATTCAGGGTCTGTCGGAGAAAGAGCATGCGCCGGTTCTGTCCATCGCGGCCTATCCGATCATCACGATGGGGCGTCTGGTGGCGAAGTTCTACAACGATTACCACGATAACCGTGTGGCGCTCAAGCTGGTGGAAAACCGTTTGCAGCAGGTGATCGAGAGCGTGGAGCACGGCGAAGCGGAGATCGGCTTTGTGATGAGCAACAACGTACAGGTAAAGGAGCTCAAGCACATGCTGAAGTTCAAAAACCTGCAATTCCACGCGCTGGGCACGGACACCTGGTATGCCAACCTCGGACCGAACCATCCGCTGTATCATGCGTCTGAGGTGACGATGGAGCAGCTTCTGCTCCATCCGTTCGTCCGCCTTCCGGACGATTATTTCTCGAATCTGAGCTTTTATCTGGAGATCGACGGCGTGCGTCTCGAGCAGTTCAAGCGCGTCGTTTACGTCAACGACAGCGCGGCGATCCTGTCGCTGCTGCGCTCGACTGATGTGGTTCGCCTCGGCCCAGGACTGAGCGCGCCGGACTTCGCGGAGTACGGCATCCGCACCATCCCAATCCGAAACTGTCAGGTGCAGATCAATGTGGGCTGGATCCAGCGCAGCCGCGAAATGCTAAGCACGGAAGCGCAGGCATTTGTGAAGATGCTGGAGGAGCTTTACCCGAAGAATGAGAAATAAGACGTTTTGGTGGTTATAACAGGCTATTCCGTTTTGTTATGACTGGGTTATAACAAAAGTGAAATGGACAAAAAAGTGCAGAATGATATACTGAATAGTGTCAAAGCAAAGGCGCTGTGATTTAGTCACAGCGCCTATTCTTTTGTCTGTTTTTCATGAAAAGCGGGCGTTAAACTGTACAGGAATACTATTCCGTCCCGGTTATAACGTCGCTATAACTTTTATGATTTGGACAGGCATAACGAATTTATGATACGGTATAGACACAGAAAGGAATGAGGCTTATGACACCGATCAGCGCACTTGCGATTCTATTCTGCATCTACGCAGTCAGCGAGCTGATTGCGCAGAAAACCAAAGCAATATTCTCCACGGTGCTCAGCATTGCGATCCTGCTGCTTGCAGGCTTCTGGAGCGGCATCCTGCCGCGCACACTGATCGACGACGCGCAGATCACCGGGTTCGGCAACATCATTGCCGGCCTGCTCATCGTGTCACTCGGCACGACGATCGACTTCGCGGAGCTGCGTCGGCAGTGGAAGGTAGTCGTCACCGCGCTGTGCGGCGTGTGCGGCGCAGTTGCAGCAATCGTACTGATTGGACGGCCGTTCATCGGCAGCGAAATGGCGATCGCCGGCGCACCGATCTTCGCCGGCGGCAGCGCAGCAACGCTCATCATGACGAGCACGCTCAAGGAGATGAACCTCACGACGGCGGCGACGTTCTGCATCGTGCTTTATGTGACGCAGAAGTTCATCGGCGTACCGATTGCCTCTCTCCTGCTGCGGCGCACAGCAAGGCTCATCCGCGATGACGCGGTGCTCGTAGAGCAGTACAGCACTTTGCAGGAAGAAAACGCTGCGGCGCATCACGGTCCGCTTCACCTGCCGAAATGCTGCGAGCGTCCTTCGATGTACCTCGCCAAGCTGGCAGTCGTTGCGGTCATCTCCTACTATGCGTCCAAGCTGACCGGCGGCGCGGTTCACTACTTCGTCATGTGTCTGATCATGGGCGCGGTATTCTTCGCACTGGGCTTTCTCGATAAAAGCATCCTCGGAAAAACGCAAGCCTCCAGCCTGATCACGTTTTTCGTCACCATTCTGATCTTTTCCAATCTGGCGCAGACCACGCCGGAGCAGGTGCTGTCCGTTCTGCCTGCGCTGCTGACCGCAGCGGCCTGCGGCGTTTTCGGAACCATGGCGGCCGCGCTGCTGTGCGCCAAGCTGCTGCGCATCCCGATCAGCCTTGCGGCGGCCTACGGCATCAGCTGCACGTTCGGTTTCCCGACCACCATGCTCATTCCGCAGGAGGTCTCCGAGGCGTTCGGACGAAACGAGAAGGAAAAGAAAGCGATCTTGAATTTCCTGCTGCCGAAGATGCTGACGGCAGGCTTCGTCACCGTTACCATTGTGTCCGTGCTCATTGCAGGCGCGGCGGTGAAAATGCTGTGAACTGAGACCTGTAAAAACAGGTTTTCCAATCAAGGAGGTACACAAAAATGGAGCAAATTTACACGCAGATTCGTCAGTACATCGACGAGAACCGACAGCCGATGCTGAACCTTTGGCGCGATCTGGTGAACACGGAGAGCGGCACGACGCAGATCGACGGCGTGAACGCGGTATGCAGCATCCTGCGCCGCGAGATGGAGAACGCCGGTATCCACACCCGTGTCCGCGCCATTCAAAACTCCGGTGACATGCTCATCGGCGAGTGGAACCCCGGCAGCGCCAAAGCGCCTCTGCTGCTCATCGGCCACATGGACACCGTGTTCAAGGAGGGCGCGGTGAAGGAAAATCCGTTCCGCGTAGACGAGAACGGTATGGCGCACGGCCCCGGCGTGCTGGACATGAAGGCCGGTCTGGTCATGGCACTGTACACGGTCAAGGCACTCGACAGCGTGGACTGGAAGGAGCGTCCGATCAAGTTCATCTTCGCAAGCGACGAGGAAAACCTGCATATGCGTTCGGACGCGAAGGAGATCTTCGCAGAGGAGGCAGCAGGCGCGCTCGCGGCGTTCAACTTCGAGACCGGCTACATGGACAACCGTTTCGTGGTCGGCCGCAAGGGCGGCGGCCCGGTCAGCATCAGGATTCACGGCAGAGCATCCCACTCGGGCATTGCGCCGGAGAAGGGCCGCTCGGCAGTGCTCGAGGCCGCGCACAAGATCGTTGAGATCGAGTCGCAGAACGACATCATGCGCGGCAGGCTGATGAACTGCGGCATGGTGGACGGCGGCATCGGTGAGAACACCATCCCCGACTCGTGCGAGGTGCGCATCGGCATCCGCTTTCCGAACGCGGAGGTGCGCGACGAAATTTTTGAAATCCTGCATCGCGCAACCAATCACAACTCGGTGCCGGATACGACGGCGGAGCTCGATCTGAGCCGCGTCATGCAGTGCATGGATACGACTGACGGCGTTATGGCGCTGTTCCGTCATCTGCAGCGCACCGCACAGGACTGCGGCTTCGGTGAGATCGGCTGCTTCCAGGTCGGCGGTCTGTCGGACTCCGGCATTACGGTAGCGTGCGGCGTGCCGACGGTGTGCGGCATGGGCGTGCGCGGCGAGGGCAATCACACCCCGGACGAATATGCGGAAGTAGAATCGCTGTTTCAGCGCAGCGTGCTTGCGGCGTGCGCAGCGTATACGCTGAACGACGATTTTGCAAAGGCTGCCGAATAAGCGGCGGCGCAAAAGGGATAAGGAGGTATAAACTCATGGCAAACAAAGAGAAACAGGCAGAAAACAAGGAAAAGATCGGTATTGGCGCGTGGCTGGCACTGATTGTGCTCATTCTTGTGCTGTCCGGTGCATTCCGCACGGCGGAGGGTCCAATCAAGGTGCTTGACTTTACCAATCTGGCAGGCTCGTTTGGACAGATCGGTGACACAGGTGCGAACCTCATCGGCAAGGGCGGCACCGGCGCGAAGGACGGCTTCATGGCAGGCTTCAACCTGATCCCGGCGGTCATGTTCTTCTGCGGCCTGCTCGGTGTATTCGAGCAGCTCGGCGCATTCAAGGCATCGGACATCCTGTTCCGTCCTCTGCTTCGTCCGCTGCTCGGCATCCCAGGCAAGTGCGGCATCGCATTCATCTCGAGCTTTACCGGTTCGGACGTTGCGGCCGTCATGACCCGTGAGCTGTACGAGGACGGCGAGATCACGGATGACGAGCGCACGATCTTCGTAGCGTATCAGTACGCAGGCTCTGCGTGCATCAACAACACCATCACCGGCGGCGCGCCGCTCGTGGCGATCTGCCCGGTGGCACTCGGTCCGTGTATCGTCATCATGTTCGTCTGCAAGCTGATCGGCGCGAACATCGTCCGTCTGATCCTGCGCGCAAAGCGCGGCAAGGCATAAGGAGGTAACAGAAATGAGCAATCAGGCAACCAATACGGCGGCTGCGGCCGCACCGGCAAAGGCAAAGAAACCCTCGATCGTAGATACCTTCCTCAAGGGCTGCGCAAAGGGCTTCAAGGTCGGCATTGAAAATATCACCCCTGCAATGATCCTCGGCTATGTACTGGTGTACATTCTGAAGGAGACCGGTCTGATGGACATCCTCGGCACGGTCATGTCGCCGGTCATGGGACTGTTCGGTCTGCCGGGCGAGGCATTCGCCGTTCTGATCTCAGCGTTCTTCGCCAAGGCCTCCGGCTGCGCTACCGCTGCTTCCATGTATGAGGCTGGCGCGCTGACGCTCGGTCAGGCCTCCATGATGCTCCCGGCATGTATCCTGATGGGCACGCTCATCGGCCACTATGCGCGCATCGTGCTCGTAACCGATACCAACAAGAAGTGGCATCCGCTGCTCATCGCCGTCTGCCTGCTTGACGCGGCTATCAGCCTTGTCATCATGCGCGTCATTCTGGCGGCAATGGGCGTTCAGTAAAAGGAGGCAGAGCATATGCTTTCCAAGTTATCGCGCCGGCGCGGCCTTCAGCTCGAAGCGCTCGGCAGCGTGCTGATCTGCACGGTGATGCTGGCCGATCGGTTTCTGTTTACCTTGCAGGATGGCTTTGTCCTCACCACAGCCATCATTTCCGCCGTGCTGCTGACGATCGGCATCCGCGTGGTCAAGCGGCACGACGAAGAAAATCAGAACTGATCCTTCGGGCGTTCCTGATACCCAAACCGCCCGATTTCACCCCTCTTTTGGAAAGGGCCTGCGCTGGCAGGCCTTTTCTGTTTTCCCCCCATTTCGATCTATATATTATATCAGTAGAAGCTCCTGGGATATTCTCAGGAGCTTACTTTTTGTCAAAAAGGAGGAAGCGAAAATGTTCAACAATCAAAAATTCCTGACGCGCGGGATAGAAAGCGAGATTCCCGCATGGCTTGTTCATCTTATGTGGCATATGGTCTTGACGATGGAAGTCAAGGAAAAAGATTACCTGCAGGTATTCAAGCTGACGAAAACACCGACCAGTCAGCACATTGTCCACGAGCAGGAACAGCCGCCGTACCGTTACGAGCTTGGTGTGCTGTGTGACGATGCCGTAAATGCCAAGGTGTTTGTCATCGATGATTTAACGCATTCTACTATGCTGCTTGCTGAAGAATATTAAGATTTACTAAATGAAATGGAGGAACAGACAATGAGCGAAACAAGAATTTGTGCAAACTGCGGTGCAGAGCACTCGATTGAAGATATGTTTGAAGTGGAAGGTGACTGGCTCTGCGAGGACTGCGCCGACCGGTTGACCGTAATCTGCGACCACTGTGCTGAGCGGGTCTACGAGGAAAACGCCGTCGAGGATGACACGCACACGCTTTGCGACCACTGCTTTGATGAGTATTACGTCCGCTGTGAGGACTGCAACCGCATCATTCACCGCGACCGCACCTATTGGGACAATGACGACAACGCCTACTGCGCATCCTGCTGGGACGAGCATAACAATGTCATTCACGAATACAGCTACACGCCCGACCTCGTGTTCCATGGCAAGGGCCTGCGTCATTTCGGCGTAGAGCTGGAGATCGACAACGGCGGCACTGTCAACAGCAACGCGCAGAAGCTGCTTGACATCGCGAACAAGGACGCAGAAAATCTCTACATCAAGACGGACGGCAGCCTGGATGAAGGCTTGGAGCTTGTTACCCATCCAATGACGCTCGAGTATCATTTGAACGAAATGCCGTGGGCGGAGGTGTTGCGTAAAGCGCAGAGCATGGGGTACCTCAGCCATGCGGCAGAAACCTGCGGCCTTCACGTTCACATTTCGCGTCTGGCATTCGGCTGTACCTATGAGCAGCAGGAGGCAGCGATTGCCCGCCTGCTGTACTTCGTCGAGAAATTCTGGGCGGAACTGCTGCGGTTCAGCCGTCGCACCCAGAGCCAGATGAATCGCTGGGCGGCGCGGTATGGTATCCGCCTCACCCCGTCCGAGCAGATGAACCACGCGAAGAATTCCTGCGCTGGGCGCTACACGGCGGTCAACCTCACGAACGCAGATACGGTTGAAATCCGCATGTTCCGCGGCACTTTGAAACTGAATACCCTCAAAGCCACCTTGCAGATGGTAAATCATCTCGTCGAGGTGGCTGTTTCTATGTCCGACAGTCAAGTGCAGGACATGAGCTGGTTTGATTTTCTGGACAACATCACCGAACCCGAACTCATTCAGTATCTCAAAGAACGTCGTCTTTACGTTAACGAACCTGTTAATGCCAATACGGAGGAGGCTTAAAATATGTGCAGTTTATTCGGCTTAATCGACTTTAAGGAGTGCCTGAGCACCCATACGAAGAACAAAATCTTGAATACCCTCGCGAGAGAATGTCAGGTGCGCGGCACGGACGCGACCGGTATCGCCTACAACTTCAATGACCGTCTGCGGATCTACAAACGTCCTTTGCCTGCTCGGAAGATGAAAATCCATATTCCGCACAGTGTAAACGTGGTCATGGGACACACCCGTATGACCACACAGGGCAATGCACAGTTTAACCAGAATAACCATCCGTTCCTTGGTCATATTGACGGCAGTAGCTTTGCTCTCGCTCACAATGGCGTTCTCTGGAATGACAAAGAACTCCGTATGGAAGAAAATCTCCCGATGACAAGTGTTGAGACGGACAGCTATGTTGCCGTTCAGCTCCTTGAACAGCAGAAAGCCCTCGACTTTGACAGCCTGCAAGCTATGGCTGAAAAGGTCGAGGGTTCTTTTGTGTTTACGGTACTGGATAAGGACAATTCCATCTGGTTTGTTGTCGGAGACAACCCGTTGTGCATCATGTTCTATGATGGATTTCTGATTTACGCCTCGACACAGGAAATTCTTTGCAAAGCAATCAAAAAGCTGCGGCTGAAAGCGCCCACCGATATTCTCGAACCGCAGGAGGGCGAAATCATGAAAATTAACCGCAACGGCCGTATCACTACCGGTATTTTTACGCCCCACACAACATTCGAGCACTGGTGGCGGAAATATCCGTTCTACCGCAGCTATTACGAGGACACGCCTGCGAGCCACGATGATCTGTTCAGTGTAGCAAAGGCATTCGGCATAACGGCGGATGAAATTCAGGCATTGCTCGACTACGGCTGTTCCGAGGAAGAAATCGAAGAAATGCTGTATGATCCGACATTGCTCCATGAGATGACCGGAGAACTGCTCTACGCGTATTAAGGAAAGGAGATGCTGTTTATGATTCCATTAGGTCCAATCTTCCAGGCCGTCGGCGCTGTAGTTGATCTCATCATCGAGGCGGTTGAAAACTTTTCGGATAGTTGATGGAGGTGAAAAAGTGAACGCAGGAAAAGTCATTCTCGGTGCGCTGACTATTATCGGTCTGCTGGCCGACATCATTGACGATGATTGAACACAAAAATACCGACTCATCAAGAGCCGGTATTTTTTGAGTCTTTCAATAGGCTATACCCATCTGAAACAACGGAAAACTATGTCAATAGGGTTGTTTTCGAAATTTTGAAATATGTAAAAACGTGAGGTGACCCTATTGCAATGAATGGAGGAACAGATTTGAAGATTGGATACATCCGCGTCAGCACCGAGGAACAGAACACTGCGCGTCAGGAAGTCCTGCTGCGTGAACTTGGTGTTGACGAGGTTTTCATCGAAAAGGCAAGCGGCAAAAACGCCGACCGCCCAGAGCTTACCCGCATGATGGAATACGTCCGGCGCGGTGACACGGTTATCGTAGAATCCATCAGCCGGTTCGCACGAAACACGCGCGACCTGCTTGATCTCGTGGAACGACTGACCGAAAAACATGTAGAGTTCGTCAGCCGCAAAGAGGCCATCGACACGACCACGCCCACCGGCAAGTTTATGCTCACCGTGTTCGCGGCAGTCGCAGAGTTGGAACGCGAGTACATCTTACAGCGCCAGCGCGAGGGCATCGCCATTGCTAAAGAACAGGGCAAATACACCGGCCGCAAGCCAATGCCCCTGCCGGACAACTTCGAGCGGGTGGTTGCTCGCTGGCGTGCAGGAGAGATTACCGCCACCGAGGCTATGCGGCAGACGGGACTTAAATCGAATACCTTTTACCGCCGGTGCTCTAACAAATATCAAAACAACTGACAGCGAAAAAACTGGGGAAATCGGGGAGTACCCCGATTTTTAATTCAGTTTGCGTGCTAAAGGTTTGACGCTTGTTTCACCTGCGTTGCGGTAAAGAAATGGTTTTGGGGATAGAGAGCGGTAAGCAAGCTGCTCGAGCTCGTTGTACATATCGTCATAGATGCGTGCCCGGATTTCATACTCAAGGATATTTTGGATACTATCACGAATATTAAATGATGCTCCGGATTTTTCAAATTCTGGGAAGCGGACAACCTGCCACATGATGTTGTGTTGCTTGATAATTCCTTGCAAATAGTCTATGACCATAGAGGTAGGAGCAGGGTATTCAAGAAAACGACGATAGTCCTCGACATACTCCGGGTACATGCTGAGCAACTTTTTGATTTGCCGAATGATACGCAGCATGGCAGGCAGGTGCTGCTCCTGCAGGAGCAGTCCGGCTAACTCGGCATAGGGCGCGTCAAAGGGATCGGAAGATTTACTGCGGTATGTGTTCGGAGTTGTCGGTGTCAGGTTAAACGGACGATTCGGAAAGCAATTGCTAATATGATTACGCAACAGGCCTTCCAATGTGCCGACTGGCTTGCGGTAATCGGTTGCATAGCGCCAGATGAAAACTTTGGGCTCATTTGCGGAATCGACAGATTGCTCCTCATCGTCCTCATCGTCTTCAAGTAGATCTCGTTTGCACAGTAATTCAGATTCAGGAATCTGAACCGAATCATCGATACCATTGAGGTGATGCTGCAGTAAGCCGTATTTCGTCGTTATCGCAAATCCCCAATCCAAATATTCTTTTGCGTCACGACGAAAAGGACAATCTATCGGACATTGCGGATTACTTTTGTTTACAGGGGATTTAATGCGCCGATATATATTTTCATCTGCGGCATACGGGAGTCGGGCACACGTTTCTGGAGAGCGGTTCAATAGGCATACCGAAGATAGACTGCCAAACTTGTTTTTGAGTTTTGAATACAAAACAAGATTGATGGCGGCGCGCCTGCCGGTCATGGTGGTCATACGTTTAATGCGAGCGGGCTCGTTCTGCTGTGAAATGCGTTTTATGAGCTTGCGCCGATGTTTTTCGGTTGCACAGCGTAGAATTACTTTGGTTGAGCCGGAAAAAGCGTGATACAGGAACAATGGCGTTAAACGATGCCAACGCTTGTCTTGATAGCAGGCATTCAGCAGTCGGTAGATTGCTGCATAATAAGGACGCTGTTCAAGAGGCTGCTTAACCGTATATAGAATGTCCTCGTAAGTACGGTTGCGTACCGCATATAAGGTAGATCGGACATACTGCTCGAATAGAGCGATTGTAGTTTTTAGCTTGGAGAGGAATTCTGAATCGGAGCACTCCTGCGGAAATTGCGGACAGTCTGATGAGATTTTATTGAGTTCATCAATCAGATGCTTGCTGCACAGGAATGAATCCTGTTGACGGCGTATCTGTTTATTCAGTTCGGAGTAGCGCCGTTCGTTTTCCTCCAAGAAATACCGGTGCACGGTGGTCGGAATCCATTCATGTTCGCAGATAAGTTGAGCGCGGCGAGCATTTTCAAATGCAGCAATGAAATAGTATCCGGGGTCTTGAAAATTATATGGGTAATGTTTACCCCGACAAAACTTCTTGATTCCCTCTGTTGAGAGTGGAACCTTTTTCGAAAGCTCAAGCAATTCCTCATAAATCTGTGTTCCTAACACAAGGTCCCCATGTGCTGCCTTAATATTCTCGAGACCTTGTTTAAGCAGCTCTTCATCTGTCATGCCAGACGCATGCTGCACCTCATTCCAGATGTTATCATCTAACAGCAGGGTATCCAGTCCGACATCAGGTTCGATGCCATGCCCATCGCCGGGATAATTGCCGAGGTCGCGCTGATCGGCAAAATAGAACGAGCGGTCAGTCAGAAAGCGGAGCAGCAGTTCCTCGGAGCATTGCTCTTGCTGGCATAACCAGTCGGCGAAGCGGAGCTTGCTGTAGAGCGGTTCACCATAGCTGTCTGCCAGTCGGCGGAAATGTTCATGCGCGTCATAAAGCTCGTCAGCCTGAGACTGTGGTAAATCGGTGCAGTCAAAATGAGGGTTTAATAGGTTGATGACGCGGTTTTGCTCGTCCAGATGTTCGAAACGATCATCGGTTAGGTTCGGGTTATGGCTGCGAGATAAATTGCGTTCGGTTTCAGTCATTGGGCATGCCTCCTTGATTACAGTATAATTGGATTGAATATAAAAAGCAATTTTAATTAGTTATAAAAAGCTGTGATAATCAAATTATTGATGTATTTTGTCACGGATATTATACTGAAAACCAGAAAGGAGGAGGCACAATGAAGATCGAAAATGTCAGACCGACCCCGGTTGATATGGCACCTGCTGAGGAGGAGCGTAAGGCGGAACTTCCTAGCAAGAAGAAACCGCATGAGCGCAAACTCAAGAAGAAGTTCGAGAAAAAACTCAAGGCGGCCAAGGCAGCTGGCGAGAAGGCTAAGCACACCGCCAAACGCGCTCGCCGCGCACAGCGGAAAGCCGAACGCGAGCGGGATATCGTAGCAGCGGAGAACGCGCTCTTGCAGAAACGCCTGGAGAGCAAGGACAGGGACGTTACAGATGCGCTGCGTGGCAGCGATGGATTTATCCGACTGAAGGAAAGGAATGGTAAGAATGACTGAACAGACGCTGGACACTAATGGCATGATCCTCAATGCGAGAGTTGATAGGGTGCGTGTATACAAGGAGCTGGCCGATGGCAACTCTTGCTTCGTGCTGACTCTGACGCAGGACGGCCGGCAGTATACGCTGCCGCCGTACTCGGTGAACAACATCGATCGGTTCCGCATCGGCACGATTGATCCGCGATTCGTCGCACTTGACGAGGACGGCAGGGCAACGGATACCCGTGTGCAGGCTGTCCTCAAGGAGGCAATTTCGCAAGAGATCCGGAAAGGACGCTGCGGCGTGCTCCTCAATCGTACTGGCTGGGCGAAATTGCCGAACGGACGGCATGTCTATAATACGGGCACGCAGGTACTGGGCGATACCGGCGGAGTTGAGGTCAAGCTATCCGACACACTTCCGCGACTGGAATTGACGGATCAGTGCATTGAAATGGATGATAAGCAACTGCTCCAATCCTATCTCCGAAAGCTGAGCCGCGAACCGGACATCCTGATCCTGCTAGCAGCGCACATGGTTCGATCGCTTCTGGCGTCGATGTTCGAGCGGCTGGGATTTCCGTTGAGGTATATTCTTTACTTAGTTGGCGTGCAAGGCTCTGGCAAGACCACGGCTGCGAACGATTTCGGTCTGCCGTTTACTGACGTGACGCAGAACACACCGGCTCCGGCAACACGAGCGCTCAGCAGTAAGTCTGCAGTACGTGACTTCGCTGCTGAATACCGCGATATGACAGCACTGCTGGACGACGTATGTACGTCCTCGAGTGCGGAAACACGTCGAATTTCGACCAATATTGCAGCGTATACCCTGCGCTTCGCAGCAGATCGCATCCCAGAGACGATTTCGCGTCCGGGAGGCGGGCAACGCAAGGTTCGCTGCACGGTGGGGCTTGTGATCACTGGCGAATTTCCGATGTCGAAGCCGAGCGATTTGACACGCTGTGTCATCGTCGCGGTCGATCATCAGATGCGTGGCAAGGAGGCAGATGACCGAGCGGTCAGCAGTGCGGTGACAACGCGCTTTTTGAAGCACATTGCCGAGCATTACGACCTCATTAGTGCCGAGGTAAGGAGTGCATTGTCAGACTTTCGTGCGGATGCAGTTGAGAAAGGAGGTCCTCGTCAGCAGCAGCATATGGGAGAGCTCTCCTGCGCGTTCCAACTCCTATTGGAATACGCAAAGGCAATCGGTGCGATCGATGACCTTGAGATGGCAGAATGGAGGCTTCGCCTGCAAAACGCGCTAGGACGATCATTGTCATCAAATATACGCCTGACGGCGAAATTTGAACGCGAAAATGTATCGAATGTTGCCAAGATTATGGTTGATGCGATGAAAAGCGAGACGATATTGTTGGCCAAAAATAAGGATAAATTCACCAAAAATCCGAACAAATATGCCGGCTTCGAGGGGCACAAGCACACGGCGGTGTATATCCGCTTGTCCAGTCTGCAGGAGCTGCTGACTTCGGTTAGCGGCAAGGTCTGGACAGATTCTGCCACCGGCAAGCTGCTGCGTGAAAATGGTCTGGTTGAGGTCGGCAAGGACGGCCATACCGCCAAATCAAAGTTTCCCAAACTGGGACGGTTCGTTCCCCTAAATAAAGTAGAGCTTGAAAAGCAAGCGAAAATTAGAAAGTGAGGAAAGCATGATGTATGAAAATACTATTCAATTCATTCCGCAGCGTCGTTTCTACGACACGGCAACCGTAGCCGAAACCCACCGTCGTCTGCTCGCCGAGGGGCACAATATTTCGGAGAATGCTCTGCGTGGGCTGATCCGTCAGGGTATTCTTCCTGCGGTCAAGATTGGCCGCAAGTCGCTGTTGTATTATCCCAACGTACTCAAGCTGTTGATGGAGGGCACCGGTTCCGTTTCCCCTGACGAGAATCGTCCGTCGTACATTCCGGCGAAGATTTCGGTATAAGCAGCAGTCTGCGGTGCGTCCAAGTGGCGCACCGCATTATTATGCACGAAAGGAGAGAAAAACGTGCCAAGTATTAAGAAAATTCGCACAAAGTCCGGCTTGAGCTTCAAAATCACGGTTTCGTGCGGCTACGATGAGCGTTACCGCAAGCGCGGTCATTATAAAACGTGGAAAGCACCGGAAGGCTGGTCGGAGCAGCGTGCCGAGCGGGAGGTACAGAAAATTGCCTATGAGTTCGAGAACAGCATCAAGCTGGGGTTTCAGCCGGACAACAACAAGACGTTTGCCGAATATGCTGCCTATGTGATTGACCTCAAGGAGCATACCGGCACCAAGCACAGCACGATTGAACTGTATAAGCACCTGTGCGAACGCATTATCCCTGCGATTGGTCACATTAAGCTGACAGAATTGCGACCGCAGCACCTGAATCGCCTGTACATGGATCTTCTGCAGAACTGTACTAAGCATGTGCTTGACAAGGCACGCTCGAAGGCTGATTTGGGAGCGCTGCTGACCGAGCGGCAGATTTCGCGCGCCAAACTGGCCAAGCTGTCTCGCCTCAACGCAGTTACCATAACGGCAGCCTGCCGCGGACAGGTTATCCGTAAGTCCTCCGCAGACGCAATTTCTGCGGCGCTGGGTATACCGCCGCAAAAGCTGTTCGAGTACATCTTGAATACCGACCACCTCGCGGTTAAAACTGTTCTGCAGCATCATCGTTTCATCTCCACCGTGCTTTCGCAGGCGGAAAAGGAGATGATCGTGACCTACAACGCAGCGGCACGCGCTACATTGCCTCGTGCGCAGCGAAAGAAGATCAACTATTTCCAGCCGGAAGAGATCTTTCGCATTTTGCAGGCACTCGAGAGTGAACCGCTCAAGTGGCAGACGATTACCCATCTGCTGATCGTCACCGGTGCGCGGCGCGGCGAAATTATGGGACTGAAGTGGGAGAATGTTCACCTTGATGAGCGCTATCTCTATATGGAGGTCAATCTTCGCTACTCCAAGGCACGTGGTATTTATGAGGAAACACCGAAAACCGGTGAGACGCGCTATATCCCGATTCCGGATGAAACTGTCACGCTGCTGCGTGAATATCGTATAGAGCAGGAAAAGCTGCGCGAGCTGAACGGTGATCGGTGGCAGAATGACGAGGGTTTCCTGTTCACGAGGGATGACGGACAGGTCATGCACCCGGACAGCATTACCGCGTGGCTCAATAAATTCAGCAAACGGCATGACCTGCCGCATATCAATCCGCATGCGTTCCGTCATACGGTTGCCAGCGTGCTGATCGCCAACCACACCGATGTCGTTACCGTTGCGCGTCAGCTCGGTCATTCCAGTCCGGCTACGACCGAGATGTATTACGCGCACTTGATTGAGCAGTCTCGCGTGCAGGCAGGTGAGTGCATCGCTGACGTTATGCTGCGCCAGTACAAGCCGACAGATAATAATCAGCAAGGCAAATAATCAATAAACGAAAAGAGCGGCATTGCCGCTCTTTTTTACTGTTCAGGCTACCACGTAGTAGCCTGAACAGTAGCCTCGATTTTATTTTGTTAAAGCAACACTCAAAAAGATAACAAAAAAACCGCTCATTTCCAAGAAATAAGCGGTTTAACATGGTACGCCCGGTGCGATTCGAACGCATGGCCTTTGGAGTCGGAGTCCAACGCTCTATCCAGCTGAGCTACGGGCGCGAGTACATGATATAGTATACCAGTCTTTCGTGCATTTGTAAAGCGGTTATTGCGGGGTATTTCGGTCGGATTGCGCCGAAACACCCCGATTTCCGTCTTACGCCTGCGCGTCATCCGGCTTTTTCTTCTTTTTGCGTTTGCGATAGCGGTCCTCCTCGGAGAAAACACAGCCGCAGTAATTCTGCATGTACAGGCCAAGCTCACGCGCCTTATCCTGTCCCTCGCGGAAGCGCGGCGAAAAGTCGCGGTGCAGATACTCGACACCGTATTTTTCGGCCATGTGTTCGCAGATCTGACGCATCAGCTCGTGATTCTGGTACGGGCTGACAAACAGGGTAGAGGTAAACCGGTCGTAGCCATGCTCGGCGGCGTAGCGCGCGGTTTCCTCAAAGCGGAGCGCATAGCAGGTCGCACAGCGGTTGTCCCAGTTGGGATAAACAGCTTCGATGAACTTGCGCAGGCCGTACTCGTTCTCAATCTCCAGCTTGAGATCAATGCTTTTTGCATACTCAACGAGCGTATTCTTGCGCATTTTGTACTCTTTCATCGGATGAATGTTGGGATTGTACCAAAAACCTACCGGCTCGATACCCTCCTGCCGCAGCGTGTCGATACACGCAATGGAGCAGGGCGCACAGCAGATATGAAGAAGTGTTCCGGACAAAAAATCAAACCTTTCTGAAATGATAGTTGGATTAACGGTGAGGATAAGCGGGAACTTATTTGCGTAGTAATGGATCAATATCTATGAATTCATATTCTTTTGCGGCTTCGCTCTTAGAAGAAAACAATTTCACATCGTCACATGGCTGCAGTTGTTTTTTCCAATCTACGCAATTGTTTACAAAATTTTTGAAGTTATCGGCAATCCGAAATATTTTTCTGCTTTTATCGATATAGCAGATAGGAAATTCACTCTCTATGTCTGTCAGACCGCCCACGGTGCCTATATAACCACCCCGACTGTCTACCGCCGTAATATCGACACGAGGTACAGCGTAAAAATCAACATTCAGAGCCATATTATCAAATATGAAATGAATATCATAGCAATCTATAAACTTTTGATATTCTTCGTCCATGAGTTCTGTCGGCATGGAAGAAATCGTTGTTCCTGCTTGGATAATTTCTGCATCTTTTCGGATAACGCAGATTGCGCCGTTTGCACCATCATAATTCGAGCTTGTCACATCCAGAAATAATCGTTTCATTTTCTTCCTCCTGTATAAATCGGCAGAGTCGTCAAAGTGAATTATTCCCTTTTTTGAAGTCAAACGGCATAGCGTTCTCCTTTATTTCTTCCAGTGCTTGAGGGTCGGCACAATGGCTTCCATATGGGCGCGAACCTGCTCTGCAGGCCAGCTTTCGGTTGCCATATGCGTTACGCAAGAGTCAATCAGCTGCTCTTTCGTGGTGTATTTGAAGGTTCCGTCGGCATAGCACCACATGCAGTAGTCCTCGTTAAAGGAGCCGTCCGGCTCTTTACTGGTGATGGAATCTTCAAGCGGCATGCCGCAGCATTGGCAGATCAGCTGCCGCGGAGAGCCAAGAAGCGTATTGATCGACACGTTAAAGAACGCGGAAAGCAGCTTGAGCGTTTCGACATTCGGCGTGGTTTCGCCGGTTTCCCAGCGGGATACCGCCTGTCGGGTGACAAAAATTTTTGCAGCCAGTTCGTCCTGTGAGAGATCTTTTTCGGTTCTGAGATGATATAAAATATCCTTTGTATTCATAATCGAACACCTCCGTGAGGTAAGTGTATCATAGGATCTTTTTACGGACAAGCAACATGCGGTTGCGGTATCGGATAACGCCTGTCAGCAACCTGCCGGCTTAATTATTATACCTCGTTTCCGGCCTACTTGCAAACCCTGTCGAAAACCGTTATACTGAGATTAGATTGTCCCGGAATTCTGATCAAAGGAGGAATATTCTCATGAAGGATATTGCATACTATAACGGAAAAATCGGCCGCATTGACGAGGTGCAGGCGCCTATCACCGACCGCGGTTTTTACTTCGGCGACGGCGTTTACGATGCGGCGATGGTCAACAACAAGAAAATCTTCGAGCTTGAGGATCATCTGGACCGCTTTTACAACAGCCTGAAGCTGCTCCGCATTGAGCCGCCGATGCAGCGCGACGAGCTGAAAAAAACGCTGAACGAGCTGGTGACTCAGCTGGATTCGGATGCGCCGCATATGCTGTACTGGCAGTCCACCCGTGCAGTGGCACATCGCATGCACGCGTTCCCCAAGGGCGGCAAGGCCAGCCTGATGGCATTTTCCGAGCCGTGCGGACTGGACCGCCAGGATCATCCGTACAAGCTGATTTCGGTCGAGGACACGCGTTTTCTGCACTGCAACATCAAAACGCTCAACCTTATCCCGAATTGCATGGCGATGCAGCAGGCTGTTGAGGCGGGCTGCGACGAGGTTGTGTTCCACCGCGGCGACCGCGTGACCGAAGGCGCACATTCCGGTCTGGCGATTCTCAAGGATGGCGTGTTCTGCACGCCTCCGGCGGATAATCTTATTCTGCCGAGCATTACGCGCAAGCATTTCCTTACACTGTGCGACAAGCTCGGTGTGCCAACCCGCATTGCACCATTTACTGTGGATGAGCTGAAAAATGCAGATGAGGTGATGATCCTGTCCACCGGCACGCACTGCGTCGGCGCATGCGAGCTGGACGGCAAGCCGCTCGGCGGCAAGGATCCTGCGCTGCTCGATAAGCTGCAGAAGGCGTATCAGCAGTGGTTTAACGAGGAAACCGCAAAATAATGGAGAATTGAAAATGGATAATTGAGAGTTAACTCAATAACGCGCATTGCGTGTATCCGTCATTTTCCATTCGCTATTCTCAATTTGGAAAGGACAAAAGAATGCCCAACATTGTTATCATTGGTGGCGGACCGGCGGGACTGAGTGCTGCGATTTACGCGGTACGCGCCGGCATGCAGGCAACCGTTCTGTATAAGGACGGCGGTGCGCTGGCCAAAACGGACAAGATCGAGAATTATTTCGGCTTTATTGAGCCGGTTTCCGGGGCAGAGCTGCTCGAGCGCGGACAGAAGCAGGCCGAACGTCTGGGTGCAGTTTTGCGGCAGACCGAGGTAACCGGTATTGAGTATGCGGCGCAAGGCTTCACGGTTAAGACTGCGGACGGTGTGTTTGACGCGGATGCGGTCATTCTGGCAACCGGTTCGCCGCGTGCGGTGCCGAAAATCGAGGGCGTAGCCGCATTTGAGGGCCGCGGCGTCAGCTACTGCGCCATCTGTGACGCGTTTTTCTATCGCGGCAAGGACGTTGCCGTGCTCGGTCAGGGTGAGTATGCGCTCGAGGAAGCGCGGGTGCTGCTGCCGGTGGCGCAGTCCGTTACGCTGCTGACCGATGGCAGCGAGGTTCCGGCGGATTTGCCGGACGGTCTGTGCGTGGAAACGCGCAAGGTAAGCGCGATCGAGGGCGATGAACTGGTGTCGCGCGTGGCGTTTGCCGAGGGAGAATCGCTGCGCGTTTCCGGCGTGTTTATCGCCTATGGTACGGCCGGCAGCGGCGATTTTGCCCGCAAGCTGGGCGCGCAGCTGGACGGCATGCACATCAAGGCGAACGCCGACGGCTCGACGGCTGTGCCCGGCCTGTTTGCGGCCGGTGACTGCACCGGCGGTCTGCTGCAGGTGGCAAAGGCCGTAGCGGATGGCGCCGAGGCTGCGATGAGTGCGGTGAAGTTCGTGAGAAAGTGAAGAAAGCACCGCATACTTCGGTATGCGGTGCTTTTTTATGCGGTTTTGACCGGGGCATTAACCCTCGTAATCATCCTCATTCTCCCAGTTGTGCCAAACGGCCTGCACATCGTCGTTATCCTCGAGGTTGTCGAGCAGCTTACGATAAATAACATGGAATAACGGTGAATTTGAACTTTTTAATGCGGTAAATAATTCTTAAATAAAGTTGGATGATGACATACAATCTGCTCAAATGCGGTATGTTTGTCATCGTTCGGATGGGTGCAAAACGCATCATTCAAGGGAAGTATATCATCACTCAGAGTCGAAAATCAAGCTGTGAGTGATGACATACACGCCTAAAACATACATCTTTTTCATCATTCAGCGATACTCATTTTTACCAGCTTATAGAAACTGGTTCGCTTCATGCCTGTTTTCTCCATAGCGACTTTAGCCGTGATTTCGCCATTCTTCCACTGAGTATATACCTCGTTCCAGTTTGCGGGGAATTGGAGCGCAGGACGCCCGAATTTCACGCCTTTGGCCTTAGCGGTATTGATACCCTCTGCCTGTCGAGATTTGATTGTAGCGCGTTCCTGCTCGGCTATCGTGCCTAATACTTCGATGAGGATATTGTTCACCATCTCAAATACCCATTCTTGGCCTTCGGGTAAATCCATCATAGTAGTAGGCAAGTCGATAACCTTTAAGCGGATGTTGTTGTCCTTGAACCATTCAAGTTCGGTCTTAATATCCCGCTTATTACGGCTCAGGCGGTCGAGAGACTTAATGACAAGCGTATCGCCCTGTCGGAGCATACCGTTCTTTAACGCCTGATAGCCTGCTCGGTTGAAGTCCTTGCCGCTCTCCTTGTCGGTGATAATGTCCCGCTCGTCAGCGCCTAACGCCTTGAACGCCGCTAACTGACGGTCTAAGTTCTGGTCTTTGCTCGATACACGCGCATAGTAGAAAGTGCGATTGTCCATATTCGTAAATCTCCTTTGCTCTATGCGAATAGTATAGCAAATATGTTCGTATTAGTCAATATGTTTGCGGACATATTCGCAAATTTAAATATGATATTTGCGAACGGTAATTTGCAGGGTGTTTCATATATTCATAAAAGTGTACTTTTACGGAAATACAGAGTAACCATATGTCAGACGCGCAGATTTGCTTTGTTGATGTGGATAGGGGAAGTATATTGCTGAATGTAAAACGTGGAAATTTGAGCGTAGCTTAAAGAGAATAAATGTGGTCATAAAAAACGACCGGAACGAAAGTCCGGCCGTCTGTTTAATATTATTAGATACGATGCTCTTCTAATAATTTATCGATAGTTGATTTTAGAGTAATATCATCCTTATATAAGGTAAAAAATACTTCTTCCCAACGATAGTCTTGTGCAAAGGCTTCGGCAATATCTGTTACCATATGATGGTCATACATATATTGGTATTTGGGATTCTTGACGATAGCTAACATATCTCGCTCGAACATACAACTATCATAGTCAGCGCCGCACTTTAATTGCTTGCGAGCGAAGTCCATTAAGTTCTTGATTCGATTGAGTTGATTTTCTGTAATGTGGTATTCTTTTTGTACTTGTGCAATGTGGGTCTGTTGTTTACTCATAATATCTCAACTTCTTTCTATTATTACCATAGCTTAATGCCATCGACATTACACTGCCCATCGTCATTTTTGCCTGTTGCTACTAATGTACCATCTTTTTTTACGCCAATCGTATGACATCTACCAGCTTTTATTGCGACAATATCAGTCCAGCTTCCTACATTACATTGTCCATAGTCGTTTTCGCCAGTTGCAACAACTGTTCCATCTTTGCGTAGTCCAACTATATGAGCCACGTTAGTAGAAATGGATATTATGTTCGTCCAGTCGGCTGTGTCGTATTTATTATTAAAATTAGACCCAGTAAATACTATAGTGCCATCATTTTTCAAGCCTATGGTATGATTGGAACTAGCTGCAATCATTTTGATATTATTCCACGATTCCACATTGCATTGTCCTCGGTCATTAGCTCCAGTTGCGACACAAGTTCCGTTGGAAAGCAGTCCAACCGTATGCTTATAGCCAGATGCTATTTGAATTAAATTTGTCCACTGAGTTACATTACACTGCCCATATTCGTTGTAGCCATAAGCTAATGCTGTACCGTTTGCAGCTAGTCCGATGATATATCGAGATTGAGATGCAGCAGCGATGCAGTTCCATTTGCTATCTGATTTAGATACTATGTAATCAGAGTCTATTATGTAATTTGATGGTACGTCTTTACTATACATACTATTATCAAAGATATTTCCATCTTTTTGAATCGCTACTATTGTAGAGTCACCACTAGCAGCGATTTTTTTGACATCTGTTAGCTTTCCAAAGTAATAATTCAAATGTTTAATATCATTATGTTTACCAATAAATTCAATCTGATGGTCAGAGTTTATATAGGCCGTATAATGATAGCCTGCTGCAATATGGTCAGCGGCAGCGCTGTATAAATGCATCTGGTGCATGTGCATACCGATTAGAATGACAATAGTAAGGAATAGTGGAATACCGAAAGTAGCAAAACGACCGAAGAACGTCTTCCTGCGGGATAATTCTTTCTGACGTTCTCTTTCGGCAATTTGTTGCTGTTGTATTCGAATTTTTTCGTTTTCAAGCTGTTCGAGCTTGTACTTCTTATTAGCAGTAGATAACTGGTCAGCATTATTCAATGCAAACAGCCTGTCAATCGCCACACCACAAGCGGGACAAGTCTTGGTGCTATCCAACACAATCTTTCCGCAGCCGCAGATAGTAAAGCCATCTTTCCGAGTGGGAAGATAAGTATGTGTATTGGCCTTTGAGCAGATATCGTGCAAATCCCGCTTGTACTGGTCGGTAAGGTCGCCCAAAGAAGAAATGCGTTTCTGCTCATATTCGGCAAGTACAAACGGCTGATTATCGGCATTCTCCCAAATGGAATTATCGTCAAATACAATTTTTTGCGGAATGATATGAAATGCACGGGTGTCACGGTCAGGCAGGGGAACGGGTGTCTGGTCGCCAAAGGATTTAGCGGTGGCAATATTGATATCCAGATAAGTAAAGTTATCGACAGCAACTAATGGCTGGTTCGTCACATCATAGCATTCAACACGGATACTCAGTGCCTTGATTCGCTTATCACTGAGATTTTCAAACTTGCATTGCAGAAAAACAGCATTATTTGTCGTATCTTTAGTTAAGGCATGAGAAATCATAAGCAAGGGACAGTTTGACAACCAGTACGGCTTTTGTTCATGCTGTAAGACTTGGTAACGTGCAGACATGGTATCACCTCTTGAATTTAGATTTTCGGCAACTGGTCATTATCCGTATTATTAGTTGGTGCATGGACTTCAATAGTGTGAGCGGTGTTATTTGTGCCGTCCTTAATGTCCTGCAACAACTGAACAACTTCACCAAAGGCGTAAATACCAAAGCTGGCAACGATGCAAGTAGCGATGAAGTAGATACAAACTCCTAAGAGAATAGGGTTATCGCTATCACCTCTAACATACAGGCCAAGAATAAAGCCGCAAAACGCGTTAACAATAGCGTAGATTTTCAAAATTTTAGCGACTGTGTTTTGCATGATAAATCTCCTTTCATTTTTCTTTACTCCTATACTGATATCCAAACGGTTATTATATGACCATTCTTGCATATATTTGCTGTATTGTCAAGATATCTAAACGGATATCAAAAGGAGTACAATATGGCTTACTACAAACGAATCAGAGAATTGCGGGAAGATAACGATTTGACACAGCGTCAGCTTGCTAGTATTCTTGATATGCCACAGCCACAGTATTTTCGCTATGAGCAGGGCTATCGGGATATTCCAACAGATATTCTCATTCGGCTGGCACAGCTTTACCATACTTCTACGGATTATATCCTTGGCTTGACAGACTGTGATGTACCATACCGGACTAAATGACGCAAGTGGGTATCTTGTTTGACACATAGATAAAACCATTTGTCAGACGGTGAGATTCCGATTTTGCAGTACAGCAGGCAAGATTATACCTCTCGATTGTAATACGCTAAAATTGCGTGCTGGTACAGAGTAACCATTACAATTACAATAAAAAAACTCCCCCGAGGGAACGTGATTGTTCCTTCGGGGGAGAGTGTTATACATTAGTTTTCGGAAGTGCTATCAACGAATTGAGAGAAATACGTTTTATCAGGATTATCAGGAGATTTATTGAAAATTCGACAATGTAATCTGTTTACAGCATAATCATCACGTAAATAATAAATATTTATATTGTCAGGAAGTGAAGGGTCGATTCCTCTGAGTGGTTCCTTGGATACTTGATAACCGTGATGCGGAAGTTTTTCTAACCTTTTCTTTTCAACTTCATAGGGATTGATAAATGTATTATTTACCTTCCTAATAA
>PPYF01525103.1_pt1 | contig 38173 bp, 25 predicted proteins | sample 1559871 | NCBI WGS metagenome assembly PPYF01 (sample SAMN08240021, study PRJNA423297) | Human gut metagenome, whole genome shotgun sequencing project.
ACCAGATTGCCATTATCGCCGATCAGCGTAAGTTTGTCTCCGCTCTGATTGTTCCTGTATACGGATATGTGAAAGAGTACGCAAAGGAGAAAGGCATCGAATATAAAGATATGGCTGAGTTGTTGCAGCATCCCAAGATTGTAGGTCTGTTCCGTGCACGGATAGAAACTTTACAACAGCAGTTTGCGCATTATGAGCAAATCAAACGTTTCACTTTGCTTCCCGAACCGTTCAGCATGGAACGCGGAGAGCTGACTAATACGTTGAAGCTGAAACGCTCGGTTGTTTCTGAAAATTATAAGGATATAATTGAAAAGATGTACGAAGAAAACGTGTAAAGCGATAAGTCATAAATGATAAACGGTGAACAAGGATGCGAAATAATGCAGTTTGTTCACCGTTTGTCGTTTATTGATTAGTTGTTTCTTTTCTTTTTAATAGCCGAAGATTTGTTTCTGTGTCAGTTCTTCAATAGGACCTACTGTCTTCAGCTTATCCAGTTCCAGGTCTTTTTTGTCTCCCAGGATGCAATAAACATAGGTACGTCCTTTCACCCATTGCTTTTGGAAATCGGCGATGTCTTTCAATGTCATATTTTGCACATCATTGTAAAGCTTGATACGCGGGTCTACACTTTGTCCCAAATCCTGTGCGTCGATATAACTCCAGATAATATCACCTTTGATGATGCGGTCGGTGCGCATCCGGTTGATTAATCCGTCTTTGGCTAGTTTGAAGGCAGCTTCTGATTCCGGCATATTGTTGATAATGTCGTTGAATGTATTGACGGCATCAATCATCTTGTCGTTCTGTGTCGCAATCTGCGTACGTAATACGTATGGGTATTTCAGATAGCTTGGCACCATCATACCTGCCCAGGCTGAATAAGCCAGTCCGCGCGTCTCACGCATTTCCTGAAAGACAATGGAGTTCATTCCGCCGCCGAAATATTCATTGTACAATTCGCGGACAGGTTCGATGGCCGGATCGTATTTCTTATCCAGATTGGAGATTTGCGCCATATATATCTGTTTGGCGTCATAAGGAGCTATCAGGACTTTAGTAGCCGGAGTTTCAAGATAAGGATATTCATTTCCGGCGGGAATGTCTTTCAGGGTTTCCGGAACCTGATGATGTTGGTTGATGATAGCCAACAGGTCTTTGCTGCTGCTAGGACCGTAATATAGGATACGATGCTTATAGCTGTTCTGATTGTGAATCCGGTCTACCAATTCTTGCGGATTCAATTTAGTCAGCTCTGCTTCTGTCAGTAAGTTGGTAGTAGGAGAATCGGGACCGTACATGGCATAGCTCACAAGGCGTGAGAAGTTCCTCCCTTGATTTAGCTTTTCATCTGCGCGGGCTTTCAATATGTCTCCTGCCATGTTAATATAAGTTTCCTGATTGACTTGCGCGTCTGCCAGTAACTTCTCGAACAGTTGCATGGCATCGGGCATATTCTCGTTCAGGCCGGAAAGTACAACGTAGGTACGTTCGTTGCCCGGAGATACGAAGAAAGTACAGGCCAGGCGATAGAATTCGCTTTTCAGTTCTTCCGGTGTCATGTCGGAAGTTCCGAGGTATTCGAGGTAATCGAAAGCAGTGCCTAAGGCTTTGTCGTGGTTATTACCCATGTCGAAGACATAGATCAGTTGGAAAAGGTCGTTGGTGACATTCTGTTTATAAAGAATGGGGATGTCTGACTTTGCGGTCAACTGGTTCAGGTCTTTCTTAAAGTCGAGGAATACAGGTTCGATGGGTTGCACGGCGCTTTCTTGTATTTCTGCAAGGAAGGGACTCGCTACATCCCGGTTGGATATGATAGGAGTAATCTCCGGTTTCGTCATCTTCTTTTCGTTCGGGTCTTTTCCTTGTTTTTTGTAGATGGCGGCATAATTATTTTCTTTGAGATATTTGTTGGCGAAGGCTACGATATCCTCTTTGGTCAGTTTGGACATACGGTCGATGGCGTTCACTTCGTCTTTCCAGTCCGTTCCGTTGATAAATGAACTGACAAACATATCGGCACGTCCTTCATTGCTTTCCATGCTTTGCAATTGGGCAAGTTTGAAGTTGTTGATATTGGCTTCCAGCATCTTGTCGTCAAAGTCTCCAGTACGGAGTTTATTGATTTCTTTCAGCAGGAGGTCTTTTACTTCGTCCAGCGTCTGACCTTGCTTGGGAAGCCCGCCTAATAGCAATACCGAATAATCTGCCAGTCCCATCGGGTAACCGTAGCTGTTCAATACCTTTTGTTGTTGGTTTAGGTTCAGGTCGATAAGTCCTGCCGTACCGTTATATAATACTTGCGAAACTACTTGCAAAGTTTCAAAATCCTTGTCGGATGCGCCGGGGAATCTCCATGCCAGTGCAATACTTTCAGCATCGGGGCCTAATACATCCTTCACAACCGGTTGGCTGATAGGCTCTTCTTTCGGCAGATTGAGTTTTGGAAGTTCGGGATTCGGTTGCTGTCGGCCGAAATATTTGTCGATTAGGGCGATTGTTTTTTCCGGGTCTAAGTCACCGGACATACAGATGGCCATATTATTGGGCACATACCATTGTTTATAATAGTTCTTGATGTTGGTGATAGAAGGATTCTTCAGATTCTCCTGCGTACCCAGTACCGTTTGCGTTCCGTATGGATGCTTTGGGAAAAGAGAGGAGAAGATAGCTTCCTGCACTTTTTCGTTGTCACGGGTGAGCGACATGTTTTTCTCTTCATATACAGCTTCCAGTTCCGTATGGAAACCACGGATAACATTGTTCTCAAAACGGTCGGACTGGATTTTCGCCCAGTTCTCTATTTGGTTGGAAGGAATATCTTCTTGATAAACAGTCTGATCATACCATGTATAGGCGTTGCTTCCGGTAGAACCGATGGCAGCCATCAGTTTGTCGTATTCATTGGGGATAGCATACTTGGATGCTTCGTAAGAAAGGCTGTCGATGGTGTGGTAGATAGCCTTGCGCTCTGCTTCGTCCGTAGTCTTGCGGTAAATTTCGAATTGTTGCTCGATGGCGTCCAGCAGTGGTTTCTCGGTCGCGTAGTCTTGTGTGCCGAATTTGTCTGTTCCTTTGAACATCAGATGCTCGAAGTAATGAGCAAGTCCGGTCGTTTCGGCCGGGTCATTCTTTCCGCCCACCCGTACGGCGACGAATGTTTGAATGCGTGGAGTTTCCTTGTTTACGGTAAGGTAAACTTTTAGTCCGTTGTCCAGTGTGTAAATGCGGGCTTTTAGCGGGTCATTGGGCACTGTCTCGTAGCTGTACTTCTCTGGTGCGCTACAACTGCCGATCACTAATGCGAGGAGAAGTGAGAAGCATGAAAGCTTTAGTCGTTTGTTCATAATGTGATAACATTTTAGTATCAGAAACAAAGGTAGCAGATTTTTGCTTATCTTTGTGCCCGATATCAGAAATTTGTAAATAATAAAATTCTAAATCAAATGATTACTATTGAACAACTTAAAGACGTGAAAGAGCGCACTGATGCGCTGAGGAGGTATCTTTGACGTCGACGGGAAGAAAATTCAAGTCGAAGAAGAGCAATTAAGAACACAAGCTCCGGGATTCTGGGACGACCAGAAGAGAGCTGAAGCTCAAATGAAACTGGTGAAAGACCTGCAAAAGTGGATTGACGGCTATAATGAAATCAAGACGCTGGCAGATGAACTCGAACTGTCATTTGATTTCTATAAGGAAGAATTGGTGACTGAGGAAGATGTGGACGCGGCTTATGCGAAAGCTTACGAAGCTGTGGAAGCACTCGAACTCAAGAATATGCTTCGTGATGAAGCCGACCAGATGGCTTGCGTGTTGAAAATCAACTCCGGTGCCGGTGGTACGGAAAGTCAGGACTGGGCTTCCATGCTGATGCGTATGTATCTGCGCTATGCCGAGACAAATGGTTATAAGGCTACCATTGCCAACCTTCAGGAAGGTGACGAGGCGGGAATTAAAACCTGTACAATCAATATCGAAGGGGATTTCGCTTACGGTTACCTGAAAGGGGAAAACGGTGTGCATCGGTTGGTGCGCGTTTCTCCATATAATGCACAGGGGAAACGTATGACTTCTTTTGCCTCTGTATTCGTTACTCCGTTGGTGGACGACAGTATTGAGGTGAATATTTTGCCTGCCAATATCTCATGGGATACCTTCCGAAGTGGTGGTGCCGGTGGGCAGAATGTGAACAAGGTAGAATCCGGTGTCCGTCTGCGTTATCAGTACAAAGACCCTTATACCGGTGAGGAAGAAGAAATCCTGATCGAAAATACCGAAACCCGTGACCAGCCGAAGAACCGTGAGAATGCAATGCGTCAATTACGCTCTATCTTATATGATAAGGAGTTGCAGCACCGCATGGCTGAACAGGCAAAGGTGGAAGCCGGTAAGAAGAAAATCGAATGGGGCTCGCAGATACGAAGCTATGTGTTTGATGACCGACGTGTGAAAGACCATCGTACCAACTATCAGACTTCGGATGTAAACGGAGTGATGGACGGTAAAATAGAAGACTTCATCAAAGCTTATCTGATGGAATTCTCTTCACAGGAATCATAAAAAGCAAAATTAGCGAGTGTTATTTTTGGAAAGTTAAAAGAATTGTTCTTACTTTGTTAGCGTTGAACTTTAAAGCTAACTATTATGGGTAAGAGTAAGAAAAAAACAGCGATAAGTAAGAAGGAAGAAGAGAAAGCCCAGAAAGTTGTCAAAATAGTATTCGTCTCATTAATTATTTTGGCACTGATTATGCTGATCGCATATTCCTTTTTCGGCTGATTGATTCACTACAGATTATAGAGATTATGCAGAGAAACTGAAACGGTTGCGTCTCAGTTGTTGAACAGTCCGTCAAATCATATAATCTGTGGTGAATTTTGTTTTGTAATGCTTCTGTAACCCATGTAACGGGAATGTAACTTTTCTGTAATTCATCCGTATTCAAATTGTCATTTTTGTGTATCCTCACAGTTGTACTTTTGCCACGAATTAAGTAGCAAACAACTGAAATGAGTAGAATCACAACAACAGTCGTTACACTTCTGTTAGCGACAGCGGCCTTCGGACAGGCCAAAGAAGATGCCGGGGATGGCAAGAAACTGGAGATGGAAACAATGGAATTTAAGGATTATCTGCCCGAAATTCATGGAACAATCCGGGGGAAATACGAATTCCAGACGGAAACACAGGAAAGTCGTTTCGAAGTACGTAATGCGCGTTTCAGCGTTTCGGGGAATGTGCATCCTTTGGTGGCTTATAAAGCTGAAATTGATCTTTCTGACGAGGGTTCTATCAAGATGCTCGATGCATATGCGCGTGTCTTTCCAGTGAAAGACCTGAATTTTACAATAGGACAGATGCGTGTTCCTTTCACGATAGACGCCCATCGTTCTCCTCATCAGCAATATTTCGCCAACCGTTCGTTCATTGCCAAGCAAGTGGGTAATGTGCGTGATGTCGGTTTTACTGCTGCCTATACAAATAAAGTCGGTCTTCCTTTTATTCTTGAAGGTGGATTATTCAACGGTTCCGGTCTGACCAATCAGAAGGAATGGCATAAGACACTGAATTATTCGGTGAAAGCACAGCTATTACCTAATAAAAATTGGAATGTAACGCTCAGCACCCAAATGATAAAACCGGGAGAGGTGCGGATTAATATGTACGATGCCGGTATTTATTATCAGAACAATCGTTTTCATATTGAAGCGGAATACTTATATAAGATGTACGGGCATGAAGCTTTTAAAGATGTACATGCTGTGAATAGTTTCATTAATTACGATTTACCGTTGAAGAAGGTGTTCAATAAGATTTCCTTCCTTGCCCGTTATGACATGATGACGGACCATAGTGACGGTAAAATGAATGAGGATGCTAAAGTTTTGATAGTCAATGATTATGCCCGCCATCGTGTGACAGGCGGAATCACATTAAGTCTTTCTAAAGCTTTTATAGCCGACCTGCGATTGAACTTCGAGAAGTATTTCTATAAGAAGTCCGGTATACCTAAAGAATCGGAACAGGATAAAATCGTAATTGAGTTTATGACGAGGTTCTGAAATAAGTTGAGAGTTGAGAATTGAGAGTTGAGAATGAAGATTTAAAACATTGTAGTTTTCTGGTATGAGGTGTGAGGTACTAAACTATCATTTTTTAATTCTCAATTCTCAATTTTTAATTTATCTTTGTGCCATGGCACAAGAAATAGAACGTAAATTTTTAGTTTCCGGAGAATTCAAGCCTTTTGCATTTGCGAAGAGCCGTATCGTACAAGGGTATATCAGCAGTGCTCGCGGGAGAACTGTCCGGGTTCGTATTCGAGATGATAAAGGGTATCTGACTATTAAGGGAGCTTCCAATGCTTCCGGCACCAGTCGCTATGAGTGGGAGAAGGAACTTTCTTTATCTGAAGCGGAAGAGTTGATGAAGCTTTGTGAACCGGGTATCATTGATAAGACCCGTTATCTGGTACGTAGCGGCGAACATATATTCGAAGTTGACGAGTTCTATGGTGAGAACGAAGGGCTTGTTGTGGCGGAAGTAGAGCTTGAATCGGAGGATGAAGCATTTGTGAAACCTGACTTTATTGCTGAAGAGGTTACAGGAGATATACGCTATTACAATTCCCAGCTAATGAAAAAACCGTATAAAACGTGGTGAGCGTTAACAAATAAACCGTATATTTGTTTTTATCTAAAAAGAGCAATATATGGATATGGAACAGTTGTACAATTATGTGCCGCGGGAATTGGTCACTTTTATTCTGGTGACCTTGTTTTCTTTATTAATCGGACTCTCACAGCGTCGGATTAGCTTGAAGCGTGAGGGAGAAACTACTCTTTTCGGAACCGACCGTACTTTTACTTTTATAGGTATATTGGGATATCTGCTCTATATACTGGACCCTACGGACATGCGTTTGTTTATGGGGGGCGGTGCAGTGCTGGGTTTGCTGCTGGGATTGAACTATTATGTGAAGCAATCCCAATTCCATGTCTTTGGTGTTACCACTATTATTATTGCCTTGATTACTTATTGTATGGCTCCTATCGTAGCCACCCAGCCTTCTTGGTTCTACGTTATGGTAATAGTTACAGTGCTTTTATTGACTGAACTCAAACATACCTTTACCGAATTTGCCCAACGAATGAAAAACGACGAAATGATTACGTTGGCGAAGTTCCTGGCTATCAGTGGTATTATATTACCTATGCTTCCAAATAAGAATTTGATTCCCGATATAAATCTGACTCCTTATTCTATCTGGCTGGCAACAGTTGTGGTATCCGGTATTTCTTATCTTTCGTACCTGTTGAAGCGGTATGTATTCCATGAATCCGGAACTTTAGTATCGGGTATTATTGGTGGATTGTACAGCAGTACGGCCACTATCTCTGTACTCGCCCGTAAGAGCCGGAAAGCTTCGGCAGAGGAAGCTACGGAATACGTTGCTGCCATGTTATTGGCTATTAGTATGATGTTCCTGCGTTTTATGATACTAATACTTATCTTTAGCAGAGAAATCTTCCTTACTATTTATCCGTATCTGTTGATAATGTCGGTAGTGGCTGCTGTTGTGGGATGGTTTATTCATTCCCGGCAGAAACGCCCGGAAGGTCAGCTTGCTACAGAAGACGATGATGATAGCAGCAACCCGCTAGAGTTTAAAGTGGCATTAATTTTTGCCGTACTTTTTGTAGTCTTTACTATTCTGACTCATTATACATTGGTCTATGCCGGCACAGGCGGACTGAATCTTCTTTCTTTTGTATCCGGTTTTAGCGATATCACTCCTTTTATATTAAACCTGTTGCAGAATACGGGTAGTGTTGCCGTACTGATTATTACTGCTTGTAGTATGCAGGCTATTATCAGTAATATACTGGTAAACATGCTTTATGCACTGTTTTTTGCAGGAAAGGGAAGTAAGCTCCGTCCCTGGATTTTGGGAGGATTCGGAGTGGTGATTGGCTGCAATCTTGTTTTGTTACTGTTCTTTTATCTTTAAGAAAAAGATTGTCATGCTATCCTTTTGCTAATTTATTCTCTTTCTTTATATTATGATTTTTTGGACGGAAATAGTGCAAAAATAAAGAAGTTTTGATTTGTATTTTAAATTTCTTTATATTAAATCTTCGATTTTATTTGTTATATTTAGGCATTTGCCATACATTTGCAGCCAGAGTAGCATTGTATTAGGGAACAATGCGGACAAATAAACAAAAATAAGGGCGCAAACGCGGATTATGGGAAATGAGGGCGAACATAATGCTTTCCTTGTACAAGGAAAGCTGGTGTTATTTATAGGAAAATGCGTAAGAAAGGGGAAATATAATGGAACGAAAATACTGTATTGTATTTTATTTTCTTTATTTTTCTTATCTGGAGTGGAGTGTTATGCTCAATCTCCAACTATGCGTAAAAAGGCAGTAGAGAACAAAGATTCAATCATGCCTTTCAAGTCTCGGCTGGCATTTAAGACAAATGCGGTCGATTGGCTTGTGTTATTACCTAATATTACTGCCGAATTCGATCTATTCGGCTCTCCTTATAAACATTACACATTGAGTCTTGGCATAAAAGGTAATTGGAGTACTTCTCAAAATTACAAGCCAAGTATTGTTTATAATCTGTTCGATACTCGCTTGGAGTTTCGGAACTACTTTCGTACTACTCAGCGAAACTTCCATCATTTGGACTCAGCCAGTTTTTTTCAGCGTTTAAAAGAAGAGGTGTTTACAATCAAACGTTTCCATCCCCGTTATTGGCGTGCCTACTATTGGGGAGTATATGCCGATTACGCTAACTATAATTTTAAGTTCGGCAAGCGTGGTATGCAGGGTTCTGCTTTGGGACTTGGTGTATCGGGAGGGTTTAGTATTCCTTTATACGGCTATCGTGACAATTTTGTAGATTTGGAATTAGGTGCTAGTGTAGGATTTGTCTATACAAAGTATGATGCTTATCAGCACGATGAAGAGAGTAATTGTTATCCCCGTTTACCTGAAAAGAGCAAGGGAGGGCATTTGGTTCCATTCCCGGTAGTTAGTGACTTGCGTGTGGCGTTTGTCTATCGTTTCTCAACTTCAGTCAAGAACAAATATAAGTTGATTGATTACGATAAGATCAATGCCCGTGTGGAAGCTAAACGGCAAAAACAGTTGAGACGTGATTCCATTAGTGAGGTCAGGACAAAGATTAAAGAACTGAAAAAGCTGCAGAAAGATTCTTTGGATTTGGCTAAGGACTCTTTATCGCAAATAAAGGATTCGCTAAAGAAACAGGAGAAACTAATGAAAGATTCTTTGGAACAAGTCCGTAAGCTTGATAAAGAGCAGGCCAAGTTGATGAAGGACTCTTTGGAACAAGTTCAAAAATTAGAGAAAGAACAAGCCAAGTTAATGAAAGATTCTTTGGAGAATGTTGCCAAAGAAGAAAAGAAACGTTCGAAAGAAAAGAAAAAAGATAAAAAAACAGAAGAAGGTGTGGAAACACCAGAGATAAAAGAACAATCCCCAGATGAACAGCAACCTGTTCAGGAGAAACAGTCTACGGAGTCAGAGTCGTCTGATCCGCAGGCTGTGACTCCACCATCTTCAGGAAATCGTGAGGATAATCCGGAAACTACAAATATGGGAGGTGAAGAATGATGAAAGCAACTACTATTATATATCAAATCATATTTGCGTCATTATTGCTGGTCGGTTGTACGAAAGTGGATTTATGTGACGAGGGAACGCATCCTCATGTGGTGGATGGTTTTTCTGTTACATACGATTGGAGCAGTTTAGAATTGTCGGATGATGAGACACCTGAACGTCTGTATTTCGTGGCAACCCGTATTTTGAATACCCGCCATATGGTTTATCAAACGAATAAGGATGGTAAATTTTGGATAGAGAAAGATGCAAGCAAGGAGTCTGAGGATAAACCGGATAATGACGATTCAGAGTCTGCTACCCGTGATAATACAACTGAGCCTGAAGGCAAATACCAGTCTGATATCAAGCTTCCCGGTGGTGAATATTTTATGATGGCTTTTACCGATCCGGCATATCCGATGGTTAAGGAAGAACAAAAGGATGCGGAAGGGAATGTAATAAAGGATAAAGACGGTAATAGTGTATTAGTGGAGGTGAAAGACACTAGGATAGAATTAGTTGGCCTGGATGAGTTTAAAGAAGTTGACGCTATTCATATGAAAGAAGTGAAGATGCGTCACCATGCTGTAGCGAGTGTTACGGATATTGTACATGATACATGGAAGGATTTAAACCCCGGAATCGGCTATGTTTGGGGTGCCGGTCGGAAGTTGTTCATTTCCCGTTGTGAGTATCTGGAACTGAATGCCGGAAGTGATTATGAGCAGCCTTTCAATTTCACTCCATTAACCCAGCATATTGATATAAATTTCTACTTGGACCTGGTGGAAGATGAAGAAGGTGGACAGGTGAAGCCGGAAGATATTGAATATATATTTACTGAAATAGCAGGAGTCGTTCCGGAAGTTTCGCTTTCCACTGGTCTTTTGAATACTTCATCTCTGAAAAGGGTGATTGTCAATGTACCCGTTCCTGCCACTGGTGAGACTGTAACGGAAGAAGATGGCCGGAAATGTACCATTCTAAAATGTACTGCTTCTATAGAAGTGTTCGGTTTGATAGGTGGAATGGACAATTATGCAATAATGGGACCGGGAGTATGCTGTTTGGCTCTTTCTGTGAAGGCTGGAACAAAAGAATTTACTTCCTATGGGATAGCTAATCTCTCCAGGAAAATCAAAGATCTCGGTTTGACGGAAGAAACCGGACAGATTAATGAACGAAGAAAATTGAAAGATAGCGGGACACTGACGATTGATGTTCATTTACGGGTTACACCATCCGGAACGGAGGGGGCAGCCGGTAGTGACGGAATTATAGGCTGGGAGGATATAAAGAATGAGATTCATGAAGATATATAAAGGAGTGATGGAAAGAAGTCGGACATATATGAAAGTGAGACGGGTCTTGTGGCTGGTACTTTCTACGGTGCTGCTTAGTTGCTCCAAAGGTACGTATATGGGTGAGTTGCCTGAAGATGACGATGCGCCTTTAACTGAGAATATTCCCATTATTTTGGGTTTCGGTGTGTCAAGCTTTGATATCTTGACGCGTGGTAACGGAGCAGTGGAAAGCGGGCACAATCTGGAGTTTTGGAAGACTGCTAAATTCTATGTTTATGCATTTAACCAAGATGTGCAGACAGATCTGTCTGTTTGTTGGAGTGAGGCGAACGAAGATATTTGCCTGTTGGATGCGAATAGGCTTCCGGGTCGCGATATACAATCATCCAATCATGGAAAAGAAGTTCGTGTAAAGGTCGACAACTCGAACCTGATGCCGTTTTTTCCTGATGATGAAATGGGATCGCAGGATATTTTCTACAATATGAAACATACCGATTGGCCTTATAACTTTTTTGCTTATTATTTGGATGATTTGGATATGACACGGCATCAATGCGTCAGGGAAAAAGACCGTATATATTATGATGTTGAGCTGGACGGACGTCGGGATTTAATGTCTTCTGTGGCGGATCCGAAACAGCAAGAAGATAAATATGCGAATAACCCGTATAAACAGAAAATAATGGAACGTGCGTATAGCGCCTATTCAGCCAGTCATGGGTTGAATCCGGTGTTTAGCTTTAAGCATCATCTGGTTCGTCTTCGGTTTGTGATATGCCGTCCGAAAGAAGGTGGTAATGTACCTTCTATCAATGAAAGTCTGGTAGTAAAAAGTGTAAGTGTGAAGTCGAAAGTCAGAGGACGCTTTACGGTTGCAGTCAATGATATAGCTACGGATGAACCGGATAAACCTCGTGTCGGGCTGTCTTTCAACAGAGAAGATTATCCGTCGGATGAGGCTTATGAGAACAGCGAAGATTATCTGTACTTGCTGAAAAAGAATGGTGAAAAAATAGGTGATGACGGATGGTGTAAGGTGATAGATTGTCCTGAAGATTCCGATGTTGATAAAAAGAAACCTCCTTTTCTGGGTAAAGAGAATGATAAAGATAATAGTGGAGCTAGTTTGCTAGTGGCACCTGCTGCTGTCTATTCGGCAAGGATTGGTTTGAGTGAAGACAAATCTGATGATCCGGTTCATAAATTTGTTGATGTTGACTTAAAACTAGGTGCGGGTCTTACTGGCTTCAAGGCAGGCGGTGCGTATGTCATTTATTTGACGGTCAACAGTCTTTCAGACATTGGTGTTGAGATTGCGGCTGGTGAGTGGACACCAGGTGGAAATATTAATATTCACCCGGATGAGGATGAAGAATAAAAATGTGAAACTAAATATTGTTATTAATTTAAAATTGTGTGATTTATGAAGCGATTTTTTCTTTATGCAATGATGGCGGCCGGAGTGTTGGCCTCTTGCTCACAGAGTGAAAATGAGGGTGCAACAGGGGGAGTTACAGATGGTAGTGATGTAGATATGGCATCTCCCATTAATCTTGCTGTTACTGCTCCGTCGGTGAAAGTGAATGTGACCCGTTCTGGTGGTACTATCGGGGTAGATGATGCAGGTACTATTACTAACAAATGGAGCGGACAAACTCTATATGTTTACGGTTGCCAAAGAAAAGACGGAAAGGTTGACTTGGATGGAACTTATGCATTATCCGGGCTGAATATGCAAGGGGAAAAATGTGTTGTAGCACAGACAGAAAGTGTGTCTACAGTTACGTGGGAGAGAGGAACCCGTTATTTTCCACGGAGTGGAATCTACGATTTCTATGGATATTATGCTGATGATGCCTTGACAAACCAAATGGCTGTCGAGAATAGGAATGGTTCGAAAGTGTTGGCTGGAACTGTTGCAATCAACGGAAGTCAGGATTTAATGCTTGCTAAAGCTGTACCGTCAATAGAATCGGTGCCTGATGCAGTAAAAGATAAAGTGTTTAGTGCAAATGCAGCCCGGGCAGGTGTTCAGCCTAAATTGAAGTTTGAACACTTGTTGACTCGTTTTGTATTCAAGATACAAGGTGTCGGTGATGATAAACCTGAAAATGTTTATGTACAATCTGTAGCGGTAAAATCAAAAACTACCGGAAAGCTAGTAGTTGTAGCAGCTGACGATGAGGGTAGAAATGTATTTTTTGAAGATACCAAGAACGACTTGTACCTTCAGGAAAGAGATGGTATGGGTGGAATGACAGCTTTGAATCCTCAAAAGTATTACGCTAGTAAAACAGGTGAGACTCCGGTAACAGTTGGGGAAGCTTTATTGGTTGCTCCTGATGATTCTTATATAGTAACGGTAATGTTGAAGCAAGATGTAGATAAAGATGGCAACCCTGTACCCGAAGATCAACAGATACAACCGTATACAACGACTTTGAAACCTGAAAATGTAACAGGAGGGGCTGGCACTATCACTACTTTCGCTCCATCTACATCTTATAATATTACGATTGTTACTAACGGTGTTAAAATCATAGAACTTACCGCCGAACTTGGTGAATGGACGCCAGGTGGTAATATAGAAATCAATCCGGATGAAGAATAATAACAAATAATAAATACAGTTTATATGAAAAAGAATTATTTATTTATACTGGGTGCTGCCGCAATGTTGGCTAGCTGCTCAAACAGTGAAGTGACTGAACAACAGGGAGAGCCTGCTGTGGAAAAGAGTGAAGTAGCTATCTCGTTGGATGCTACGACTAACATCAAAGTGGATCAGACAAGAGCAGCTTTAGATGGTTGGAATAATACTCCTATCCGTGTATGGGGATTGGATAAAGATGGAGGAAACTGGACTGACGCCACTGCCAAATTGTTTGCCGGACGTGGATATGCAGACGGTACAGTAGCTAAAGGTGGAGCAGTTACATTGGACAAGCAATATTTTTATCCGATGAATAACGCCATTAATTTCTCTTTCTATGCTTGTGCGCCCAATCCCGGCACTCCTACAGTGCAAGCCAGCAAGGTGATAGTGCCTTTCTCTATTAATGGTAATAATGATATCCTTTGGGCGGAAGCTCATGCTGTAGATAAAACGGTAGGAGATAAAACATATGCCGGCTACAATGCCCGTTATCTCCGTAATAATGGTGCAAAACCCCAACTAACATTCAATCACCTTTTGACTCGTTTGAATTTTCAAGCTAAAAAGGGAGTGGAGTCAGATGCTGAGAGTGTGCTTCCTGTTAAGATAAAAAATATAACGATAACTGCCAGTGCCAATGCAACAATGATAGTAGCTGGAGAAGGTAAAGGCACTTTGACAGAAGTTGTAGGGACTACAGCAGAATTACCGGTGTTTTTTGGTGATGATACTTATGCAACTCAAGGAGCGCTTGACCTAAAGGATGATTTGTCTTTAAGCGAGGCTGGCACTGTAATGGTATTGCCTAGGGCAGGAGCTTATCAAGTTACTGTAGAATTGGCTGCAGATGGAATTGCAGATCCTATTCCGGCATCAACTTTTGAGATCGCGGCTGAGGGTGCAGACGGTTTCCTGGCAGGAAAAGCATATACGATTAATCTGACTGTCTATGGGCTGCGCGAGGTTAAGTTCGACAACGCCGTTTTAACTCCATGGGATAAAGTGACAGATATCATTGATACAGAAGTAAACTAATCATTGGTTCTTATGAATAAATGGATGATGGGTGTATGTCTATTGGCTTTGTTTGCATCGTGCAGCAAAGATGATGATAATACAAACCAATCAGGAAATAACAATAATGTTGTAGACGGTGGGGCTGGAATTTTTTTCAGCTCCAACGTCACTTCTTCCATTGTGGTTGAAGTAGAAGGGCCGCAGACGCGTGCTCCTTTGACTACATTTCCGGCGAATGCACAAATAGGTATCTATGGAATCCCTGCAATCGACGGGGGCCGCAATGAGGATTGTGACCTGTACAATAAAAAACGGGAAGAAGATTTTCAACCGAACTTGTTTAATGCCTGTTATACGTATGTGCCCGGTTATGAAACCTTGCAGACCGAACATCCTGCCACATTTCCGAGCCGGAGCAATCCTTCTTTGATGTTGTATGGTTATTATCCATATAACGAAGAAGCGGTCTGGCGTGAAATTGGTGGTGTGGCTCAATGGGTTGTTCCCTGGAAACTGAACGAGGATGATATGTCTGCTACAACCGATTATATGTTTACAGGACCTATCCAGGCAGACTATTCCAAAGTAGGAGTCAATCCGGTAGTATTGAATTTCCAACACGCTTTCGGACGATTGGATTTTTGCTTTTATTCTACTAATAAAGACGTGAGCTTCTCTTACACGGTACAGGGAGTGAAAGTATATTGTAGCAGTGGAGAATTCGGACTGATGTCGGTGGCAAACGGAGAACTTTCGTTTTCACCTACCGACTTGATATGTACTTATCCGGTAGGAAATGTGGGGATAACCTATAATGTTCCGGGTGAGTCTGTGGCCAAGTTTATGTTCCCGCCCTTGCAGACAGCGATAAAAAAGATTACGTGTACAGTAAGAGATGGCGGTGGTAATGTAAAGGATTATACCATTTATGAATATCCTTATTCAGGTTATGACATTTCACTCAAACAGGGAAAAACTGTTTTGATGCGTATAAACTTTCTGCCTAAGGATGCTACTTTTTCCGGACCGGCGAATGTCGATTCTTGGGCTGGTGGGAATACAATAGACGGAAATATAAAGTTACAGTAACAACATGACACAAATCGTAAAATATCTGTTCTCCTTTCTTTTTCTGCTTCTTGTCGGGGCGCAAAGTTTGTGTGCTCAGCAAGTGGCAGTGAAAACCAATGGCTTGATGTTTTTGTCAGGAGTACCCAATTTAGGATGTGAACTGGTGGTAGGAGAACGTTCCAGCGTCGATTTAAGTTTCTATGGAGGGTACAAACCTTATGGGACAGATATTAAAATCATCGGAGTGCAGCCGGAATACCGTTATTGGTTCAATGGGCGTCCTATGGTACGTGAATATATTGGTATAGCAGCTTTGGCGACAAACTATGATATTCATTGGAAGGATAAAATTTACGATGGTGATGCTGTGGGGGTTGGCATAACGATGGGATATTCAATGGTTCTGGGCAAGCGGTTTAATCTCGAATTCTCAGCAGGTTTCGGTGCTGTTTATTTTCGTCATCAGCAATACTATGAGAATGATAATTTTGAAGATTATGCCATCCATAATCCAGGAAAAACGAATGCGCATGGATATAAGCTGTTTCCTGCTAAATTAGCTGTTTCTATTTCTTATATTATTAGATAGATATAGGTGTGATATGGGTGTAGGTATGAAATATGCGATGAACTTTATATGTCTGATGATGTGTTTGACAATACAAACTCTAGCCAATGCGCAGAAATGCAAAATTGTACAGGGTAAAGTGTTGGACAAAAGGGAGTCTGAGAAAAAAAATGCTCCTATCCCGTTGGCATATAATGAATGTATCAAAATATTCTGTTGTGAAACAGTCCAGGAAGCAGCAAAATTATTTGAAGAGATAGAGAATAATGTCTTGAACCTTTCATTAATAATACCATATGAGACGCCAAATAAATATGGGGAATATGTGGCTTTTTTACCAGAGAAAGGTGCTTTGCTTATTACTGGTGCAAATACTTTCCGACCAGTTTTAGAGAAAATGGAAAATGGGGAAAAAGTAGTGACATATTTAGATGTTTGGCATGAACCTGTTTGTGAGATTATTCCCTTGTATAGAAAACTCGTATCTTATGCAGAAATAGACGCTAGTGTCATTCCTAAAAATAGAACTATTTTTTTAGAGCCAGTGGTATGTCTCCCTGATGGAATGGGGAAAACAGATGCAAGAATGGTATTGCAACTGTATGTTGTGAATAAAAGCAAATCAAATGAGATTGTGCTAAAACATTCTCCTAGAGTATATGAGGGGAAGGAGTATGGATTGGTTCAAACAAGAATAGCGAAGTATAGCAAACAGAAAGACTCATTGGCGGCCTATGTACAAAATATGCCATTATTAAAAAAGGGGAAGAAGTACAAATGGAGGGATATAATTTGTCTTCCAAATGATGACGACATTTTCCAGGTTTTATTATCAGTACGTTTAATTGATTATAAGAAAATTTATTATGAGAATATAATCCCTGTATATATTGATAAACCTAAATATTTATTACATCTCTTGGAATATCCTTTTGAAGATTTGGAAATGATATTAACACAAACAAATCCGGGTAAAAAACAATATGAGTTAGCGGAAGCTTTTAATGCATGTTTGAATGGGCGATATAAGATAATGAAAGATATATCTGCTATAGAAGCAGAAACGCGAAATACATTTTTTCAGCGAGTACGAAAGAGTTCATTGATTAATAATATTGTTATGTGTTTAGCTATGAGAACGCCATATTGGAATCAAGAAGCGCGAAAACTTCTTGCAGGCTTGCATAATGATGATCCGAGGATGTTTTACTTAAAAACACTACTTCATTGCCGTGAAGGGGATATGGGAGTTATTGATGCTGAATTAGCTTTGTTCGAATGTTTCAAGAGAGATAAAAAGTATATTCCCATAGCTGAGGCTGATGGTGATATAAATGAAGAATGTTTTAAATATGCTAAGTTAGATTATGATGATTGGTTGAAAGATGGGGTATGTAGATAACTTGCATAATTGTGAGGATATAAAATACTTTATTCAATATTTCTTTTAAATACATATAGATAAAGCTATGAATATGAAAAGTCTGAATTTTATTTTTTTCTTTTTGATGTTGCTGGCAGTATCCCAACAACAAGTATTTGCGCAGGCTCCTAAGTTGGTAATGGGGCGTGTCTTAGATAAAGAGGCATCAGAGAAAAAAAGGAAACCTATCCCGTTTGATATATCTTCTATTGGTGACATAAAGATCTATTATTTCAATACAGTTCAGGAAGGGAAAGATATGGAAACAGCTTTGAATCAGGACAATATTAGCCTTACTCTTTCTGCTATGTATGAAATACCCGATGCCACGGGAGCTTATCAAATTACTTTGCCGGAAACTGGTTCATTAGTTATTAAAGTAAGTACTGCTCCAGCTGTGTTTGAACCGATTAATGGGCGGAGAGAAATTACAACATATGTTGATATGGGGCATGTCTTAACAGAAATACCGATAATTGGGATATTGAGGGAAGTTATTTCCAAACCCAAAAAGCCAAAACAATATGGTGATGTGATGTTTTTAACTGCTGCAGAAGTCCCTGTGCCGGATAGAATTGGGAAAAATAATGCAAGAATGATTGTACAGCCATATGTGATAAATAATACTAAAGGGCAAACAATTGAAATGTATCGAAAGCCACGTGTGTATGACGGGGAACAATACTATTTGACTCAAGATCGTCGAATGGGATATGATATAAAACGAGATTCGCTTGAAAAATATATAATAAGAGAAGAACCGTTATTAAATGAAATATCTTCTTATACTTGGAGCGATACTGTAAAACTGTCTAATGCAATTGATAATTTTCAGATTCTTGCGCAAATGCAAATGGAGGATTATACAGGACCTTATTATGGACGTATATTGGAGCTCTCTACGCGTAGTCCTAGACGTCCTTTACAATTTTTGGAGTATTCATTAGAACAGTATGAACTTGATCCGAAGAAATATGAAGAGAAGCCAAAGGTGGAGCGTCGTACAGGTGTGGAAGATATATCTTTGAGCTTTTTATTAGGAAAAGCGGAACTTGATCCGAATGATCCTAATAATGAAATACAATTGGATAAATTGAAAGAAAAATTGTTGGAAGTAGTGAATGGGGAAAGCTCCTCTTTGAAAGAACTTCATTTGACTAGCGTTTCTTCTCCGGAAGGGTCATATGCGTCTAATATAGCTCTTTCAAGGCGGCGTTTGGAGTATGCGCGTTCTTTAGTATATTCTGTCATTCCGGCCCATACAATGAAGCGCTTATATACATATACGCCAAATGATTCACGAGTAGGTACTTGGTTGGAAGTTGCAGATTTATTGGAGAAAGACACTTTGCCGGCAGAATCTGCAGCTATTCGCGAAATCGTGGAAAAATATCCTAATAGTCAGGATATGCAGTTTCGGCATGTATCTGCTTTGCCATATTATACTACAATAATAAAAAAATATCTTCCCAAGCTACGTTCGATGAAATGTGAATATACAGCTGAAATTTACCGTGCATTAACAAAGGAGGAGATCTTGAAACGCTATCAGAATGATCCTGAGTATAGGTCTGGCAAGAAAAAATTTGCATTATATGAATATTGGCATTTGTTTAATATGGTGAAAGACTCAAAAGAGTTGGAAAGACTTTATCGTCAAGCGTATGATTACTCTAAAGAGCTAACCAATGGAAAGCCTTGGATTTTGGCGGCTAATAACTTGGCAGTTGCTTATTTGAAAAGAGATACGGTAGATACGGAAATTTTAAAACCATTGGTTGATTTCTCGGTAAAGAGGTGTAATGTAGAGCGAACTTTTGATGGCCGGGTTATTAGAATAGATAATGTGGAAGAAGTCGTTGCTAACCAGCTCGCTATGTATTTAAAGAAAGGCGATTTTTCTGAGGCAAGCCGTTTGGCTCAACTGTTACCTGATACAGAAAAAAATAAGAAAATAAAGGCATTTACTCTGTGTTTGGGAGGATATTATGAGGTTACTAGTGACATGACAGATGAGGAGATAGCTGAATGCTTGCGGACATTTGATTTAGTTAGAAATAGTTCTCCGCTTAATAATGTAGTAATGTGTTTAGCAATGGATACACATCGATGGAATGAAGAAGCTGAAAAAGCAATGAATGCTCTTCCTGCCGATGATGCGAAGACTTTCTACTTGAAAGCTATTCTTTATTGTCGTAAAGGGGATTTTTTTGCAATGCAAGCGGAAGATGCCTTGAAAGAATGTTTTAAAAGAGACAGTAGTTATATATCTAAAGCAGAATGGGATGGCGATATCAGTGAGGAATGCTTTAAATATGCAAAGAAAGGATATGAAGAAGATATGGAAATTGAGAAAGAAGAAGGCTTAAAAGATAAATAATAGTAATGAAGAAATATATATTAATTTGTTTCTGCTGTGGAGTATTAGTAAACGGTGTAATGGCTCAGCGTCAAGATTCTATCATAACATTACGAAAAGTAACAGCTGCTCGTGATTCAATTCTGAAACAAAGGATTCAAGACGATACGACATCTGCGCATCGTGTGAAATTCAACGCATTGGATTATTCAATGCAGCAACGCTACCAACCAAATGGGAAAGAATTTGTCAATAAAAAGTTTCTGGATAATTTCTTTATCAGCTTTTGGGGTGGTTACAACCGAATTATACCTCGCGGGGAAATGAATCTTTCCGGTGGTGTGGAAGTCGGTGCGGCAGTGTCAAAATACTTCTCTCCTAAGAATGGTGTACGCTTGTTGGGATCCTGGCAGATAGCTAACCGGCAGAGTGACAATGAATCCTGGACTAGTTTTGGGATTGGAGCCGACCACCTGTTTAATCTTACTACTGCGTTTGCGGGTTATAATCCTCATCGTCTGCTGGAGCTTTCTACAGTAGAAGGACTAGGCTTCCATTCTTCTTCTTTAGCGGGGGAAAGAAAGATTGCCGGAGATTTTCATCTGGGTTTGCAGTTGAAGATTGCCACAGGGACACGGCTGGATATTTTCCTGGAACCGGAATTTGCCTTTTATACCGATAATATAGACCTTTCCGGAATAAACAACTGGCATGGCTATGACATTGGATTTAATGGCAAGGTCGGTATGAACTATCGTCTGGGCACTTTTGCACAGCGTGGAAGTAGTGAAGCCGGAGATGAGAATTTTTTGGATAATACATTTATAAGTGCCGGAATGGGATTGCAGGTACAAAGCTCTTCTCTAGCTAGAGAACAAGGTCTTTTATCCTCGACCGGTCCGATATTCAGTGTTGCTGCCGGTAAGTGGTTTCTTGATTTATTTGGATTCCGTTTTTCCGCTTTCGGTTCTTATGATAGCTGGAAAACGAATCGAAAGGCATCAATGGATAGGCTGACTATGTATGCTGGTGGCAGAGCGGAGATGATGTTGAATCCTTTTGCTCTTTTTAAAAGAGAAGTACGTAATATGCGTTGGGGGATTGTGCCGATGTTCGGTGTGGAACTGGGGATACTAAAAAAACAGGACGAAAAGGAACTGATTTCAAAAACGTATGCTGGATGGACAGGAGGTGTGCAGTTCAAATATTACCCTACGGATAATCTGGCTTTCTTTATAGAACCTCGCATGTCATGTGTTCCATATAAGTTTACGGAGAAAACAATTTCCGGAAAGGTGAATGAGTATTCTTTCATGGATAAATTGATGAATGTTAGTGTAGGTGTCGAATTACGTCGTCCTACTCGTCCGCAGTGGCAACAATTGGCAAAGTTGAGAGGTGATTTTACGCCTTATTACTATACTTCTTATGCTGTCGGCATGGCAATGCCGCAACAATTGAACCGACCGGCTTCTCGTCGTCCGGGATTTATAATCGGAGCTGCGGTAGGACGTCAACTTAGTTCGCTATCGGGAGTTCGCTTAGGACTTGATTTTAATAATGCGGCTACCCGTTCATCGGATAATAAAATAGACCGTTATACTTTTATGAGTCTTTCTTTGGATTATATGTTTGATATATCCAATTGGGTGATAGCCTGCGACCCTGAGCGTAAATTTGGTACGGAAGTGTTTGGGGGACCAGTTGTGACCCGTTGTTTTGATCCGGGAAAAACTTATGTGGGTCTAGAAGGTGGTGTACGGCCTTATTGGAGATTGGGTGGACAGTTTGATGTTTTTGCCGAGCCTAAATTGCGGGTTTATACGAAACGCTATATGAATACCCCAGGGGGGAAGGGAACTCCTTTGCAACTTTCTTTTGCTTTAGGAACCTCTTATCGGTTCAATCCTTCCTATCGTAAGAGTTTGACAGAGAGCGGCTTCGGGGATGGCACAATCTGGGGAAATACATTTATTAGTGGAGGAGTCGGCTTCCAGTCTTTGGTCGGCTCAAGTCGTTCTATGGATGCTTTAGCCTCGGCAGGTCCGACAATGAGTATATCAGTCGGTAAGTGGCTGTTACCTTTCTGGGGACTGCGTTTCTCGGGTTTTGCCGGAATCAGCAGTTGGGGGCAGGCTATGAGTGAATATGGAACCCTTTCCGACAAGCGTACGATGCAAGGTGGAATACGGGTGGAGAGTATGTTTGATATCCTTTCTTTCTGGAAGTATGATAAAGAGCGGCGATGGGGGATTGTCCCGATGCTTGGTTTGGAATTGGGAAAAGTCCGGAGACAGAGCGAGAAGATTAAAGTTAGTGCGGCGGGAGCTGCATATGCAGGTATAACAGCCGGCTTACAATGCAAATATTACGTATCTGACGCTATGGCGTTGTTTATCGAACCTCGCTTCTCTCGTGTACCTTATTCTTATAGAGACATACATGTGGAAGATAATTATGTCGGTCCGCGTACATCGGTAGCGGATAATGTAATGAGCGTTCAGATAGGACTGGAATTCCGTCGTGCCGGTGGCAGGACGTTGAAGGAGCTGGCAGCTCTTAGAAAAGAATTCGAACCTTATTATTTTGCTTCATGGAATGTAGGTGCCAATATGCCTGTTCATCGTGTGAAGTATGATTCAGGTGCGGGACTTGGAGTATTGATAGGTGTATCGGGTGGACGTCAGTTCTTCCCATGTTCCGGAGCACGTGCCGGCTTGGATTATACTGCCTTGCCGGGTAGGAATGGTGCAGATGCGCGTAAATTGATAACTGTATCGGCCGATTACCTCTTTGACATCACTCATTTTATGGGTGGTTATAATCCTGAACGCAAATTTGGAGTAGAGATTTTGGCAGGTCCGGTTTTGGCTTTTGGCTCAGAGCCTAATAAGACAACCTTTGGTTTGGAAGGCGGCTTGCATTTTTATTATAAACTGGTTAAAGGGTTCGGAGTATTTGCAGAACCCCGTATACGTATGTACACTAAGAACATTTTGGCAGGCGGTGATCTTACTCCTGTGCATGCTGCATTTTCGGTGGGGACTTCTTATCGGTTTTAAATAGCAATATATTAAAGCTTTGCATTGATTTGCGAAGGTTTTCAAATATTGCAGTGTAGAAATAGTTTCTCTACGATAGGAACAGGATCGTTTTCTTTCCTTTAGTAAGCAAGAATAACAGTTGGTTATTGATACTTATATTTTTTTTGTCTTTCAAAAGAATATAAGCATCAATGATTAACTGTCTTTTTGTTTGATATTAGCGAGTATTGGTATAGTATTTGGTTTAATATTTTATAAGTTTAACATCATCTTGACTTTTAGTGTTTGCAACTCTCTATTAAATCTTTTTTGGATTCAATTGCTTATTTAAATATTTGTATTTATATTTGTTATTCTAAACGAACAAAAGTAGACTGAAGCATTTGGAGAGGGAGAGTTTGGAATGTATATTATTATTCTTGTATTGTTCTTGTAATGAGAATGTAATCTACTTATCTTTATTTTGCCCGCTCTAATGGATGACTTAAATTGAGACAGATGGGAAAAAGACATGTGTTGTATGCCATAGTGTTACTATTGGCTTTAGGTTCTTGCACTAAGGAAGCGCAGCAAGAAACAGAGAGTGGGAAACAGCAGTTTGTACGTTTCACCTCGGTGGTTGAAGGTACGTACACAAGAGCGGCCGGAGCTTCATGGGCTCTAAGTGATGCCATAGGAGTTTATATGAAAAAGAACGGTTCTGAGCTAAGTACCGGTTCCATTGTTGGTGAAGGTGATAACGTGGAATACTTCACTAAGAATGGCGATGGTAATTTTTTACCTGTATCAACCTATCTTTCTTTCCCGGATGATGGTACTAAGGTCGACTTTATAGCATATTATCCACATCAGGAAACAATCAATAATTTTATTTATCCGGTTGATATTACGGACCAGAAGAATCAGGAGAATATTGATTTGTTATATGCTGATAATTTAACCGGACGAGATCAGTCTTCTGTGGTTGGAAAACTGCAATTCAGGCATGTGCTTTCACGGATAGTACTTACTTTGCAAACAACCGATGGAACATCGTTAGAAGGTCTTGCAGTTTCTATCCTTGATGTTAAGACTAGCGCAAAATTCAATTTGGCTGACAGGACTTTAAGTACAGAAGAACAATCTACAGGAAATGTGAGCATGCGTGTTCAGAAGACGAATACTGGAGCAATAGCAGAGGCGATATTGATACCGCAATCACTGAATGCAGGCATGAAAATATTATTGACTTTAGGTGAGAAGAAAAGCACTGTGACACTTGATAATATAAAAACGATTGTTGGAGGTAATTCCTATATAACCACTTGTAATGTAAAAGGGGGTGGAACGGCCGTTGATCCGGAAGCTCCGGAATATGCTAAATGGAGAGAAACCCCGGTTGTCACAAAAGAGCAGTTGACTAATGATCGCCTTATGTATATTACATATTATATGCCTGCTGGAAATAATATGTACGAACCCAATTCTAATAAAACTAAAATCTTAAGAAATTATAGTATGTTGTATGATAAAGATTTGAAGTTTGCCTATTGGGTGGCATATCCTTTATTTCCCGAATGTACAGGAAACTCCGGAAGAACAGATGCTTGGGATTATGCTCCCGGCATATCTCATGCAGATCAAGCTAACTTGAGTAGCGGGTTTGGAAGTGGTTATGATCGTGGACATCAAATTCCTAGTGGAGACAGGACATGCAATAAACCGACCAACGAGACAACTTTTTACTATGCTAATATGACTCCTCAGGTAGGTAAAAAAATGAATCAATCAATTTGGGCGCAATTGGAAAATAAGGTACGTAGTTGGAGAAGCGGGACGGATACAGTTTTTGTTGTTACTGGTGCAATACCACCTCAAAACAATATAAAGTATTTGAAAGGAATGGCTGTGCCAGAATACTATTTTAAAGCATTAGCCAGAAAAGTAAATAATAAGTTTCATACTATTGCTTTCAAACTAAATAATGAGGACTTCTCTTATACAGATTATATGAGAAACGCTATTTCAGTTAGCGAATTGGAGAAGTTGACAGGATTTACTTTTTTTCCAAGTTTAGATGCAGAGACAAAGCAAGCACTAGAACTTAATTTGTGGCAATAAATCAGTCTTTTTAATATATGTTTAACTAATCACTAAACGAATTATGAAATTAGGGAAATTCTTATCAATGGGCGTGTTGTCAGTCCTTGCTTTGGGTGCATGTACTCCGAATGCAGATGATAACAGTGAATGGAACGATGGTTCTCAAGCGGTGTCTTTTACCTCTCAAATTCAGGGTGCAAAAACTAGAGCTACAAACAATGCCTGGGATGCTGAAGGTAGCGATGAAGTTGGTATTTTGGTAAAGCAGAATGGAGTTTTTGGAGACGTTGTGAACAAGCATTATTATGTTAGCGCTGAGGGAAATCTTTCTACGGCTTCAGCGGATGATGCCATTTATTATCCGGCAGATGGTAGTAAAGTGGATTTTGTTGCTTATTATCCTTATTCAGCAGTTTTAGCAGACAACGCTTATGCGATTGATGTAACAAATCAGTCTCCTCAGTCAGCTATTGATTTGCTTTATTCTATAAATGCTACGAATAAAGATAAAAACGTGACTGCACCTGTGCAACTGACATTTAAGCATCAATTGACTAAAATTGTATTGAATATCACAAAGGATGCTACCATTCCGACACTGGAAGGTTTGAAAGTCGCTATTACAGGGACAAAAACGAAAGGCTCATTTGCTTTGTTAAATGGAGCATTAACTCCGGATGATGCTTCAACAAAGGCGATTGAAGCTTTAGTGAATAAAGCTGGAACTTTGGCTGAGGCTATTATTTTACCAGTAAATAACCTGTCTGGTGCTAAAATTACCTTTACTTTGGGAGGAGAAACAAAGTCTTGGAATATTCCAGAAGGTCAGAATTATGCAGCCGGCACTCAACATACTTATCCGGTTACTATTAAAGAAACAGGAGGAAAAATATCTGTTTCATTTGGTGATGCAAGTATTGATGATTGGACTCCGGTAGCAGGTGGCAATATTGATATTGATTTTGGTGATGGTGGTGGAGAAGTTGATCCCCCGACTCCTGGTGGTGAAGAACAGACTATTCTTTTGGAAACATTCGGTGGTACTGAGAGTAGCAGGGCTGTAGCAAAAATAACAAGTAGTTTAAATTCTACTTCACATTATCCTTACGTTAATGAATTTACGGATTGGGATAATAAGGACAAAGGGTATACGTATAGTGGTGCGTTTGAACAAGTATCCGGTAAATATTACTGTGCTGACATACGTTCTATTGCTTATAAAACAGATGCTAATAGAACTGAAACAACAAAGACAAATAATTTATGGTTGCCTGCCGGTCATGATACTTCATTAAAAATAGAAGGTATTAATACTACTGGTTATACAAGTATAAAATTAACCTTTGAGGCTGCTGCTAATGTTTATAAGGAAACTGAAAGTACAGATTTGAATAAGATACAGGTAAAATGGAATGGAACTTCATTGACTGTGCCAAGCAAGAGTGTTTCTGGAGCAAATAAAGATGGTAATGTATTTTTCTCAGTGGAAATGTCGGAGAAGTTAACTGCTGGAGATAATTGCTCTCTCGAATTTTTGACACCAACAGCAGATAATCAATATGGTTTCCGTATTTGTAATATAAAAATAGTAGGAACTAAATAAAAAAGAACTATTATATGAGGGAATGTGAGATTTCTCTGAATCTCACATTCCTTTTAAAGTTTTTTATTTGCTACTTCGGTTGGAAGAACTAACGAATAACTGATAAATATGAAACAAAAACTAATGCTTTTTATAGCACTGCTTTTACCCTGCTTTCTGTTTGCGCAGCAAATACAGACAAGTATTAAAGGTCGTGTTATAGGTTCAGTCTCGAAAGAACCGGTAGCTGGCGTAATTGTGGAGCTAAACGGAGAAAATAAGCAGACTCGGACTGATTCAAAAGGCTTTTTCAATTTCGAAAATGTTTCGCAGGGGAAAGATGTGCTGATGTTTAATTCAGTGAACATAACGCCTCAGAGAATATTAATAGAAATAGAAAAAGGCGTTATTAATGATGTAGGCAATATCGAGGTGATAGAACTTCAGACGAATGAGGATTTATCATTGGTAGGTGTTATCGACGAAGTAATGGTTGACGATGATGTCGACAATTCTTCACAAGACGTAAGTTCTACGGTGATTTTGTCTAATGACGTATATCTAAACCGCGCAGCTTATCAGTTATCCCCCGTTCGTTTTCGTGTCAGAGGATACGATAGCTATTACCAACAAAAATATATTAATGGTGTCAGTTTCAACGACCAATTACGAGGCGTGTTCAATTATGCTTCCATTGGCGCACTGAACGATATGACACGTAATGGAGATGTAGTCAACTATAACCGTCCTTCTACTTTTACTTATGGTTCTATAGGAGGTGCTGAGAACATAAATATGCGTGCTGGTAGTTATGCTCCCGGAACTAAGGCTACATTGACTTATACAAACCGCATTTATTATCTTCGTGGCATGGTGACATATGCCACAGGTTTACGACCGGATGGATGGGCATTTACCGCTTCATTAGGAGGACGTTATTCTCATGAAGGAAATGTAGACGGCACATTCTACCGGAATTTTTCTTATGCTTTATCAGCGGAGAAGCAGTGGAAAGGTGGAAAACATAGCTTGTCTTTAGTGACGTTCGGGTCACCGGTTGCACGAGGACAACAGAGTGCGTCTTATAAAGAAGTATATGAATTAACTGGAAATTATCTTTATAATCCGAATTGGGGATACCAAAACGGAAAGAAAAGAAACGCCAAAGTGGTAAAGGCATTCGATCCTACTGTCATAGCCTCTCATATTTGGAATATAAGCGATGATGTGACGCTGACAACTGGTTTAGGCTTTCATTATGGACGTTACGGTAATACAGCGCTAAATTGGTATAATGGAGGTGATCCTCGCCCGGATTATTATCGTCAGTTGCCATCGTTTACAGAACAGATAAAAACAGAACTTTTGTGGAGAAGAAATGATACAAGTTATACCCAAATAAATTGGGATGAATTATATCGTCAGAATTATGGTAAGGATAATGCAAACTATATGGTAGAGGAACGCAGAAGCGATTTGTATGAAACGACCTTGAATTCGACCTTGAATGCCCGCCTTTCCAGCCGGATGAATTTGATAGCAGGCATTGGACTGCGTTCGACAACTTCAAGCCAGTTTAAAACCGTTGACGATCTTCTTGGCTCCAAGTATATTGAAGATATTGATAAATATGCACTGAAGGGGGAATCTGTAGGAAGTTTTGAGGAAAAACAGAGTGATTTGAACCGTCCTGGAAGAAAAGTTTATGAAGGAGGAGTCTTCGGATATAATTTTAACTTAAATATATATTCTGCAAATGCATGGTTGCTAAACCAATACCGTTCTCATAAATTTGATTTTTATTATGGATTTAAATTAACATATACTGACTTCCAGCGTGATGGCAAAATGAGAAATGGGCACTATCCTACAAATTCATATGGCAAGGGTGCTTCTCATACATTCACGGACATGGCGCTGAAAGGCGGATTGACTTACAAAATAAATGGTCGTCATTTTATAACAGCTAATGTGAGTTATGGAACTGAGGCTCCGCTTCCAAATGATGCTTACATTTCGCCTCGTGTTTCTGATAGGACAATTGATGGTTTGGAGAGCGGTCGTGTTTTATCAGTTGACGTGAATTATATTTTTTCAATGCCTTCATTGACTGGACGTATTGGGTTGTATCAGACAAATTTCTATGATCAGATGGAACGTTACAGTTATTATTATGATGGTAATGAGGCGAATACGACTAGTATGCATACGTTTGTCAATCATGTATTAAAAGGTGTCAATCGTGTCCATCGTGGCATTGAGATGGGAGCTACTTATAAGTTGGATAATCATTGGAGTTTTGATTTGGCCGGAACGGTTTCTCAATCTTATTATAATAATAATCCGATGGGATTAATTAGCCCGGAAAATGGAATGTTCTCAGATGTAGAGGAGAAGGTGTATATGAAGAATGTGTATGTAGGTGGAACTCCTCAGGTGGCGGGAACATTTGGCGTACGTTATTTTATTAATTATTGGTTCTTGGGAGCGAATATTAATGGATTTGGGCGTAGCTATATTGAAGCTGCCCCGATGCGGCGAATGGCTTCTAACTACGCTACGATAGATCCTACAGATCCGAAGCAATTGTACGCATATGAGACATTAACCACACAAGAAAGATTAGCTGCTAATTATACGGTTGATTTGTCTGTGGGAAAAATATACTACTTGCGTAATAGGAATTCTATTAACTTTAACTTAGCTGTTTACAATGTGTTTAATAAGAAACATATTGCTACTGGAGGTTATGAGCAAGGGCGTACAGATATTAGTTATCCGGATCGCTATACATCGAAGTATTATTATATGCAAGGAATAAACTGTTTCTTGAATGTTAGTTATCGTTTTTAGTTAATGAAGTAATAAACTAGATAAAATAAATTCATATATGAAAATTCTACAGAAAGTATTTTATATGTTGATTGCGGTTTTAGCTTTGGCTTCTTGCGACCGCGATTATGATGCTCCTCCTTTGAATGAGCCAAAGTATGACGGGCCGAAAGCTAATATTACGATTGCTTCATTGAAGCAACAGTTCGCGGCTGCAACTCAAGATTTGCCGTCTATTATTACTACAGACCTGATATTGAAAGCTTATGTTTCTGCTAATGATGAATCCGGCAATATTTATAAACAGATTTATTTGCAGGATGCGACAGGCGCTATTCCTATTCTTGCTGACTTTAACGGTGTTTTTGGTTTATATAGAGTAGGGCAGGAAGTGTATGTCAACTTAAAAGGCTTATGTATTTCGGTTTATGGGGATGAACAGCAAATCGGTATTCCTACAGGTTATCTTTACCGATTGCTGAAAACAGATTTTCAGGAGCATGTGCTGTTGAATGGTTGGCCGGACAAATCAAAAGTGGAACCTAAAGTAATAACAAATATTAGTTTGGCCAATGAAAATGTAGCCGAAATGACTTTTAGACTTGTTCGTTTGGAAGGGGTCTACTTTGTAAATGGTGGAAAAGATATTTTTGCTCCAAGTACAGGGTATGGAACTCAAACATTGAAAGATTCATATGGTAATTCTGTTGATGTGCGTACAAGCAACTATGCTGATTTTGCATCAGAAACTCTGCCTATTGGTAAAGGTACAGTGATTGCTATTTTAGGTCGGTTCAGAGGTGCTTGGCAGGTGACTATACCTACAGGAAACGATTACTTTGATTTTGATGGAATTGTCCCGGGGGAAGGTACTGATCCTGATCCCGAACCGGGTGGCGAAACTGTCTTGTTTAAAGAAACATTTGGAACTCCTGCCAAGGTTTCCGGCAATTGGCCTTTCCTTAAGGATTATACTGGTTTTGATAATGCGGCGTCAATGTTTGAAGATGCATCAGGAAAGGTTTCTGTACGTAATGTGAATAATCTTGGCAATCTCTGGTACCCTACAGGATCGGATATAAATGTTACTGTAAAAGGAATTAACGCGAAGGGTGCTCAGACTGCTACTTTAACTTATAAGGTTGGTTCTAATGTAGTGCTTTTTGAGGGGGAGACAGGACCTAAAGTGATGAATTTGAATGCATTGAAAGTTAGATGTAATGGTGTAGATTTAGCGGTGCCGAGCAAAGAAGTTTCTAGTGCAAATAATGAAGGTAATTTACCATTTGAGATGACTATTGAAAATGTTGCAGTTTCGGATAATACGGTTTTAGAATTCTATACAACTTCGGCTGTCAATACTTATGGGCTACGATTATTTGAAATTAAATTGGCTACGACCTCCGGCGGCAGTGGCAGTGGTGAAATAGTACCTGATTAATAATGTATAATGTAAGATTTGATGAATAAAAGATTTATTCTATTAGCTTTATTAATAGTATTTACACTAACCCAGTCGGTTGCTCAAACCAGACTGGGCGTGTATGCTGCAGGATTCTATAATCTGGAGAATCTGTTTGATACGGAAGATGACCCGAATAATCCCGGTGATGATGAATTCCTGCCGAATGGCCCATATTCCTGGACTCCTGAGAAGTACCAACAAAAGTTGCGTAATATGGCGAAAGTGATTGCTAAACTTGCGAGGGAGAAATGCCCGGGTGGCCCGGCTATCCTCGGTGTGTCAGAAGTGGAGAACCGCCGGGTATTGGAAGATTTGGTAAAAACAGAACCGCTTGCTTCTATGGGATACGAGATTGTGCATTATGATTCACCGGATCGCCGGGGAATAGATGTTGCCTGTTTATATAATCCCAGACTGTTTACCCTGCTTTCGTCTAAGGCATACCCTTTTTTCATGCCTACCAAACCGAATTACCGTTCTCGTGACCAGCTATTAGTAAGTGGGTTGCTGGCGGGAGAGTCCTTTCATATGATTGTAAACCATTGGCCGTCCCGTTACGGTGGTGACCGCTCATCCATTTATAGAGAAGCTGCCGCTGCTATAACCAAGCATATTGCAGACTCCATTCATGCAGCTGACCCGCAGGCGAAAGTCTTGATTGTCGGTGATATGAATGATGACCCTACTGATAAAAGTACGAAAGAAGTATTGAAAGCCCGCCGTAAAGCTGCGGATACAGAACCGGATGGGTACTTCAATGCTACGTGGCCGTTATTTGACAAGGGAATCGGATCACTTTGCTACCAAGACAAATGGAACTTGTATGACCAATTGATTATATCAGGAAACTTGTTAGGCAAAGACCGCTCTACTTTGAAATTCTGGAAAGCGGAAATCTTTAACCGTGATTTCCTGACAACACAAGAGGGAAAACGCAAAGGATACCCGTGGCGTACTTTTTCCAGTAATACTTTTATAAATGGATATAGTGACCACTTCCCGGCATTGATTTATTTTGTGAAAGAAATACGTTAATAGTATTCTTATTATATTGTAAATGCATAGATTTGAATAACTTGGTGTTGTTTGAATCTATGCATTTGTTTTTTATGCATTTGAAATGCGAAGGTATAGCAATCATAACTAGCGTGAAGCCGAGAAAACACAGAATACTGTTTGTGATATCTTTTTTAATCCCTATATTTGTCTACATTTCAATTTTAAAAGGATAGACGTTATGGATAGTACTTTCAGAATATACCCGATAGGGATACAGAATTTTGAAGATTTGCGTAATAACAACAACGTATATGTAGATAAGACGGAGTTGGTATATCGTTTGGCAAATACTAATAAGGTATATTTTTTGAGTCGTCCCCGCCGTTTTGGGAAAAGTTTGCTGGTATCCACTCTTGATGCTTATTTTCGGGGGAAGAAAGATTTGTTCCAAGGATTGGCGATGGAACGTTTGGAAAAAGAATGGAATGTCTATCCGGTGTTGCACATAGATTTCAGTATGACAAAGTACACTGCGCTTTCCGACCTTGTGGGGCAGCTAAATCTGAACCTGTATGATTGGGAAAAACTTTATGGGAAGGAAGAAGTGGAAGAAACGCCGGCAGAACGTTTTCGGGGAGTGATTCGTCGTGCTTATGAACAGACGGGCAAACCGGTAGTAGTTCTTGTTGACGAATATGACGCTCCTTTATTAGACAGTAATCATTTGCCGGAACTACAAAACGATCTTCGTGAAGAAATGCGGAAATTCTTCAGTCCTTTGAAAGCACAAGGAGAATATCTACGCTTTCTTTTCCTGACAGGTATCAGCAAATTCAGTCAGATGAGTATTTTCAGCGAATTGAATAATTTGCAGAATATCAGTATGCGGGATGATTATAGCGCTATCTGTGGTATTACCGAGCAGGAATTGCGTACCCAGCTGAAAACTGATATTGAGATGATGGCACAGGCCAATAATGAAACCTATGAGGAAGCTTGCATGCATTTGAAACAGCAGTATGACGGCTATCATTTCAGTAAGAAATGTGAAGACATCTATAATCCGTTTAGTTTGTTTAATGCATTTGCTCAAAAGAGTTATGAAAATTTTTGGTTTTCTACCGGAACACCTACATTCTTGATAAACATATTGCAACAGAGTAATTTCGATATTCGTGAATTGGACGGGGCTACGGCTACTGCCGAGCAGTTTGATGCTCCGACGAGTGTTATAACTGACCCTCTTCCCGTACTTTATCAAAGCGGTTATCTTACTATCAAAGGATACGACCCTGAATTTCAGCTTTATACACTTGCTTATCCCAATAAAGAGGTTCGGAAAGGGTTCATCGAATCTCTTATGCCTGCTTATGTGCATTTACCTGCCCGGGAAAATACATTTTATGTAGTTTCTTTTATTAAGGATTTACGTGCCGGAAAGTTGACTGAGTGTTTGGAACGAATAAGGTCTTTCTTTGCTTCTATCCCCAATGATTTGGAGAATAAACAGGAAAAACACTATCAGACTATTTTCTATCTATTGTTCCGGCTGATGGGGCAGTATGTAGATGTGGAAGTAAAAAGCGCGATCGGACGTGCAGATGTAGTCGTAAAATTGCATGATGCTATCTATGTTTTTGAATTCAAAATGGATGGTACCCCGGAAGAAGCGTTGGCGCAGATAAATAGTAGAGGATATGCTATTCCTTATCAACCCGATCATCGGAAAGTTATAAAGATAGGAGTAAACTTCGACAGTGCGACAAGAACTATTGGAGACTGGATAATTGCTGAGGAACAGTAATTTTAAATACGAATCGCTCCATAGTGATTTCACCAATTCCTCTTTCAACCTATCACCACCCTTCTGAAACTCCTTATCCATCGTGCTTACAGAACGGTGATAGGTTGTCTCTGACCTATCACCTCATCTATCACCTATCACCGTACCGAAAACTGTATATTTATTCTCTTTTCGGCTTAATCCGAACCACTTTGTAGACATTCCCCCGTTTGGCATGTACGGAAGGCACTTGATTCCTTTGCAATATTCTGCCGAACTGAATAATATTACAATTCGATATATGAATCCTGCTGTCATGCTGCACCTGTTCCAGTATCTCGATGGCGAGAAGCTGCTCATATTCTTCCTCGTCTTCCCGGGCAGCTCGGAAATATTGGTGGAATAATTGCTCCGCGATAGGCATAACTTGAAATTCTTGATTGCCTTCGGTCATCACTTTTTCGTCCTCGGTGTCGAACCAGTAACGCTCTCCCCTGTAAATATCGTGCATCGCTTGCGCATAAAGCTGCTCATAGTCGATGGGGGAACAGTCGATGGGAGCGGTTAAGTAGACGACGATATAGCGCCGGCTGCCGGAAGTGTCGGTCAGCAAGTCCTTGTGGTTGCTTGTGCCGATGAATGAAGCATAGCGGCGCATCTCCTGTGTGGCTGTGGCACGGGGACGGCGGGTGTTGACCACCGGCTTTTGGATGATATGCTTCAGGAAAGCCTGCTGGTGCACTCCGTTCTGGTCGAATTCGTCCATGTTGATAAGCGCAAAACGATTGAGAGATAATTCGGCATCCCTTTTATTGCTGAAGTCGATGTGGTCCGTGTAATATATCTGCAATTCGGGCGGTAACAGATTCCGGCAAAATGTAGATTTCCGATAGCCCTGCGGACCGACAAGTAACGGTACCGTACAATTGGAGTACTTGCGGTCAGTATGACGCCAGTGCGCTACCATGTTCAGAAACCAGCGATAGAACAAGTCGGGCCAGTGGGCGTTGTTGCAAGGGACACGGGCGGCCAGTTCGCGAATACGGTCGCGGCCGTCCCAACGGATATCCACTCCGAAGAGAAAATCCTCGATAGGATTGAATATCGGGATGCGGTCGGAGTTCAGGTAGCGGGCGACGTCCCTGTCCCAAAGGCTGAGCCCTTCCAGACGGGCGTTCATGGCGATGCTGTTTTGTACCCGGTTGGTGATGGGGCGGAAACAGAAACAAAATGTGTTCCGTTCGCGGAATTCCGTTACGGTGGTCATCGTGTTGTAACGGAATTCGTATCGGCGTTGCATAAATTCTTCCGTTCGGAGTTCCAATTCCTGTTCGGTTGATAAGGGAGATTTCTGTCCGAATCCTTTGGCGTGGGTATATATATTTTGTACGGTCTGGCGGATAAGGAACTCTTTCTTCTTGGAGTAGAAATGAGCGATGGCCCAACGGGCGGTTTCTTCTTCCGGTATACCTGCCTGGAAGCAATTTTCCGCAAGGCGGACTAATAGTGGCTTGAGATCTTCGTCCGAATGGAGATGTACGTTGGGCTGGAGTTCGCTTAATGATTGGTAAGCCTTGTTCAGAGCGCTCTCGAAGAGGGCGGACAAGGTATCGAAACTATCGTAGCCCGGAATCAGCCGTTTGAATGGCGATGTTTCCGCCTGTACGGATTCTTTGTAGGTGATGTCCGACGGCATTTCTAGCGGTTGACGCATGTAGATGACGGTGGCATCAGAGTTGTAATAAAGTTCCGGGTCGTAGGTCTGCCGGCAGAATTGCTCCAAGGTCGGGTTCTTAAGCTCGATAGAGTAGGAGAGAGCCGGCTGGTACAGGCTGACTGCTTTTCTGTAGGCGTGGGCTTGGAATATTTCCGCTTCTTCCCGAGTTTTGGGTAATGATTTGTCCGGGCGGGTGAAGCGCAGCCATATTTTCACGGAATGTCCGCCGGAACCCATGAAGGCGGCAAAAGTTTGCGTAAGTTCTGCCGCTTCCTGCTTCACGCGGTTTACTTCCGTCCGGTTTGCGAGGTGGTTGACTTCTATTTGCACAATGCCGTTGTATTCCGTCATTTGTGCGCCGTTGGCTGTTTTGCGGAAGTTGGCTGCCGGGATGACCTTGGTCAGTCGCCGGGCTTCTTCCAGTGTAGAGTCGGGTGATGCGTAACGTATATTTGTCCGAAGATTGCTAATCGGGCGGGCTTTCGTCTCATGCTTCATCGCTTCTATTTGTAGGTTTATATCCAGCGTCCGCATGGTTGACGTTTCGCCGTAGTCCCGCATCAAAGTAAGTTTCATATTAAATGTATTTGTTGTTTATTATTTATTTGCTCCATATCTCTATTCTTTTCTCAATTTCTTTAGATGGTAGTCTTCCGTTTATTTGCCTGAGCAGTTGGAGTTTCTCGCAAGCTTTTTGGGGTGTGAGCAACTTCTCTTCTACCAGTTTGTCAAAAATGTATAGAATTCCGCGGACATTCGTTCCTTCTTTGATTGCGGTTTTGCGAAGTTTGCCATCTCCGGTAAGTAAGATATAACCGTTATCTTGTGCATATAACCAAACGGAACAGTCCTGGATGCTAACGTTGGTCTTATCCTGCATTTTTCGTTGAAAACCTACCAGTTCAATCATTTCGCGCATATCAAACTTTTTAATAAAAAGTTTGTCATAACCAAGTATCTTACTTTTTTGCTCCATTACTTTCAGTTCGTGGATGATAAAGTCTGTCGTGTGGATATGGATAGTTAATGAAAAGAATTCGTCCAACAGGTCTGCTGTGTATAAGTCGATAAAGATATTTGTATCGCTGACTACTACAATCTCCATTATATAAGATTTAATCGGTTACGTACATCTTCAATCGAAATATTCAAGAGAGAAGCTGCTTTTGAAGTTGTTATAATATCACTGGCAATGGCCCTGAATACAAGGCTCACAAAGCGTTTGGGCTTTTTCTCTTGAAATCTGGATGCAGTAACCAATCTTTTAAATCTCTCGTCTTGATTTTTCTTGATGTAGTAAGTGCGGCATCTTGCTTCTGTTATAATGTTGAGCTCTTTGGCTTTCATCATCATGGCGTCAATCGAGATGCCATACAGGATTTGTAGGTCTGTCAGTTCATTTAATGATATATCTCTTCTGTTTTCTCCGATTATGCCACTGAAGACACAACTTGGAATCAACATTTCGTTAGCGAAAACAGTGCAAAGTCCTTCTCTTTGCCTGGGACTTAATGCCGGGTCAAAACAGGTATTAAACAAAAGATGTCCCAGTTCGTGCAAAGCAGTCATTCTGCGACGTTCGGATTGTCCGATGTTGGAGTTTAAGACAATGATAGGATATTTATCGTTAACCATTCCACTCAAACCATCAAATCCTTCCGGTGCATCCACATCTATAACTTTAATGAAATGTGTTTCCAACATTGCCTGGACATTATTGATAGCATCTTTGCCCAATTTCCATTCTTCGCGGAGACGGATAGCCTGCATTTTAATGTCCTGTGCATTGGAAATGATAGCATTGGAATAGGCAGTGGGTTGAAACTTATTCTCCAATCCTAAGATGTTTTCTATTTCCAGGTAACGTTCTACTTTATCACGTATCTTTTCCTTTATAGCATTGGTCTCAAATACTTTAACTTTATTCTTCTTTCTGAAACTGACCTCAAATTCGTCCAGTTCAAATAAGAAAGGACGGAAAAAATAGTCCGGGTCTAAGTTTAATGCATTGGAAATCGCTATAAGGACGGAGCTGTCCGGCATCATTTTCCCGTTCTCATATTTAGAAATAGATTGCTTGCTAATCAGATTGCCGATTTTTTCGCAAAGCATATCCATAGACCAGCCTGCCATAATTCGTGCGCTCTTTAAGCGTTTTGCAAAAATCTCTTCTATCTTCATATCGGTAACCTTTTATTGGTTTACAAAAATACGAATAATTATCGTAGTGTCAACCAAAGTGCGCATCTTTAATCTCTGATGCATATAAGATTAATAATATTTAATGTATTGTATGTGCGGTAATTAGCTTTAATGGGAACTGGGGCACTGGAGGGATTCGAGTTCTTTGCTGCTTATTCTTTATTATTTTCTATAAGGGTGTTAAGTTCAGGCCGTAGTGGAACAAAGTGTTTCAAGGCTTGAAACACTTCGTTTCACGGTGAGAAACACTTTGTTTCAAGTAATGAAACACTTGGTTTCAAGCCTTGGAAACTTTAGTTTCAAGGGCTGGAAACTACAGTTCCAAGCGCTTGAATGATGTGTACTGGATTTAGTTGACAACTTCGTTTGTTATACCTAAGTTAGTTTACTCAATATATTTTAAAACCTGTATA
>PPYF01424663.1_pt1 | contig 38158 bp, 33 predicted proteins | sample 1559871 | NCBI WGS metagenome assembly PPYF01 (sample SAMN08240021, study PRJNA423297) | Human gut metagenome, whole genome shotgun sequencing project.
GGATTTACCATCTATGTAATATCTGCTATCAGATGCCCACACTGATTTTTCCCGAAATTCATGCGGTTTTTTCTCCAGCAAGATTTCAAGCAATAATCGTTCCTGGGGAAATACAGGACGAAGGTCTGCTGTCATATATTTTGTTTTGGATTTGCACAGCGGACAAATCCCTTTGTCTGCTTGTTTAGCAACTTGGATAATCGGAGTTCGACAATGGCTGCACCAATAAATCTCAACAGGAAGGTCTTCGATTGTATCTTCACCGCAAATGTGGCAGGTTTTTTCATTTGTTTCCATGTTACAATTTTTGCACCACATACTTCTACACCTTCCTTTCTAAAAATACCATGTTAGATGTCCAAAAAAACGGACTCATCTGGAATAATTTCAACGATGTCCTCAATTTTACAATCCAATGCAATACAGATTTTTCTCAAAACCTGTGTCGAGACATCGCCACCTTTTCCCATTTTAGCCATGGCATTTGTGGATATTCCAGCTAACTGGATTAAATCCTTTTTCATCATATTCCGATCAATAAGCAGTTTCCAAAGTTTGTTATAATTCATAGCCATATAAGTCACCCCATGAAGAAAACAAAGTACGCAAAATTACGACGATATTATACTCCTAAATTGCCGAAAAGTCAATTCGAGATTGAAGAACTCAATTTCGTTTTGCATTTCATGCTTGCGGGTGTTTTACAAATTGGCAAGCAGTGTAAACCTGTACAGGTTCACTCATTTTCTCGATTTTCCCTTCGGTACAATCTTCGCAAATTTGCTTGTTGGGGAAGCATCCCCAATCCCCTTTGATCGGTATCTGCGATACCGGCTGCTCGTTCATTCTGAACGCTTTCCTGAGAAAGAAAAAACCTGGACTGCCATTTGGCATCCAGGTTAAAATCTTAATTCCATTTGATTATTCTTTCTTCTCAATCCAGCCAATAAAGGTGCTGACCTTTTCGAGTTCTTCCTCATTCATGGTTCTCAGCTTCTCGCACAATTCACGATACGGGGTATTCGCATCGTCCAGCGGGGCGAAAAATTCTGCCGGTGTCATATCAAAATACGAGATGATATTGAACAGTTCCCTGAGAGACGGCAAGGCTGCTCCGCTGGTTATTCCACGAATGTATGAGCCACTCTTATCCAAATCCAAGCTCATTTTGTGTTCGGAAATATTCTTTGCTATTCTTAATTCTGTAATCCTGATACGAATAAATTCATCATACTGCGTGTTGGCCATTCCTGTCCCTCCTTCCTCAACTATTGTAGTATGAATTGGAAGGCGACGTTGGTAGCGAGAAAATGAATTTTCTCTTTATCCTTTCTTATATTGGTGATATAATTATCAATATCTTGGCTTGATTGGTGATACCTGTACTAAGCATCTCCAAAGGAGAGATTTCTATGAATTTATTCGCTGTCAGTTTCTTTGGACACAGACAAGTTGATGATCCGTTTTTGATTGAGCGACAGTTGGAATCAATCATCCGTGAGCTGCTTCTTACCAAAGAATATATCGAATTCCTTGTTGGGCGAGACGGAGAATTTGATCAGCTTGTTTCGTCAACGATTCGCAGATGCAAGCGAACCATCCGTGATGACAACAGTTCTCTCGTTCTTGTACTGCCATATATGACGGCGGAATACCGGAACAACGAGGAGTCTTTCCATGAGTATTATGATGAAATTGAAATCTGTCTCGAATCCGCAGAAAAGCACTTCAAGTCCGCCCATCAAGTCAGAAATCGATCCATGGTTGACCGGTCGGATTTAGTTATTTTCTGCATAGAACACAATTCTGGCGGAGCTTATCAGACCATGCAATATGCAAAAAAGGCAGATGCAAAGATCATGAATCTGACAGATGTACCTCGTTGACTTCGCTTTATTTTTCTCGGAAAGGAAGAACATGAATAAAAAGAAACGAATAGCTATTATTTTTGCCGTCATTCTTGTTGTGGCGGTTGGAATCATAATTGCGGTGACTTCACATCAGAAAAAGGAAATGGACTTCGATGAATTTGCAGACCGTTTTGAAAAAAGCGCTGAAGAAGTTCTTGGAGAAGATGTAACGAAGGTCACCAAAACAGAACTCGCAGCAACGCTTACTTACGGAGATCAGACCGATAAAGGTCGAACCATCTACTACCGCATTTTGAAAACGACATTTTATGATGGCGATCCGGATGAGATCACCGGCTTGCACACAGAAGCTCTTGGGGTGCTTTTCCCGGTTGATAGCATGGACAGCTGCGAAGAAATGATGATTAAGGATTGGTATGGCGCCCTCTACAAAAAAGATGACAAGGCGTTCCTCTGCTGGACATATTCTCCCGAAATCACCTATGTTCTGGAATATGAGCCAAGCAAAATTGACGACTCTGAAATTATTAAAATGGCTGAAAGCGCTGAGGTCGAAAAATAAAAAAGTAGCCACGATCCGCACCCTTTGGGGGAGTGCAGACCGTGGCTTTTTGCTTTAACGGAAGTTCTTCTTTTCCTCTTTCTCTTGTTCTTTTTCCTGCTCTTTCTGCCTGTCGATATTCAGAATCGTCTCAACCGTCCGTTTAGCAATCAGCAATTCTTCTTTCTCTTTTCTGATCTGACGATACTCAGCGTAATCCTGCTTTTTCTGGACTGCCAGCTGATGAAATTCCTCATACAGAGATTGACTGGATGGGAGCTTTGTAATCTGCAATTCGTCAAAGGCTTGCTTCGCCGCTTTATGAATTGTGATTTCCTGACGGTGTTCCTCAAAGAACTTTTTGCTATATCCAGCCTTGCGGTACTCGATATAGATTTGCCTTGTGCTGCGATAATTTTTGATGTGTTGCTGCAACGCCTGAACCTCAACCATTCGTTTCTCTGCGGCCTTGATGGAATCAGACAATTCATCGAAACGGGCAGACAGATTTTCAATATGAGCAGTCAGATCGTCGTAGTTGCCCAAGCCTTTTTCTTTCAAAAGGATGACGGTACGGGCAGCTTCTTTTCGGTTGAACTTCTTCGCCCACTTTTCATAACCGACCGTCTTACCTTCGGCCATCTTTGCCTGAATATCAATCAGCATCTGGAACTGCTTCGGGGCAGGAACCTTGGCAGAACCGCCTTTTGATTTGTGCAGGTTCTTGCCGGAGATAACAGCTTGAATTTCCTCTTTGCTATATCCTTCGCCCAGGGAGCGCAGACGAATGAAACGCTTTTGGTTCTTGCCCTTGAACGCAGGCTGCTTTCCATCCTTGAACTCAAATCCCATGTCAGCCAAAGCCTGAACAAAGCCATCAAAGCTCTTTGGTTTCTGCTTCAGCACCGTATCAATCGCATCACATAATTCGTCACGCTGGGTACGCTTCTTGGGATAAACGGTTCTTTTCTGGCGCTCCCGATATGACTTCGGTGTAATGATAGACAGACCGTGTTCCAGGCAAACCATATCGCTGAGCCGTTGCACCGCCAGACCGGAAAGAAAGAAGTTTTTGAATTTCCGTGTGGCATCCAGTGAGGTCGAATTGTAAATGATATGGTTGTGAATGTGAGACTTGTCGATGTGGGTCGCAACGATGAAAGCGTGTTTGCCCTTTGTCCATCGCATCGCTGTTTCATAGCCGACCTGGTTCGCTTCTTCCGGAGTGATTTCTCCCGGCTTAAAGGACTGGCGTATCTGGTATGCGATGATATTGTTCTTCTGCTGTCTGCCGGTAATATGTTGGTACTGCCGTTTAGAAAGCAGAAATTCCTCGTCTGCGGTCTTTGGATCACACTCATAGGAGCTGATAAATTCTCCATCATTGGTTTTTGCAGCATTTTGTGAGTAGTCGGTTCTGTCTGCCAAACATTGAGCGACCGTCTTTCCCTTATTCACATGGAGCGCAATCAGTCTTGTTGCTGCCATTCCCATCACTTCCTTCCCAAAAAGAAAAAGCCATCCGCAGGTGACTTCATCTTCAGTTATTTATGACCTTATGAACGTTCCAAGAGCATTTCCTATATTCTCAGCCTTAACGACTGACCACACCAACAAGAACAGAAATAAATAAACTACTATTCCCATTACAACCAGAATCACCAGCGATGTCCACATGGCTTTAACGACGCAGTAAATCGCACATCCGCCAATAATCAACAGTAGCAATCCTATCGCATAAGAAATGATATTGGTAATCATATTTCCAAGAATCCAAATTACTTTTACAAGCAACAACACTGGAAGTGCAAATATCTTCAAAATCATCTTCATAGGCTCAACCCCTTTCTTTGACTATATTGTATACGAAAGCTATCAATAACACAACGATGTCAATTTTCATAATAAAGAAAAGGACACAAGGGCTTATCGCCTCTGCGTCCTAACCTATTTCTTACTAAAATTAAATAACTATCATTTCTGTGTGCATTACATCAATTTATTTTTCAATTGCACAACCCTACATTCTATTTCTTCAATTACTTTCTTAAATTCTGTATCCGATTGTCCGGTAGGATCTTCCAATGCCCAGTTATCATCATATGGTCTGCCAATGAAAGGGCAGCCCACATTACAGCCCATAGAGATTGCAATGTCTGGTTCTGGAATATCGGAAATCAGTTTGGAATATTGGGTTTTCTCCATGTCGATTCCATACAGTTCCTTCATAATCCGAACTGCATCCTGATTGATCTGCGGCTTAGTTTCCGTTCCGGCAGAATAACTTTCAAATACATCGGCAGCAAGATGTTTTCCCAATGCTTCGGCAATCTGGCTGCGGCAGGAATTATGCACACAGATAAATGCTACCTTTTTCTTACTCATATTTGAACCAGTCTTTCGTATTATTTGCGATTTTCACCAAAAACAGCATAACTGGGACTTCCGTCAGCACACCAACCGTTGTTGCCAGTGCCGCAGGAGAGGTTGTTCCAAACAGAGCGATGGCAACAGCCACAGCCAGCTCAAAGAAATTGGATGCTCCAATCATTCCAGCGGGAGCAGCAATTTTGTAGGGCAACTTCAGCACCCGGCAGGCAATGTAGGCAATGGCAAAAATCAGGAAAGTCTGCAAAATCAGAGGAACCGCAATCAGAACGATATGCAGTGGATTTTCCAGAATGATATTGCCCTGGAAGGAGAAAATCATCACCAGTGTCAGCAGCAGACCGATGGTGGTCACGCTGTCAAATTTATGGACGAAGGTTTCCTCAAAATAGGCTGTTCCCTTTTTCTTGATGACCGCAGATCGAGTCAGCATACCACCAGCCAGAGGGATGACCACAAACAGAACCACAGAGAGAATCAGGGTGTCCCACGGCACGGAGACATTGGAAACGCCCAGCAGGAACTTTACAATCGGTACAAAGGCAACCAAAATAATCAGGTCATTGGTAGCCACCTGAACCACCGTATAGGCGGGATCGCCCTTTGTCAGACTACTCCATACGAAGACCATAGCGGTACAGGGGGCTGCGCCCAGCAGAACTGCTCCTGCCAGATATTCCGTAGCAAGTTCAGGAGTAATGAAGCCCTTAAAAATCACAAAGAAGAACAAGCTTGCGATACCGTACATGGAAAGGGGTTTAATCAGCCAGTTGACAATCCATGTAACAAACAGCCCCTTTGGATTTTTGCCTACATTCTTGATGCTCTGAAAATCCACCTTCATCATCATGGGGTAAATCATCACCCAAATCAGAATTGCCATGGGAATGGACACCTTGGCAAATTCAAACTGATTCAGGAACGCAGGAATCCCCGGCAGAAATTTACCAATCAGAACGCCAGCAATCATGCACAGGATAACCCAGACTGTCAGATACTTTTGAAAGAAATTGATACTTCCTTTTTCCTTGCTCATAGGGTTTCCTCCTTAGAATCCCAGCTTATGCAGAAGTTTCTCCACATCGGCGGCTTTCAGAACCTTGCCCATAGACACGACCTTTTCATTGACCACAAGGCCGGGCATACTCATGACGCCATACTCCATGACCTTCTGCATATCGGTGACATACTCCACCTCCACAGAAAGCCCCATATTCTTGACGGCTTCCTTGGTGTTCTCCAACAGTGTATGGCAGTTCTTGCAGCCGGAGCCGAGAACCTTGATACAGCAGATGCCCTCTACCGTGTTTTCGCAGCAGGTGGAAGTGGTTTCGGATGTCACAGGGGCAGTTTCACAGGAGCCGCCGCAACTGCAAGCGCAAGTGGGGTCCTTCTTTTCTTCTTCCTTTTTCTTACCAAAATTAAACAGTGCCATAATATTTTCCTCCTAAAATTTATTTGAAATTAAAATGCAAGCCAGAACATATAGAAGCCAATCAACAGAATGACAGCTCCCAAAATCGCTTTTAATGCTGTAGCTGCTGTTTTGTATTTTTCGCTGCTGTTGATTTTCTGAACAAAACCCACGGATGTTCCTGCAACCATCACAAGAAAACTGTGTCCCACGGAGTACAGCAACATCAGCAGAATACCCCAGAGTAGATTTCCTTCTCCTGCAACGATAGCAAGGAGCGCAATCAAGACCGGGGTTGAGCAGGGCGATGAAAAGATACCGCCAAGGATTCCAGCCAGAAATGCCCCGGCAAAGCCTTTCCGTTTATTTTTGCCCAGAAGATTGACAGAGGGGATGAAATTGAAGATCTCCCATGTCTGCAAAGCCATCAGCACCATCAAAATGCCCAGCACCAGATACCACACAGAGGATGATGTTCCCATGAGTTTACCAGCGGAGGTTGCGATGATGCCCAGGGTGACAAAGGTAACTGCTGTTCCGGCGGAGAATACCACAGAATATGCGAACGCCTTTTTTGTATTTTTTTCCCCGACACCGCCCACATATCCAACAATAAGCGGAATACTGGACAGAGCGCAGGGGGTCATGGAAGTCAGGACGCCTGCGACAAGAGCCAGCACAGGCGCCAGCCACGAACTGGAACCAATAACCCCGGCGATTTGGGAAAGCCAGTCGTTGATCATCACTCCACTCCCATCTCGGCAAAAATCATCCGCATTTCTTCTTCGGTGATGCCGCCCTGATGGACGGTGAATACATGCTCGCCGCTGTCCTTCAGAGAGTACATATCAAAGGGGATTTTGCCGGCAAGCTCTTCGCTGGGAACGAAGGGTTTTCCTTCGGCAGTAAAGAAAACCTGCGTGGGAATGACCTGAACCGGGAAATCCTGCACACCTTCTGTATATTTCCATATATCCATAAACTGCACAGCCGCCTTGCCCTGCCACTGGGCATTCAGAGTTTCGAGGACGGGAGCCATCTCCTTGCAGGGGATGCAGGAATCGGAGCCGAAATCAATAACAGTAGGAATGCCATAGCCCTTGATTTCCTCCAGACTGACCGAGGTTATTTTCAGCGGATGGGTAACATCGGCAACAATGTTCCCCTCATTCTGGCTGTTTTTCAGAAAATACATTCCCAAAATCACCACAAGGATCAGAGCCGGAACCAGAATTTTGAGTGCCAGAGATTTCTTTTTATCCATTGCTCCCTCCGCAACCGCAGCCACAGGAGCAACCAGCGGCCTCCTGTGCTGTTCCTTTTAGTGCCGGAGGAACCCAGCCTGTATCATCACCTACATAGGTGATTGCACCTACCGGGCATTTGTTTCCGCAACCGTGGCAATGATCAATGCAGCCATCTGGATTAACAACCACGGGAACGGGAGCTTTGGCCTTGTCATAGACACCATGGGAGCAGAAGTCCACACAGGTGCCACATTCGATACAAGTTAAAATGTCAGTTACAGGATACCATTTCTTAGCCATTTTTGTTTTCTCCTTTATACCAGTAAAAATTGAATTGCATTAAAGAAATATCCAACAATGATGATGCCGACGGTACAGATTGCCACGAAGATGCCAAGCAGCTTCGGCTTGATTGCCTTTTTCAGCATAATCATAGAGGGCAGGGAAAGGGTGGTCACGCCCATCATAAAGGACAACACCACGCCGAGCTGTGCGCCCTTGGCAAGTAGAGCTTCCGCAATGGGAATGGTGCCGAAAATATCCGCATACATGGGCACACCTGCGATGGTTGCGATGATAACGCCAAAGGGATTGCCGCTGCCAAGAATCTTTACAATGAACTCTTCGGGAATCCAGTTGTGAATAAATGCACCGATACCAACGCCAATCAGGACATAGGGGAATACCTTTTTCGCAGTTGATACAACCTGTTCCCAGGCATACTGCATTCTGTCCTTAAAATGAAGTTCCTCCTGGGGCATATCAATCGAATGCCCGTGACGAATAAATTCCTCTACCTGATTTTCAAGGTGCATCTTTTCAATCAGTGTACCACCGACAATCGCAATTACCAAGCCCAGCACCACATAGGTCACGGCGACCTTCCAGCCGAAAATGCTCATCAGCAAAACCAGAGAGCCAAGGTCTACCATAGGGGAAGAAATCAAAAACGAGAAGGTCACGCCAAGGGGCAGTCCCGCACTGGTAAAGCCCATAAACAGTGGGATAGACGAGCAGGAACAGAACGGCGTCACCGTTCCTAAAAGTGCCGCTATGGTGTTTGCCCAGATACCGTGGAACCGTCCCAGAATCTTCTTGGTACGCTCCGGCGGGAAAAAACTCTGGATGTAGGAAATCAGCAGAATCAGGCATCCCAGAAGCACCATGATTTTGATTGTGTCGTAGAGGAAAAACTGAACGCTTCCTCCCCAGCGTGAAGCAGTATCAAGTCCTAATGCATTCAAACCATCCCCGATCATTTTGTTGAACCATTTCATTCCAAGAATTTGATTTTGAATAAATTGTCCGATGGAATATAAAACTTCCATAAACATCCTCCTTCATATTGATAAATCTAAAAATATCGATGTATTGTCTTAAAGAAAAGCCACCGTTTCAGATGGCTCAAGTATCTTTCAGGCAACAGATAGTTTTTTCTATCTCAGTATTGGCATTGACCGTTAGCTGTTCCTTTAATAAGTTCACAGCTTTGTCAGCTCCTTGCGGATCAATGGAATAGTGTACCCATTTCCCCTCTTTTCTTCCTTGGGCAACGCCTGCATCACATAACAGCTTCATATGATGTGACAGCGTGGATTGTGAAATGTGGAGTTCTTCTAATAGCTTGCAGGCACATTTCTCGCCACTGCGAAGAAGCTCCAAAATACGCAAACGGTTTTCATCACAAAAAGCCTTAAAGACTTTTGCATTTTCCATATACTCAGATACCACATATCTCACCTCACATTCACATTTATCGATGTGTCTATATTATATTCCTCAAATCGAAATTTGTCAATATGTTTTTCAATCATATTAAGATATATCAATATGAATAACTCAAGCAATGAAAAAATCGTTTTCTATATAAAGCCGCAGCCGAAACTGCGACTTCCCGACAAATTGTCGGATTACTGGATTGAGGACAGACGGACAAGAACGTCTCTCATGTCCGTCCAGATTTCCTCCAGCCGTTTTTGCAAATCCTCAATGTCGGCATGGTAGATGCTGCCTGTTTCGTTCGCTCGCTTTGCGTACTGGTTCAGGTTGTTGGAGCAGATTCGCAGGAGCGAAACCAGGGCTTTCACATCCTGCAAATCCAGTCTGATGCAGTAACCATCCAGAGCCATTTTCCGCAGATAGGCTCCCATGCTGCGGATGCCAAGCTCGTCCATCTTCTCATGGATTCGCTCGACCTCCTCCTTGGATGCAAGGAAATGAACGTCCTGGTCTCGCTTTGCCATTACAACACCTCCTCACGGGTTTCAGAGTATTTTGCAGGTGGGATATGCTCCGCTTTGGATTTCAGATCAGCCAACACAGAAGGACGCTCCGACTCGCTCCTTTCGTCACGATTTTCCGCAGAGTCCTCCATATTCAGAGCCGCATCCAACTCCGCCAGCCGCTGACTTTTTGCTGTCAGCTCTGCTTCCTGCGGAAACGGCTTTCCAACCTCTGCCTTGGCCGCTTCCTGCTGATTGTAGAGGTTATTCAGCTGTTCATTGGCTCGTTCTAAGCGCTCAGGGATAGCTGCAAGGGCATTGTCCAATCGGGTGATATTTCCTCGTGCATCCGTGCCAAGGGCTACTCTGTGGCTCACAGCGCCCTTCAAGGTCACATCGAACTCGTTCCGGAAACTGTCAAACGAAAGCTCCATCTGAAAGCCACGGTAACTGCCAAGCGGAACCAGATCGGCGCTTTTCGTTTCCTTGCAAGCCGCAAGGAGGATTTCACCGGCATCTGCCTTTTCGGTGTAGGCTTTGCCCCTGATTTCCATGCCGCAAAAGCCCTCGGCAATCTGCGGGTGTGCTTCCACGGTTTTAATATCAGCTTCAAAGCCATGAATATAGCCTGTCTGCTTTTCAATCTCAGCCGGGAAGTATTTCAGGAGCTTATCTTCCATGCGGTACTGCTGGCTCTGGTGGTCAGCTTTCAGCACCTTCAGCCTTGCCACATCAATGTCCAAGTCCATCTTTTCCTTGATAAGCGGATTACCGGCACACAGCGCCTTGATCTCCGCATAGGACAGCGCCTGCTCGTCCACATCGTCACAGGAACGAACCGGTGATTTGGAGGTCATAATCTGAGAAATAAACTTCTGCTTGTTTTCCAAAGTCTGATACAGGTAGGCATCGAAGGTTCCCTCGGTCACATACTGGTACACCTGAACCTCTTTGTTCCGGTTGCCCTGACGGATGATACGACCGTTTCTCTGGGTCATATCAGACGGACGCCAGCCCACATCCAGGTGGTGAACTGCCACCAGTTTGTCCTGGACGTTGGTTCCTGCGCCCATCTTTTGCGTACTTCCAAGCAGCACTCGTACCTGTCCGGTACGAACCTTGGCAAAGAGGTCTTTTTTCTTTGCCTCGGTATCTGCATCATGGATAAAGGCAACTTCTTCCGCAGGTACACCATTTGCAATCAGCTTGGTTTTGACATCATCATAGACGTTGAAGGTTCCATCATTTTTTGGTGTGCTGAGGTCGCAGAACACCAACTGGGTCAATTTGTCAGCCTGACCGTCCTGCCAGATACGCAGGATATTTCCTACGCAGACATTGAGCTTGCTGTCAGGGTCATCGGGTAACAGAGGATTCATCAGCCGCTGATCCAGTCCCAATTTTCGCCCGTCACTGGTAATCTTGAGCATATTATCTACGGACGGGTCAACGATACCGGCATGAACATCCGCAGCTCTTTCTGAAAGAGAAGCCACCATATCCTTCTGATACTCAGAGGGCTGAACCACAACCGTTTCAAACTTTGCTTCGGGAACAGGGAGATGCAACTGGTCAGAGGTCTTGATGTCAGCAACCTCCTTGAACATATTCATCAGCTCAGGCAGGTTGAAGAACTTCGCAAATCGGGTTCTGGCACGATAGCCGGTTCCTTCCGGTGCAAGCTCAATCGCTGTCGTTGTTTCTCCGAAGGTCGATGCCCATGAATCAAAATGGGTCAGGTTCTTTTGCTGGAGCGTACTGTACTGGAGATAGCGCATGACCGTATAAAGCTCGGTCATCGAGTTGCTTACGGGAGTACCGGTCGCAAAGATCACGCCACGCCCGCCGGTCAGCTCATCCATATAGCGGCACTTCATAAACATATCCGAAGATTTCTGGGCTTCGGAGGTGGACAGACCTGCCACATTTCGCATTTTTGTGTAGAGGAACAATAGCGATAGGTAAGGTTTTGAAGTTATCTCCACCTTTTCCCCCGCTCCACACCGGGCGTGCGACTTTCATCGCACCCGGCGTTCCATCAAATTAACTTACTACCCTCCATCGGGGTTCAACACTCTATGCCCTCACGGAACATATTGTGCTTACAAATTTCACTTTTGTTTGTATTTCTCAATTCGCTTTAATACCTTTTCGTCTATATTTGGCGGTATTGGACCATTATTGACCATGCGATAACAACTATTGCATAACCATATGAGATTTTGCACTTTATTTACTTTGTCAAGCGGTAGTTCCCCTTTGATGTGATAACAGTATTTCTTGTCGTCTAAAAACAGCGGTGTTTTACAGCATTTACACTTACCATTGTCTCTGTTGTAGGCATATTCCCTATTCATAAAGTATTCAAAGTTAAATACTGTTTTTGCATAAACCGATAACTGTATATCCCTTGCAGTATTAACAGACGGTCTGTCACACGGAAGTGGCTTACTTTTGTTACGGTAATAACTGTAAATCCGTCTACCCTCTTCCGAATAAGGTGTCATACGTTGGTCAAATGGCTTACTTTCATATTTGCTATGCGTAATAAAGGCATAGGTAATGCCAAACCATTCGCCCTCTATGGGAACAGCAAATGTTTTACTTTTATATCCCTCATGTCTATGTGGAAGATTACAAAGCATTTCCAATGGTATCTGATACTTATTGTAGTGCTTTGGAAATCTCCGTTTCCATACTGCCAATGCTGTATTATTTATTCTCCTGTCGATAGCATGAAATGCATGAGAACATATAGAGGGTTGCAAATATTGTGCCAATCCAACAATCATGGAATTGACTCGCTGTATTTGTGCCGCCTGTACGCTTCTTTCTGTTATCTCTCCAATCTCACGAACTTCATTAGCAATCTTCTGAATTTTGTCTTTCAATCGCTCCATGTCTGGCAGTGATTTTCCTACCAGATTGTCTGTCCATGTTCTTGGGTCTGGGGTTCTCCTCTTTTTCTCTGCTTTAACCACAAAACCGAGGAAATGTATCCCCTCTGTTCTGAGGTCTGTCACAAAGGTCTTTTCCTGTGATAATTCCAGTTTCATTTTATTCCTAAAATATTTTGTCAGCATACGTTTTAACCTGTATGCCTCCTGTTCTGTTGACGTTAGGATTACCCAATCATCTGCAAAACGAAAGTTATATTTTGGAGTAACACCCGACCATTTCAGCCGACGTGTATCGTTACACTTATGCTTACATTGTCTGTGTGGTTCCATATACATTCTTCCTACAAACCAGTCAAAATCATTCAAGTATACATTTGATAATAGTGGCGATAAAATACCACCCTGCATTGTTCCTAGGTTAGTATCATTCAAAGTACCACTTTCAATATACCCAGCTTTCAACATTTGCTGTATCATCTTAATTACCCGTTTGTCATGGATACCAATACGCCATATCTTCTTTAACAGTATTCTGTGGTCGATATTATCGAAACATCCTTTTATATCTCCCTCAACCGCCCACACTGGTTGGTCTTGTGAGAAGGTAGAAGCATTGATTACATTAACAATGTCTCTTATTGCATGTTTCTGTGCCCTATACGGACGAAAACCGTAACTATGCGGATAAAATCTCGCTTCGCATATAGGCTCGATAATTATCCTCACACATTCCTGTATAATTCTATTCAAAACTGTTGGAATACCCAGTGGGCGTTGTTTTCCATTCTTTTTCGGTATATATACTCGTCTTGCTGGCTTAGGTTTATAATTACTGAAATTATCTCTTATTAGTGCAATTAAATCCTCTTTTGGCATTTGCAGATATTTGTCCATCTTCATTTGGTCAACTCCAGCCGTTTTACTGCCTTTATTTGACTTGATGTTATGGATAGCGGTAACAATGGTGACTTCATTGACCATTGCTTCAACAAGACCTGTAAAAGCAATTCCCTCTTTTGATTTCTCATAAAGAAAATCTAAAGTCTGTTTTAATTCCGCTTCTGTTGAAAATCTGACGTTCAAATGCACAAGGCTATCACCTCGCAGTTCGTCACCCATATTTCAGGGAGTTATTCTTTTCGTGTTTTGTGAAATTTGTAAATTAATCTGACTAGTCCCCTTCGCCATGAGCATTTCAGCTCTTGTGATTGGCTTTCCCAATCTCAGACTACTATGGGACTGCTGACTTCCTGTGTTTTCATCACTCTGTATAGCTCCCACACAGGCTCTCAAACGTTCCTAAATCTCTATCCTTTTGTAGTTTTAACTACTTGAAAACCTTAGGTTGCTACCTTACACCGTAGGGACAAATACACTTTGAAACATAGTTGTTGTGTATTCTGTATGATATTTCATTCATACAGGAATGTATTGAAAAACCAGCAATACATTCTTCCCTAATCTTTCGTCCTTTCGGACGCCGACAACTCTTACGATGCTGCATAGCTTCTTCTACGTGTAACCATAGTCTTCGGAAGACCGCACTATATATTCCATATCCCGTAGGACTTAGGACTTCAAGTTACGACTTCTTCACGCTTTATACGTGGGTGGATACAGCCACCTCGCATAGTGAAGTATTATCTCGCACACCACCTACAGCTTTGATATGCTATCATCAGTGTTGTTTCTGTGTGGCAAGGGTAATTCTCCCTTGATTTCGAGATTTAAGTTCTGACAGTTCATTCTTATTTCTAAGTGATTTCTGTCAGTCGGTTTCGGTAAGTTTATCAGACTTACCTTGTGCGACAACGTTTCGCACAATTTTTGAACGCATGGCTTTCGTCTACAAACAGCCGGTCTACACCCAACTGCTCAAAGGTAATAACATCATCCTTCTTGTCTGCGGCAAGGAGTTTGTCCAGTCTGGCTTCCAGTGATTTTCGTGTTTTCTCCATCTGCTTGATCGTGAAGTTTTCGCCACGCTGCCATTTCAGCTCCGCAATCGCACCCTCGATCTCATCAATTTGCTCCCGCAGCTGCCGTTCCTGTCGTTCAGCAGAAAGCGGGATTTTTTCAAACTGGCTGTGACCGATGATAACCGCATCATAGTCACCCGTTGCGATACGAGCGCAGAACTTCTTGCGGTTTGCTGTTTCAAAATCCTTCTTGGTGGCAACAAGGAGCTTGGCACTCGGATAGAGGTGCAGAAACTCATTTGCCCACTGTAAGGTCAGATGATTCGGCACAACGAACAGGGATTTCTGGCTCAGTCCAAGCCGCTTGCTCTCCATAGCCGATGCTGCCATCTCGAAGGTCTTGCCCGCACCAACTTCGTGTGCAAGCAGCGTATTTCCACCATAAAGCACATGAGCGATAGCATTTCTCTGGTGTTCACGGAGGGTAATATCCGGGTTCATACCACCGAAACGGATATGAGAGCCATCATACTCACGAGGTCTGGTAGAGTTGAAAAGTTCGTTGTACTTGGTGGAAAGGGTTTCTCGTCTGTGCGGATCTCGCCAAATCCAATCTCGGAACGCATCCTTGATTGCCTGCTGTTTCTGCTGTGCCAGGGTAGTTTCTTTTTTGTTGAGAACACGCTTCTGCTTGCCATCTGCATCCTCAATCGTATCATAGATACGAATATCTTTCAGATTCAGCGTTTCTTCCAGAATCCGATATGCGTTGGCTCGCTCTGTACCGTAGGTGACATACGCCGCCACATCGTTGTAGTTGGGAGAACTCTTTCCGTTGATGCGCCACTCTGCGGTCAGCTCGGAGAACTTGACCTCAATGGAACGGCGCAGGTAATACGGGGTTTCAAAGGTTTCCTCCATAAACTGCTGAATATAATCGGCATCAATCCATGTTGCACCCAAACGCACATCAATCTCGGACGCATCCAAGTCCTTCGGCTGTGCTTTCTGCAAGGCTTCCACATTGATGCGGAAGGAAGAATCCCTGTCTGCCGCCATCTGTGCGACACGCAGCTTGCTTCTTACATCACCGGAAAGGTAATCATCGGCAGTCTGCCATCCAACTTCCACAGCGTCGGGAGCCATCGGGTCTTTGAAAATCACCCCTCGAAGCTCTGCCTGAATCGCATCGTATTCTCCGGGTGTTCCAAGCAGCTGTGCCATAAACGGCAAATCCACCTTGCCACGCTCACCGATGGAGATTGCCAGAGCTTCGGACGGCGTATCCACGCTCGTCACTCTGCGTTCCGGCTTGATGGTTCTCTTGGTGAACATATCCGCCTTGCTTTTCAGATTACCGTCCTCATCCACATTTTCCAAAGAACACAGGAGATAGTAGGAGGAATCGTCAGCAAATGCCTGACCATTGGCTCGGTTATTGATAAGCCCGTTCTTTGCGGCAAACGCATCGTAGGCATCATTCAGTTCTGCCTGCTTCTGAGTAATCATTTCATCCGGGTAATCCTCAAGCTGATATTCAATCAGCTGATTGACGATACCACGGAGTTCCACCATGCCCATCACACGGTCTTTTGCTTTCTCATTCAGGTCTACACGGCGCATCAGGGAGTTTTCACGGAAGTACACATCACCGTCCACCACGGTATAAGAGAAATTCTTTACATCCGGAGTCGCAGGAATGGTTTCGATTTCCTTACCCTTGTCAGCTTCGGGAAGCTCCACAGTCTGATAGGTTCCTTGGATGTGGGAAACCGCTTCTTTCAGAAGTTCGGACAGTTCCATGCCCTCAATCGGACGCACCGTAATGTCCATGCCGTAGGCGGTACTTTCTTCCACCGTATCGCCCAGAACCATTTCAGGGTGAGCGACAAAGTAGCTGTTCATGGTGTGTCCTTCTTCGGTGCGGTCAAGATTTACCCACTCCGGAACAATGTCAATCGGATGGTCACGCTTTTGCAGGAACAGGATGTCGGACACAACTTCCGTGCCTGCGTTTTTCTTAAAGGCGTCGTTTGGCAGACGGATTGCACCAAGCAGTTCCGCCCTCTGCGCCATATATCGCCTTGCGTCAGAGTTCTTGGAATCCATGGTGTAACGGCTTGTCACAAAAGCGACCACACCACCGGGACGAACCTGATCCAAAGCCTTGGCAAAGAAATAGTTGTGAATGGAGAATCCCAGCTTGTCATAAGGCTTATCGGACACTTTGTAGTTGCCGAAAGGGACATTGCCCACAGCCAGATCGTAGAAATCTCGGCGGTCTGTCGTTTCAAAGCCAGCCACCTTGATTTCGGCATTGGGATAGAGTTTCTGAGCAATTCTGCCGGTGATGGAATCCAGTTCCACACCATACAAGCGGCTGCTCTGCATTTCAGGAGGGAGCATACCAAAGAAGTTGCCGACACCCATAGCAGGCTCCAGAATATTTCCCGTTTCAAAGCCCATCTGTCCGACTGCATCGTAGATGGAGCGAATGACCGTAGGACTGGTGTAATGTGCGTTCAGGGTAGAAGCTCTTGCCGCAGCATATTCATCCTCGGAAAGCAGGTTTTTCAGTGTCTGATACTCCTGTGCCCAATTTCCCTTGTCCGGGTCAAAGGCATCTGCCAGACCGCCCCAACCGACATAATTCGACAAAATCTCCTGTTCTTCGGAAGTAGCGTTCCTGTTCTCGCTTTCCAGTTTGAACAGGGTTTCAATGGCTGCGATGTTTCTTGCAAATTTCTGCTTCGGTCCACCTTCACCGATGTTGTCATCTGTGATGTGGAAGTTCACCGCAGGAACAGGTGGAATTTCTCTGGTGGTGATAGACTGCTCAAGCTGAGCGATAATGTCCATAACTTCGGCATTCTGCCATCCGTCCACCTTGGCATAATCCTGAATGATGGTGTCCTTGCCATCTACACACTGTACGAAGTCCAGACTCCCCGGCAAATCTCTGGTATTCATTGCACCCAGGGCTTTTCTCTGCGTGTCAGGAAGTGCATAGTAGGCTCGCAGGGCATCATCAAAGGAACTGTATTCCTTGATGTCCAGCGCACCCCGCTTCTGAATGTCCTCGGCAACATAGAAATGGTCGATGAAGTGTTCCGGCTCCTGCTGTTTGGGTTTAGCACTGGCTCTGACCTGTGCATGTGCCTTTTCGTCAGGGTAGTCCCCATAGATACGGATGCACTTATGCTCCTGCTGATCGTAAACGGCAGCACCATCGTACTTGAATCCGTCATCCTCCATGGTTCCGTCCACATAGCCCTGGGCAGCTTTTTCCGCTTCCTCCAAAGTGTAGTAGTCCAGCTTATCATCGAAGCCGTTTTCAAAGTGATGGTAGGCGGCAACCAGATAACGGGGAGCCATGCGCTCCTCGTAGCTGTTAATCATCTCAGGTGTCAGCCATTCCGGTTTGTCGGGAATCATTTCATACAGCTCACGCATCTTGGCAATCTGTGCATGGCGGTTGCCTGCCCACAGATGCTTTTCGCTGTGCTGTCCTGCACCAAGGAAGTATTCGCAGTCCATACGCAGACGGTCTAACAGCTGATACTCAGGGGTGTAGTCCCTCGGTTTGGTTTCGCCCAGAAAATCCTCTGTAACGGGCTTTTCTTCGGTTTGGGCATCAACCCTTACCGCATGGTTTCTTTCGTCCTGAGAGAGCATACGCTCGAAATTCTCACGATTCTCGGCACGGAAGATGGGATAAGCAAGCGTAGGGTCACGCAGCTGAACTTCTCTGTCCGTAATCTGCTCCACACGGAAAGCTGTATCATCCAGATATACCGTGTCACCGACCTGATAGTTCCATTCCGGTTCCTTGGAAGCAGATGCTTCCACAATTTCGGCAGATTCTGCCGCAGGCGCTTCTGGCTGAACCGACTCCATCGCAGCTACGGACTGCCGAACTTCCTCCAGATAGTCATTGGCAAGCCATTCGTCCGTGAAGTATTCTGTAACGCCTTCCGAATCTACATAGTAATCATCAGTCTGGTTATCCCAGATTGCATACTCGCCATCCTCAGTATCAATTACTGCGAAACGGTCATAAACATCTTCCAACGGATCAGTTTTAGCTTCTTCGATAGCCTGTCGTTCCACTTCTTCCTCTTGGCTGAGGTAGCATCCCTTTCGCATCAGACCGTCAATTCTCTGCACCACCTGCGCCCAGGACATCTGCAATTTATCGCAGCCGCTCTTGGTGTAAGCAATACCCTTGGCATCGTGATCCTGACCGCTGTGCGTTGCGCCAGAGCAGGCGTGGGAATGACCACCGGTTCCGTATTCATGCTTCAGGAAGTCCACCTTTTCCTTGGCGGAATGATTCTCCTGCCAGTAGTTATAAATACGGGCTTTGCCACCGGAAAAGCCACTTCCACGGGTCAAGTCTGCATTGACTTCATCATCCGTAATGAACTGGCGAACAAGGGGCATCTGCATCATATCGGTCTGATACTCACGCAAAGGCAGATTCAGCTCATACAGCTGTTTCTGGATGAGATTCAGCTTGTGATAGTGAAAACGAAGCAGATTGGGATTTTCCGCAAGGGCTTTTCTAAATTCCGAATACTGCTGCACCAAGGTTGCGTGGAAACGAGGGTCATCCAACTTTTCAGCCAAGTCTGCGGTTTCATCAGGAAACCCACGAAACGGTTCCTGATGGAGAATTGCCAGATAGCTGCCGGCACGGGCTTCTTCACTCAAATCGTGATAAAGATGCCACAGGGATTCAGCCAGCTTCTGACGCTCATATCCGGGAGCTTCTACCAGTTCCACATTGGTTGCGAACTGACCATTTTCAAGAAGTTCTCCAATACGCTCGGCAACCGTTTCCCAAGAAACGATCTGCGCTCTGGGGCTGTCAATGGCAGAGGAACCTTTGGCAAGGTGGATACCGTCCTCGCCATACCACGCACAGATATTCCCACTATCTTCTTTCAGACCATAACCGCCGTGATAGACCTGCTTTAAGGTCTGAACGATTTCTTCCAACGGCTTCTGCTTCATATATTCCAGTGCTACGACTTTTCGGGCTTCATCGGTATTGCTGCCAAACAAAAGGAACTGGTCGATTTCTTCCTGGGCAAAAGAAAAAGCAGAGGGCGTGAAGCTCTCTGCTCGGTCGATAAAACTGATTTGTTCATTTTCGGAGAGGAAAAGGTTCAGACTCAGCTGTTGATAAGCTCCGTCATCACGACTTCCTCCGCCTGTGCTTTCAGGCTGTTCATGTGCTGCACCCACGCCATCTGATTCGTTTCCTTGTCCGGTGCGGGGCTGTCCTTCAGGTACTGCTCCATCAGAAACTCCACTCTGGCTTTCGCCGTTTCCTCGATCTCCCACAGGTGCGGGAACAGGCTCTCCGTCAGAATCATGTCGTTCAGGAGCATCGGATTGTTCTGCTCCAAAAATGCTCGACGCATCCTGCCGTACTTGCCCAGAGGTTTCTCTCCCTCGTTCTCCAACTGAAGGTTCGGAATCTGATAATCTCCGGCCTGTCTGTAAGTCATCTCGCTCATAATCTGCACTCCTTTCAGCAGCTTTAATCTGCTCATGTTCTCCAATCGCTTTTTCGATTTCCTGAAACATCCTTGTGCTGATGGCATTCACCGCAGTACCAAGGGCATTTACCGTCTGTCTGGTGTTAAAATCAAACACCTTCTGGAAATCCTCATGCTCGAAGTAGTTGTCGGGGCTTTCCACGAACCGACAATACATCGTATAAGATACGCTGTTTGCAACCGCATTTTTGAAAGCTACTTCGATGTTGAGTTCATCATACTCCTCAAGGAAGCTGTTGGCAACGATGTCGAGGAGCTGCTTTTTGTAATCGTCCCAATACTCAGCCGCCAGTGCAGATGCAATATCTTCAAGCTGTGCTTCCAGCACGCCATCAGCGGCAACACCGAAGGTACGCTCCATCGCTTCCATGACATAGGAGCGGTTTTCAGGCGTCACCTCCCACGGTTTCAGTTCCGGGGAAGAACGGCGAACACCGGTATCCGCCACATCAAACACATAGCGCAGATACGGTTTATCCCTGTTCATCACAAACAGGGCAATGCCGGTAGAGCCACGCTTTACATATCTGCGGTAATTTTCAGCGTTCCAGTCCTCATAGGGCTTGCAAAAGGTCGCATTGGGGCGCTGAGCATAAATCATCACCTGTTCCGGATAGGTGAACTCATAGTTGCGGGACATCGTTCTCAAAAACGAAGTCCAGTTATCTGTGTTCGAGGTGATTTTCCCAATCGTTTCTTTTGCTAACCCGGAATAAAATCGCTCTTTTGCGTTCATTGTATCCCTCCAATCCTATCAATCCGGATAAAGGTTCAGCTTCTCAAAGGCGGCATCGTCCATGGCTGAAACTTTACGGAGAACCGAGTCTGTCAAAGCAAAAAGCTCTGACTCGTCCTCCGAAAGCTGTTCCTTCATCAGTGTCAATGCTTCACACAGCCCTGACCTTGTGCCAGGGCTGTAAAGCATCATCATGTTCCGCTCATCTTGTGTGAAATTCATCATTCAATCTCCCTTTCCGGGTGGCTCTTGGGAGGTTTATGGGAAACATCCGGCACGGACTTTTCCTTTAACTGCTCCAACACCGAAGGACGTTCCTCTAATTCAGGCGCTTTTCCGTTATTGATGATACCGTCAATCATCCCATAATCATCTTCCATTGCCATCTCTGCGTTTTTCAGGTAGTTTTCGGACTTCATAAAGTTTTCCAGCTTCTGAAACCCGACAGAATCTACATAGTGAAAGGATACCTCACCGGCTACCTTTAAGGCCACGATGTCGCTGACCGACATACTGTGACCACGGAAATCATTCGGGTGGTCAATATTGAACTTCACATACAAATCTTCCAGCTGCCGATTCACATCCTCGGACATAGAAATGGAGCCATGATAGACCACCTCGTAACGGTCAATCTTAGGCTCCATTTCTTTCTTTTGAAGGTAGCTGTAATTTGCAAACATGAGCGGGATATTATCGTCTACATCTTCCCGCAGCTGAAGAATCGCATAGGAATCCGTGGGGCTTTCCAGAAAAGCAACCATTCTGTCATCCAAAGTGGTATTTCCGTGAACATCATCCCATTTTTCGTTTTTCATATCCGTGTCCTCCTTATCGTTCAGGCTCTTTGGGTTTGGGAGAGGGACTGGCAGGCACAGTTTTTTCTGCGGCCTGTGCCAGTTTTTCCATGACTGACTCACGCTTCGGAGAGTCGATCTTATCCAGCTGACTTTTCAGCACTTTGGCAATCTCAACCGCCGTTTCCTCACGAGCTTCTTCAATGGCCGTATTCAGGAACTCACGATACGGAGCCGTATTACCAGCGTCAAGATCCGCCTTGATTTCTTGGATATGCGTCTGCACATCATCGACCTGATCCATATATTCATAGGGGTCGAAGTTCTCTGCAAAACGGTCGAACTTAAAAGCAAGTTCTGCGATAGGGTCATTAACCACCACCGCCTGTCTGCCGACTTCAAAAGCCTGCTCCATGACATCCTCATAGAACATCGCCCGCAGCTCCCGGCGCTCCAGTCCAAAGGATTCCAGAATATCCTGGCGGACTTCAATCATGGACAGTTCAGGGTTATCGACCTGACCGCCATCAATCTCGTTGTAGTTTTCATCTAACAGGGTGTAGTCGTAGCCATCTTCGCAGGTCTGTACCGCAAGGATTCTGTCCCTTCCAACTTTCCATGCGGCTTCATCGCCCATAATCTCAGGCTCCGGCATATAGCTTGCGCCGTTGCGCTCCATAATCTCTGCAAACTGGCAGATATGAAACACATTGTATCCAATCTGTGTGTGGTACTCGTCAATGAATGTGCAGGGCTTCACAACCGTTTCATCTGGGTAGTGAATCTGCACACAGCTGCCATCGGGGATATGAAACAAATCCTTATAGTGGCTGTCGATAAATCGGATTTCCTTACCATCCGGGTTGTACTCATTCGTCATTTGCGCTTTCCTCCATTATCAAATTCCATGCTGAACTTCGTTTTGCCATCCTCCGATACCTCCATAAAGACGGTGGCATCAAAGGTGTTGCCCGTCCTTGCGGACTTGCAATTCTTGAGCTTTACCTTGCCGGAACCGAGCAGTTTCTGCGCCGTGGCAGAAGTCATGCTCTTGCCGATACTCGCAAAGTAACGATTGTTTTTCCAAAGGGCAAAGCTGCACCCTCGATTGGAACAGAAGTATCCCTTGGACTTGTCCTCCACAGCACTGCCGCAGAGAGGGCATTTACCGATAGAATTGGCTTCTTTCGACATCAGTACCTCGGAATCACGGATCACTTCATAGTTCTGAATCAGACCGGCAATCACATCTTTGATCTCGTCCATAAAGTCCTCACTGGCATATTCGCCTTTTTCAATGAGCAACAATTTTTCTTCCCAATCCGCCGTCATGGATGGGGACTGAATCTGTTCCGGCATGACTGTTACCAGAGCCGTACCCTTGTGAGTCGGAATCAGGTGCTTGGTTTTCTTATCGCCCTTACGCTCCAGAAAACCGATGCGAACCAGCTTCTCAATGATACCGGCACGGGTCGCAGGAGTTCCCAGACCTTTTCGCTCGACATCCTCCGGCATTTCATCTGCACCGGCTGTTTCCATAGCAGAAAGCAGCGTATCCTCAGTAAAGTGTTTAGGAGGAGAAGTTTTTCCTTCCTTGATTTCATAGCCAAGCACCTTCCGCTCGTCCCCAACGGATACCGCAGGAAGTGCCTGTTCGTTTTCGTCGTTTTTTGTCGAAGAACCCTTATGAATCAGGGCTTTCCACCCGTTCTGCACGATGGTTTTTCCCTTTGCAGAGAACGCTGTGCCGCCGCAGTCCAGTTCAATGACTGTCTCTGCGTATCGGTGTGGATCGCCCACTGCAACACACAGCCGATTGGAAATCAGTTGCAAAATTGCAAGTTCACCCTTGGGAAGTTCGCTCAGATTGCATTTCTGCAATTCTCTGGTCGGAATGATGGCATGGTGATCTGTGACCTTTTTGTTATTCACAACCTGCTCTGCATGAACTGGTATGTTATCCACATCCTCTACGGGAAATGTGTGGAAAGCCAGCTTTACGAGGTCGGGCAGGCTGTGTGCCATATCTTCCGTCAGGAACCTGCTGTCGGTACGGGGATAAGTGACCAGTTTCTTTTCATAGAGATTCTGCGTGTAGTCCAAGGTCTGCTGTGCCGTGTAGCCCAGCACACGGTTGGCTTCTCTCTGTAAACTGGTCAGGTCATAGAGCGCAGGCGGCTTTTCTGTTTTCTCCTTACATTCAGCTTTCTGAACGATTGCCACCGAACAGCCTTGTCTGACAGCTTCCGCTGCTTCCTCGGTTTTGAAGCGTTCGCTTGCAGCCGTAAAGCCATCCAATCCAATCTGAACTGTGTAGAACGGTTCGGGCTTGAATGCGGAAATGGCAGCTTCCCGCATGACAGCCATAGCAAGGGTAGGGGTCATAACACGACCGACATTCAAGGTCTGCCCGTAAAGGGTCGAAAAAAGTCGAGTAGCGTTAATGCCAACAATCCAGTCGGCTCGCTCTCGACACAGTGCTGCTTCATACAAAGCATCATATTCAGTTCCAGACCTGAGATTTTCAAAGCCCTCCTTGATTGCTACATCTTCCATCGAGGAAATCCAAAGCCGCTCAAACGGCTTTCTGCACCCGGCTTTATGATACACCAATCGAAAGATCAGCTCGCCCTCACGACCGGCATCTGTTGTACACACAAGGCTCGCAACATCTTCTCTGGTCATGAGCTTTTTCAGAATCCCAAACTGTTTTTTCGTACCGGCAGAAACATCATACTGCCAGTCTATCGGGAAGATAGGCAGGTCTGCATAAGCCCATTTGCTGTATTTCGCATCATAGGCTTCCGGCTGTGCAAGTTCCACCAAATGCCCCACACACCAGCTGACCACATATCCGTTTCCCTCTAAGTAGCCATCCTCACGCTTGGCAGCACCTAACACTTTGGCAATGCTCTGTGCAACCGAAGGCTTTTCAGCCAAAACTAATTTCATTTGCATCTGCTCCTTTCGCAAAAAATAAGCAGCCACACACCGTAGTGCATGACTGCTATGTAAAAAGGTCGGAAAGAATTTTTGCAACCTGACACAATTTTCTGTTTTATAATCTCCGTCATCGTAAAAATATCTACCTCATCTGTATGTGAAATGAGGTAGATAAATAATTTATGACTTAGATTTTTACATATCCTGTAGCCGGACCTGAACCGACTTTCGCAATGTACTCACTCTTAACTAAATCTGCCAGAGTGCGTTCCACCGTGGTTTTGCTTATATCAGGGTGAGCATCCATAATTTCTTTCTTTGTGATTTTACCAACTTTCTGATCAATCATCGCTTTAATTCTTTCGGGCTTAGAAAGAGTGCGGTTCTTTAAATGTTCTACACGGCTTTCAAATTCATTATATGCTTTCAGCATGATACCCAGATAATACTTAACAAAAGGCTCATAGCTGTTCTCATTTTCATGCCATCCTGTCGAACTTGCCTGCAATGCTTCATAGTAAGTTTCCTTTGTTTTTTCAATCAACATTTCCATGCTGACATATTTTCCTACAATATATCCTGCCTTATAGTACAAAAGAAGCGACAGTAAACGGCTCATGCGTCCATTTCCGTCATTGAAAGGGTGGATACAGAGGAAATCCAGAATAAACATAGGTATCAAAAGTAATCTATCAATTTTATCAGTATTCCATGCTTCTAAAAACTGTCTGCACAATTCATCCATAGCTTCCGCAGTCTGAAAGGCAGGAACCGGAATAAACCTTGCTTTCTGGTGACCTTCTGCATCTGTTTCTGCAATTACATTATCAGCATTTTTATATTCTCCACCGGAACCGGCGTAGGAATACAAATCACGATGAAGCTGTAAAATAATATTAGGTCTGGGCACAATATACTCATAGCTTTCGTGGATTGTAGAAAGCACCTCTCGGTAACCTGAGATTTCCTGCTCAGATCGGTTTCTTGGTTCTGCCTTTTGGCTGACCAATTCTTCCAATCTCTTATCTGTTGTATAAATACCCTCAATACGGTTAGAAGCACCTGTACTTTGAATCAAAGCGACTTCAAGAAGGGTTTTCAATTCATCAATATTAGCTTCCAAAAATAGCTCTTGCTTACCTTTGTGCTCATGAATTTTTCCGATCATCTGCACAATTTCAGGAGTAAGCAACTTTTCTGGCTCTTTTATATAATCAAAAGCTCTCATGTTATCTACCTCATTTCAGAATTATCTACCTCATTTTACTCTAAAATGACGGAGATTTCAATGGGATGAGGCAGATAAATTTTCCAGTCACTATGACTGAAATAATAGTATGCACACCTACCACACAGAATATTCAAGAGGTCGCTTTCAAAAACACAAAATATTTTATTTCTTGAAAGCAGATGCTATGTAAAGGCAATCCGAAGATTGCCCCAGGCATCAAGCCTATCCTGTTTACACAGGTTCATTATCATCTTCATCGACGGAGCTATCTGCATCATCGTCCTCAAACTCCGGATCGTACCCATAGTCCTCGTCATCGTCCACATAATCTGCATCCGGATCAGGCTTTGCCGCTTCCTGTGCCTTCTTCTTTTCCTGGACTTTCTTGAATACGAAGAATCCGCCGCCACAGGCAAGCACAATCAGAGTAAGAATCGCCGGGAGCATATTTGTGGATTTCGGCTTTTCCTCTGGAGTAGGTTCCGTAATTTCAGGAACCGTTTCAACCACTTCTGGCTTTGTTTCCTCAACCGGCTTGGTGAACTCTGCAACCTCCTCCTCGTCCATCAGCTTGAGCAGGTCGGCTTCATCCACCTGATTCAGAAAATGCACGGTTTCCTCGCCCTTATCATCACGGTCAATGATGATATAGAAGTAGTTTCCGTTTTTGGTTACAGCGGTAATGAACTGCTTTCCACTTTTCGTAGGTGAACCAACATCGTCAACCAATGTCAGATTACCGTCAGGAGTAAGGGCAGATTCACTGGCATCTGCGCTGGTATCCATGTTCTGCATGAACGCACTCATAAACATCATAAGCAGCGCCATATCCATTTCGTTGTTCTGCTCTGCTTTTTCAATCAGCTCCAGATAGTCGCTGTGAACATAACCGTTCTTTTCAGGCACAGTGATCTGATACCAGTCACCCTCAACACCGACTACCACAACTTCCTCGCCGGGACGGAGCTGGTCGATGATTTCATAATTCATGCCTGCACCGGTACGCACATTCAAACGGGAACCGTTCGTTACCACCTTGCCAGTTCCCATGTTATTATCCTCGGATTCCTCTGCACCGTAAGTCCATTCTTTACCATTGAAAGAAAAAACCACCGTGCCATCCTCATTGACGGTCACGGTGTAGGGAAGTTCCTCGGAGGTCTTATCTTCGGTTTTCTCAGGGACAGTTTCCACGGTTTCCGCCTTTCCTGTAGTAGTGGTTGTTGCACTCTCATCGGAGTAGGCAAACGCCGTTGTCGAAAACACACCCATGCACATCGCAAGTGCCAGCAACATGGCACTGAATCTCTTAAATCTCATTCTGCGTTTCCTCCTCATTCATAGTATTGATCGTATCAAGCTTCGGAGCCATATCCGCAGCGAACATACGGAGCAGCTCGGAAAGCTGTTCGGGATTCAGGTTCGCAGCATGAACCATCTCGTGGATTTCGGAATTTTCCTCCTCACGGTATCTGCGTTCCAGGTCTTTCACCTTAGCATCCCATTCTGCCCGTTTCTTACGGGCTTTTTCAAGGTCTGTACCTATTCTGTCTAACTTGGCACTCAATCGCCATCCCTCCTTTAGTTTCTGATTCTGCCGAAGCAGTAAAAATGCTGTTGCCAGTAATTCGATTCGATAGAAGCGTAGGAAATCGGGTTTCCGCAGTGGATCATCATACCGTTGCCGACATAAATACCAACGTGTGATGCACCGGAGGTATCATAAGTGCCTTGGAAGAAAATCAAATCTCCCGGCTTGGCAGAACTTTTCGGGATAATGTCGCATACGCCCATCAAACCGTTTGCGGTCAATCGTCCAACACTCCAACCGTTGCCACAGTGATTGATTACATAGGAAACAAACCCGGAGCAGTCGAAGGAAGTGGACGGGCTGCTGCCACCCCAGACATACGGGTATCCCAGATACTTCTCGGCTTCCCGAATCATGTTGGCAAATCGTGTGTCCGTCAGAGCTTCGCCCGGAATGTCATAGTCGGTGTACTCACCGCCAGGGGTGGCGTAAATGTCATTTCCGAAAATATCCGGTCTGTTGCCCCTTGTCTGGAGCAAAATTCTATATCGCTCCATATCATCTTCCGACAATCCGGAATTTGAAATCACACTGTTCAAGCCCTTATTTCTGAGCTTCACTTTCAGAATATAATATTCGTAATCTTCTTCCTCTGTTGTTGTCTCTCCCGTTTCGGGATCAGTAGAAGATGTTGTCCGTGTACGAATCTCTACTACTTCTGTGAGGGTCAGCTCATATTGTTGCTCAAACAGCCATTGCAGGGTAGCCTGCACCTCATCTCTGGTGTAGTCCTCGAATTTTACCGTCAGATATGCCGCAAGCTCATAAGGATTGTGGTTGATTTCATCAAGGTCATACCGGTACTCGTCATATCCGCTATGAGTACGCTCGATATTATTGATTTCATTGCGGAGCGCAGCTTCCAAAGCCTTGTAATCATTGTCCGCACCGATAATATCTTCCTCTTTTGCGGTAAAAGAAGTCCCCAGAACGATCTGTGTGCCGCCTTGGAACATAGCCGAACAAGACGAGAACATCCCTGAGAGGATCATAAAAAGCAGTCCAGCAATCAAAACAAACAGGATCGTTTTAGAGTGTGTGGTGCAAAACTCCATCGCTTTCTCTGTAATCGTTTTGGTGCTTTGGGCTGCTTTCTTTGTTGCTTTAGCGGCAGTTTCTTTCGCTGTCCCTTTGCCTGCCTTCGCCGCTGCATACTCCTTTTTGATTGCCTGTTTTTGTTTCCATCGGGAAATGGGATTAGAAGCGGCATCGGGGTTGTCCTTTTTGAACTTCTCATACAGGGCATTTACATTTGCCTTATCTGATTTTTCTACCAGCTTTTCTGCCTTGTCGTAGGCTTTCAGCTTGTGGCTATAAACGGCATGATCGACGGTATAAGCAGTGGATTCAACAGCCTTGGTCGTTTCCTGCACAGCCTGAACGCCGATATTATCATCCTCATATTCTGACACCGCCTGATGTGCTTTGGATGTGAGCGTGACTGCGGCACCACGGCTTGCCATGTGCTTTGCCACAGATGGGCGCTCGATTTCCGTAAACTCCGCTTTTTCAAAACGGAGTTTTGCTTTACGGGAACCGGCTGCATCTGTTTCCAGCTTTAGCTTCGGTTTTGCCTTTTTGGAAGCTAATTTGTCTGCCGCTTTCTCAGCCTTATCAACCGCCTTATCTGCACGGTCTGCCGCTTTCTTCACATGAGAATCTGTAAGGTCATCTTCGGTAAAACGGAGTCGTGTAGGTCTTTTCGCCATACATTACGCCTCCTTTTCCTGTGCCACCTCGTTTAACTTCGTGGTCATAATGCGATACAGTTCCAGATCGGTCGGGAATCGGTCAATGAACGGCAGAATCACATTGCCATAGAACAGAAGCCCTTCGCCCTCACCGGAGTTGGTTACATAGGACAGCTGATGCGGCGAAATGTTCAGCCGCTGCGCCAGAATACTTCGGTCATCGCTTGCCTGATTCAGCATATAGATGAAATCAGAGTTTTCGAGGATGTTGGCAATCTCCGGGGAACGAAGCAGGTCTTTGACATTCTGGGTAATACCGGTCGGCAAGCCGCCCCATTTACGGAATCGCTTCCAGATTTCTACGGAATAGGTTGCCGTCTGTTCTTCCTTCAGAAGCAGATGGAACTCGTCAATATAATATCTGGTCGATTTACCGGCAGAACGGTTGGCAGTTACACGCCCCCAGACCTGATCCTGAACAATCAGCATACCGATTTTTTTCAGCTGATTGCCCAGCTCCTTAATGTCGAAGCACACCAGACGATTCTGAATATCCACATTGGTTCTGTTGTTAAACAGTTTCAGAGAACCCTTAACATAGATTTCCAAGGCGGTCGCTACATGGTGGGCTTCCTTTTCGTCCTGCTTCAGAAGGGCATCATACAAATCCTCAAGGATCGGCATATTCTCAGGTGCAGGATTGTCGAAATATCTCTGGTAGATCTGATGCACACAACGGTCGATAACCGTCTTTTCGATAGGCTGCAAGCCATCCTTACTGCCCATAATCAACTCACAGAGGGACAGGATAAAATCAGCTTTCAGTGCTACCGGGTTGTCATCCTCAGAGTAGTTCAGGTTGATGTCCATAGGGTTGATATAGTTGGTACTGGAGGAGCTGATTTTTACCACCTGACCATTGAACTTGTGAACCAGAGCCGCATATTCCGCTTCGGGGTCGCAGATGATAATATCGTCATCCGTAACCAGGAACGCATTGGTGATTTCACGCTTTGCGGAAAAGGATTTACCGGAACCGGGAGTACCCAGAATCAGTCCGTTGGGGTTCTTGAGTTTCTTTCTGTCCACCATGATAAGGTTGTTCGACAGGGCATTCAGCCCGTAATAGAGCGTTTCTCCACCATTCTGGAACAGCTCCTGCGTCGTGAACGGTACAAAAATCGCCGTGGAACTGGTTGTCAGACCACGACGAATCTCGATCAGGTTTTGTGCCAATGGCAGGCTGCTCATCAGCCCGGATTCCTGCTGAAAATCCAAACGGCGCAGATTGCAGTTATGCTTCTGGGCGATGCTCTGGGCTTGGAACACATTGTTCTCCAGTTCCTGCTCGGTGCGTCCGGTGTTCAGCACCAGAAACGTCACCATGAACATTCGCTCGTTCTGGCTCTGCAATTCTTTCAAAAGCGACTTCGCATCTTTGCCATAGGTAGCAAGGTCAGACGGGATAATGTCCATGTCATAGCCGGAACGCACCGCTTTTTTCTGTTCCTCGATTTTGGAACGGTCAAGCTCGGTGATGGTTCTCTTGATGGTCTTAATCGCCGCAGTCTGGTCAACCGACTGGATGTGCATGGTCACGATCTGCGTGGATTCCATATCCAGAAAATCTGCCAGCATACGGTCAGACAGGTCTGATGCCGTAATTGCCAGATAGGACATCGAACCGAAGATGCTGCCCATCTGGAAGGTGCGGTTGGTCTTAAAGGCAAATGCCGTCGGAGCAATGAAGTCCTTTACAGACAGCCCGGATTCCACAAGATACTTCCAATCGAAGAAAAACTTATCATTATCACCCATGTGGAACATGGAGTGCATCAGATGCAGCCGCTCTTTGCCGTTCATGGTGGTTGCAATGACACCCAAACGACGAAAGTTATTGAGCAGATCGTTTTCGATATGGTTGAGTCTCGGCTTTGCCTGCCTCATGGATTCGGCTTCAATGCCGAATGTCAGGTACTTGGTTTTGGTCAAGCCATTGTTGCCCTGCGCCAACTGCTTTTTCAGCATCTGGCTATACTCGGCACGGACAGGATTGAAGCTGTCCTTCTTGAACGGGATGCGGATACTCTTTTCAAAGCTCTCTGCATCGGTACTCAGGTTCATAAAGGAAAGCTCAAAGTGAATGGAACTGTCAAAGAAATTCAGGAAACTGCACCACTCATCGAAGATGGCAGTCTTATCTTCCTGCTGTGCCAGCTGATAGTTGATGTCCTGAAACTGAATCGTCTTGGTGTAGTAGCTGTCAGTGACACGGCAGATGCCATCCGGGAACATTCTCTGAAAGGGAATGGACTGCTGTGCAGTCTGTGGGATACCATTGTCTTTCTTTGCCCGTTCCACAACAGCTTTAATTTCTCGCTGCTGCTTCCGATTCAGATTTGCAGGCATTTTGATGTTTCTTGCCTGTGGCTTCTTTTTGAAAAACAATTCGTTCAACCTCCTTTTCCAGTTTGTACTGACGCATCAAGGCGTCATAATAGTTGTCCGTCTGATAAGGGCGAACCTTGGGACGAACGAATTTAGTCTGAATGAAGTGTTCTACAACCACTTCCAACGGCTGACCATCCTTTTCATACATTGCCAGAAAGAACAACGGCAACATGACGATCATCATGGACAGTGCTGCAAGGCTCACATTTCCGGTTGCTTTGACCAGAAAGAAAATCGGCACTCCGATGAGCGCCGCCGCACCAAAGCAAAGTAACTGCCTTTTCGTCAGATTAAAGAACACTTTTGTTTTTACCCTCGTCAGGTCACGAGGTACGGGAATATACGCTGCCAACCAATTTCCTCCTTCCCTTAGTGAGCGCTGAATACACCCTTCGCAAGCGAACCAGTCTTAAACAGGGTGAAGCACAAAAGAACGGTGTAGCCCATAACACCCCAGATAGAACCGATGATGTCATCACTGAAAGCGATAGACTGAATCAGCACCGCATAAATGCCTACGCAGATCATAATCAAGAATCCCTGGAATCCGATTGCAAACAGTGAGCGCAGATAATTCTGTCCGATATTGCTCTGCTCTCTGTTTCCAAAAGTGGAAAGCGGAATCGGGGCAAGGCTGACCATCAGGTAAATTTCAATCATTCGACCGTAGACGATCACAAAGATGATGATTGCCAAAGCGGACATCGTGACCTGTACGATAAAGGATTGTAGGAACAAGCCAAGCAAAGGACCCAAATCCATTGCCATCAGCGTTTCTTCCATTGTTTCCAATGCCGAAGCATCTATGGCAGTATTTCCGGATATGATACCGGCGCTTGCGTTTATAACGTGCTGTGCCACATCGAACACAGCCATCGTGATATTGAATGTGTTTGTGATTAACATGACCGCAACAAAAGTCTTGAACACCCATTTGAAGAAGATCCAGGTTTCAAAATTCGCCAGATTGTTGTGGTCAATAATCATCTGAATTAGCTCATAACAGGCAATGAAGGTCAGAATCAAGCCTGCTATTGGGATAATCACTGACTCGGAGATGTTTCGTACCATGGCAAAGACACCCGGCGAAAAATTCGCCGGGGTCATGCCAACGGAGGTAGCTATCTCGCCAACCTGGTTGTTGACGGACTCAAACATCCCCGACAGATTTCCCATAATGGCTGAAACGAGCATTTCTTTCAGCCAGTCTGTGATCTGTTGGAGTATGCTGTCCAAAGGCGATTACCTCCTTGTTTTGTGATTAACCGAACAGTCCGGAAAGTAAAGGTACCAGAGTGGTTCCGATGAGAGCGACACCGCCGCCTGCCATGAGCTGCTTCATGCCCTGGGATTTTGCGCCGGATAGCGATAGGTAATCCTTTGATATAATCTCCAGATTTTCCCCCGCTCTGCACCGTGCGTGCAACTTTCATCGCACACGGCGCGCCATCGAATTCAACATTGCCAGGGCTTTATATACGTTTTACACACTTCGTTACAGCATAATAATCAAAGAATTATAGGTGGCATTTCTGCCAAGGTACGAAGTTTATTAAGCTTCTCAAGCTTAGAATCATCTAATTGGATATTATTTAGATACTGTTTGATAATGGTTTCCGATGTCGCATGAATAATCACATGGACAGCCTCTGTAATCAGAATTAGGTTCGCATACTCATCTGTTCCGCCTTTGCTTACAGGCACTTTATGGTGACAGTGTATCTCATGTACTTCCATTGGAAGTCCAGTGATTGCACATTTACCATACTGAGCCGCAAAGAGTGAAATTCGATTGTCTGCATATTCAATAGACCTGCCCATTACAGGATTTCTCATCAGATATAGCATTGCTTCCGTATTGATAGCTAAATTCTTATGAATCAGTTCTCTTCCTTTAGCGGTATATTTATTGATGGATTTCCTTTTGTTTTGGGCATTTTTCTGCTGAACCGCACCCACTGGAACAATGGGGCGTTCATGCAGAAATCTCAGCTGTTTGCTTTTTCCATACTTATCTTTGATGAAGCCATTTCTTAAGGTACCTTTTCGGGATACATCGCCCTTCAGCCTGTTATTAAGCTGTTTATTGATACTGAAGGCAAGCTTGGCGAAATCATCCACAGTATCAGTTGCAATCCGATAGTATTCATGTAATCCTGCGACTACTGAATTGTATTTCTGCAACTGTATAAACTGGGCTGTGTCATCTGACGAATGAGCCAGTTCCTTTATCTCACCAGTCAGCTTTTCATGAGCCTTTTTGTATGCTTTGTCATTCATATGTGACCGAACGACATATTTCTTTCCCTTTTTTCGCACTTTCAGTTTGAATCCTAGGAATTCCGAATACTGTCTTTTCAGATTGACCACCTTTGACTTGTCGGGGCTTATATCAAGACCAAGTCTGTCTTTGAGCCACATTTCTGTCGCCTTATAGGCTTTGACTGCATCTTCATGTGTAGGACAGAAGATTTTGAAGTCATCGGCATATCTCACTGCATGTACCTCTTTCAATCTGCTTCTGCGTAAAGCCCTGTAAGCATGGCTTCTTATTTCTGTTCCCTGTTCATTACATTTCGTCTTAAATTCTGTTTTCGTAGGCATTTGCTCCCATTGGGAAGCAATCCACCAGTCCAACTCATTTAGTACGATGTTTGCAAGTAATGGTGACAGGATTCCACCTTGTGGGGTTCCCTTTTGGGGGTAAACCTTTTCTCCAGTTGGCAGAATAACAGGAGCTTTCAGCATCTCTTTGATAATACACAACAGTTTCTTATCCCTTATTCCCAGTGCCCATATTTGCCTAATCAGTTTGGTATGGTTGATATTGTCGAAGAATCCTTTTATATCAAGGTCAACGACATGATACATATGCTGTACCTGAATCAACCTCATACACTGTGCTATTGCATGTTCAGTGGATCTGTTTGGGCGAAACCCATAAGAATTATCACTGAATCTTGCTTCGCATATCGGCTCCATGACCTGCATGACGCATTGTTGCACCACTCGGTCAATGATAGTAGGAATTCCCAGAGGTCTGGTTTTTCCATTGGGCTTTGGTATCTCCACTCGCCTTACGGGTCGTGGATGATAATTACTGAATTGCTTTCTTATCAGACGGACATAATCTTTCTCACTTAACTTAGCAAGGCTCTTAATTGTCCGTTTATCCACACCTGCGGTATTACTTCCTGTATTTTTCTTTATCGTTCTGTATGCAAGCTTGATGTTTTCTTCGCTCTCTATGGTTTCCATGAGATGATTAAACACCTTGCCCTTTCTACTATCCGCATACAGTCTGTCAAAAGTTTTCTGCATATCGTAATACTCAGAATTGCGGATTTTTCTTTGTTTAGATTTTTCCTCTTGCTGTTTCGAAGTCAACACAGGCATCCTCTCCCTTCGGTTTGGATTTTCTTTGTCATACTCGAAGCTGCGTTTAACGTATATTGTTTGTTTTCGTTGAATCCGACTTGGGGCTATCCCTCCACGGCTTATTATCACCGCTTCATTGGTACTGTGCCCCTACTCTCACTGGGATAAAAGACAGTTATAGACATATATCCTTTCCTGTCTACTGGTTCAATCAGCCTGCAACAGCCTAACCATCCCCAGCTTTCCACGTTCCGATATTTCTATCATAAATTACCTTTAGGTCCTTCCTCTAAGCCTGTGTCCAATCCTGCAGAATCATATCGCCTGTAACGATATATGGATGTTCATAACAACCAATCTTACTAATCCACGGACACGCCCATATAAGGGCTACCACCTTTCGATGGTATTAACGTTTAGACTCGTACGTTCGGAAGTTCGTCAGTATTCTCATACGATTCTAACCATGGGTAATCGACACCCGGCATATAGGTAACACCATCCACCGCTGGACAGCTTTCGTATATGGTTCTGAGCCATATTTACGGTTACTCTCTGCCGACTTCACCGAGCTTCTGACAATCTGCGGTTGCACGCTTATGCCAGTCGGAGTATTAGTGAGAGCGCTTCGGGGCGTTACTCCCTCATTTCACTCATCGAAATATCAGTTCTCCAAAGTTTCGGGCTTGGAAGCCCTTCGACTTTGTGCGTAAGTTTTTCGCTTACGAACGTGTCGCACGGTTATCGTTGCCGTAGCCCTCAAGCAGATTGATTGCACCCCAGATGCCAAGACCTGCGCCCAGAGCGATAACGAGAGTCTGAAGAACGGTTACTGCGCTATTGAAAAATGCCATAATATTTTCCTCCTAAAATTTGAAATTGTTTTGAGAATAGAAAAAGCCCTCCGTACTACCGGTATCAAAACCGGACGGAAGGCTTAGTTTGCGAGAATCTTTTCAAGGAACTCCTCGACGGTTATCACGCCAAGTTTCTGTTCCATTCTGCTTCTTGCATATTCAGTTTCACAATCATATATATCACCACCACCTTTCATAAGAAACAGCCAATACATTGACTGCAACAAATCTTCACGAGAAGCACAGATCGTCGGTGAAAAAACGGCAGGTGAAACCTTCAGAACCTCTGCGAGTTTCGCTGTGGTTTCTGCATTAGGGCTTCGAGCGTTTTTCTCATACTGAGCAATACGGACATCCGCTGTTTTCTCGGAATACCCCATCAGGAGTCCAAGCTCTTTCTGGGTAAGGCGGCGAAATCGTCTAATGAACTTCAAACGCTGCCCAATAGAGGTATCTGTGATCCACCAAGTCATTTTTTACACCTCGCTTTCTGCAAATTCTCGATATACAACCTCATTTTTCGCTCTGCGTTTGCCTACGGCTTCACTGGGAGCAAGGTCAAGGTAGGTTGCCTGCACTTTCTGTCTGCTTCTGCGGACAGTTTCAAACCCCGGAAAGCTGCGTCTATCCAGTTCCTTCAAAAACACAGGAACCGTCATGGCATGAATGTCGATGCCACGCAGACCGGAATAGTGTTCCAGTACCATCAGGTACAAATGATTGTCGGTATTTCTTGCCTTGTGGTCGTGTTCCAAGATGTTCTTAACCAGGGCAGATACCGTTTTCAGATTTTCCAAACAGAAACCTCCTTAATCCGCATCGACTACCACAAACTCATCACCTGCCTTGAGCTTCAACCTTCGGCTCAGAAACTGCTCAATGTTGAACTCATTTCTCTTATCAAAGTCTGATGTGTACTTATAATTGGGGTGCTGCGTCAGATCGTACTTGTCAGAAAGAAACGGTCTGACACCACGCAACTGCAAAATACACTTGCTGCCATCCAGAACCGCAAGCTCATCTACGCTCGCAAGGTCTTTGCCAAGCTTTTGAAAATTTTGTCCGTAAGACGGGCTGTTACCTCTGGTGTTGGAGGTGTTGTAGGTGTCGATAGTTTCTTTTCCCAATGCCTGATTCAGTTCTTTGAGTGTGGTTGGCTCAGAACCACCCAGGAAAATTCGGGAATCCATGTTGCCGATGATGGTATCGGCATTGTCTTTATAAATGGCTTTCAGCTGTGATTGTGCCTGGAGAACAAGGCAAGCTGATATTTCACGGCTTCGGATTGTCGCTACCAGTTTTTCCAGATTGGGAATCTGACCGATGTTTGCCATCTCATCAATCAGGCATCGCACATGAACTGGCAGTCTGCCGCCGTACACATCATCTGCTTTCTCACACAGCAAGTTGAACAGCTGTGTGTAAATCATGGAGATCAAAAAATTAAACGTCGCATCCGTGTCTGACATAATCAGAAAGAGCGCCGTTTTCTTATCTCCGAGAGTATCCAACTGCAACTCGTCATAGGCAGTCACATCTCTGACCTCCTGAATATCAAAAGGAGCCAGACGAGCGCCGCAGGAAATCAAAATCGACTTAGCGGTCTTGCCGGCAGCCAGCTTGTATTTTTTATACTGACGGACTGCAAAGTGATTCGGCTTTTTCTTTTCCAGAGCTTCAAACATCAGATCCACCGGGTTCTGGAACTCCTCATCATCTTCCCGCACCTCCATTGCGTTCAGGAACTCAATCAGGGTAGAGAAATTCTGTTCCTCAACCGGGGCTTCATAGTGGATATATCCGATCAAGGCACAGTAGAGCAGCGTTTCCGCCTTCGTCCAGAACTCGTCACCTGCTTTTCCATCGCCCTTTGTGTTGGCAATCAGCGTTGTCACCAGTTTCAGAATGTCTTTTTCTGAATGGATATAGGCAAATGGGTTATAGTGCATCGACTTCTGAAAGTTGATGGTGTTGAAAATCTTGATGTTGTAGCCATGCTTCAAAAGGGCATTGCCGCACTCAATCACAATACTACCCTTGGGGTCAGTGACCACATAGGAGCTGTGCATCTGGAGAAGGTATGAGGTAGGCACCCTGCGCCTTGCTGACTTTCATCAGTAGGTTTCAGGGAGCCGCCTCCCAAACCGGACGTACACCTCTCAGCGTATCCGGCTTTCCATGAATCACCTTGATTCTTTGGTTTCGTGTAAGAGTTCAAAGCAGTCAGGGCAGAGAGCCAGAGATTTTCTTCTCATTTTCAGCATTTTCTGCTCAAATATATCCCTGCCTTTCAGCGATTTCAGCGTTCTCACGTGGTGCATACATAAATAGTCTGCATGTTCCCCGCAAATCTCGCATACTCCGGCTTTTATGCGGTTTACTATCGTGTGCCTGCTGTCATATTTCCTATAACT
>PPYF01385189.1_pt1 | contig 38143 bp, 37 predicted proteins | sample 1559871 | NCBI WGS metagenome assembly PPYF01 (sample SAMN08240021, study PRJNA423297) | Human gut metagenome, whole genome shotgun sequencing project.
AACGTTTTTTTCAATTCCGTATCTGGGAAAAGGAGAAAAAACGAAAAGGGTGCACCATAGACTTATGACACACCCTCATATCAAGTTAAACTTCCTTCCAATCAACTAATCCTTTACCTAAATCATCCAATTCTACAGCAAGGGCTATTATCTTGCGCTTGTCAGCTTTGAACGGTTCGGCATATTGTTTAGCCTTAATTTGCTCTGCAGCAGCATCAACACCACCATTGTTGCTCAACTTCAATTCCAACACATAAATGAAGGTCGATGTTTCCACCACCATATCTATTCTACCAGTAGCTATCATCTTTTCCACTTCCACCCTGCAGCCGATGGCATTGAAGATGGTGCTTAGAATCAGACGGTAACGTTCTTCCATATCCATACTTGCAAGTTTTTTGTTGCTGTATGGCACATCCGCAATAAGAGCTTTCAAACATTTCATAGCTTCTGATAAATCGCCCATTTTCAGGGAATACAGCAACATATTCTGAGTAGATATCACTTGGGCATTTGACTTCAGCGTCAAGGCAGGTAATACGATCTTATACAGAGCCTTGCGAACTTCATTATTAGGAATTCCTAGTAAATAAATACCTGCTACATACCCTTTTATCGTGAGGTAACCAGACTGATAGAGGAACAATTCTGCTCCACCACCTGTCACGTCAGAAGTCTCCAGGGTATCACTATCCATCGGACATTTTTCGAAATCCTTCAATCTTATTTCTATATCATCCACAAACTTAGGAAGCAGTGTGGTTGCTCCCGATGAAGCCCAGTAATTCTTAAGACTGGAATCAGAAAGGGCATTGATAAGACTAAATGGATTGAATATATCAACCATATTTTCATGACTGAAATGATAACCATCATAGAAAGTCGTTAACTGTGCAATAGCTTCATCGAAAGTCCACTCATTCTTTGCTGCCAATCTTTTGACTTCCGGGGTGAAATCACGGAGAAGTTCTTCTTTCGTGATACCGCAGAGAGCAGCATACTCTGGATTGAAACTGATGTTGCTCAAATTATTGAGAACAGAGAATAGAGAAATTTGCGTAAACTTGGTTATACCTGTGATGAAAACAAACTTCTCGTATTTATCCTGGGCTTTCAATACAGAAAACACTTCTCTGTAGATATCCCTACATGCTTTATGTTGCGGAGTCTTCCATGAATGCTGCAATGGAGAGTCGTATTCATCAATGAGAATAACCACCTGCTGCCCAGTCTTATTGTAAGCCGTCTTTATAATTTCTATCAGACGAGTAGCTAATGGGAAGTTATTCCTGGCTTCAATCCCATATAATGATTCGTATTCTTGAAAGGTATAGTTCAGATAACCTTTCAGACTTTCGGGTTCTGCTCCTGCCTGACTCATGTCAAGTCTGATTACAGGACGCTTCACCCATTCCGTTTCCAGCGACATAATCTTTAATCCCTCAAAGAGTTCCTTCTTTCCCAGGAAGTATGCTTCGAGCGTATCGACAAGAACGGATTTGCCAAAGCGACGTGGTCGGCTCAGGTAATTATACTTTTTTCCCCTATTGGCAAGATGCCAGATAATATCTGTCTTGTCAACATAAAGATATCCATCCTTTCTAATTTCCTCAAAAGACTGGATACCTACAGGCAATTTTCTGTCGTTTATTTCTTTCATAATTATTTGTGTATTTGTAAAAATATCACTACCGGAGCTTGCTAAGCTCATCTATATGTTCTTTGTTTGATACTTTGTTTGTGCTTGATTTACAAAGATATGGCTTCCTGCTTGGCTCTATGCCTTCTAGGCGGAGATATCGATATACCGTTGACTTGGACTTTATATTTAGTTGACTTTGTATATCGTCTATTCCCATACCTTTGGCATATAGCATAGCAGCTGCTCTAGCCCTTTTGTTGCGCTTAAGCTTCGGTCTTCCCATTTTCTTGCCTCTCGCCATCGCTGCTTTTCTTCCGGCTTGTGTTCTTTCTATTATTAAATCTCGTTCGAACTCTGCTAGACTTGCGAAGATGTGCATCATCAGTTTTCCTGAAGTACTGGATGTGTCGATATTATCTTTGAGAGACATAATCTCTACACCTTTTTCGTGCAACTCTGAAATGATGTTTAGTAAATCGCTTAAAGAACGTCCTAGACGGTCGAATTTGTACACGACTAGTATATCTCCCTTTCGAAGGTACTTAATCGCTTCTGCTAGCTCTAAACGGGCTTTTACGCCGCTTTTGTGCTCGGAATACACCTTCTCGCAACCAGCTTTTTCTAATTCTGCCAATTGTAAGTCCAAATTCTGGTCTTTTGTGGAGACCCTTGCATATCCGATTTTTGCCATGTCTATATTTCTATTTAATTTTGATTGCAAAGATACAAAAAATCGAAATAACTACCAAGCTTTTTAGCAGTTATTTCGAGATTATTTTGTAGTTCGATTATATTTTAATTTTATCGAACTTTATTTTATTTTTACCTTTCTGCAAAGCTAGTTGGATGTATTTTATGCCATTAGGACTATTATTCCTTAAGATATTCTTCCTTTAATTCTCTCTCTACGCTTAGAGATGGATGATTATATATCTGCAAACGACATACTTCATTTGGTATTTTTTCATAAGATGGTGTATTTTCTATCCATATAAGGTGATTATCATCTATAGAATAGAGGTATTTTGTATCTGGTGTAGTTATATAATCGCTAATATTTTTAATATAAAGTCTATTTGCTTTTTCGTTATACATATAAGGTAATATGACATATCCTATTTTTTGTGGTGGAATAAAATATAATAATCTAAAAGAAGTTTTCTTACGAATTTTATAAAAACCAGTACATATATCTCCAACGATGTCTCCAACTTTTAAACTGTCTAATATTACATTTGTTTTGCCAATAATATATGTTTTCTCCCATTGCCAAATTCTTTCATTATCCATATATTTATTTAAAGAGTGTGAAGCTACTTTCGGTAAAATAAAATAGTTTTTGCCTTTATATACTTGCATTCTAAAATGAATATTCTCAGAAGGAATATCTATCTTTAAGTTTGTCTTTGAATACCTTTTAGAAAACGATTGAAAAAAAGGAATAGATATTATGCAAAGAGTGACAATCACTCTTTGCATAATATTTATTTTATTTTTTTGGAGAAATATTAACATAAGCAGATATATTAGAATTATAAGTAGCACGTGTCTTATGGGGATCTGAATATTGCATATCAAAGACGTTAAATAAATAATATCCATTACCTTGTCCTCCCCATCCCCAATTACAATGCACTAAAGGCAAAGTTTTCTCTTTTCTTGCTGATTCTCCTGTATTATAATTATAATATTCTATATAGTAAACTCCGTCAGCATAGCCATCTATAACCCACATGTGTCCGGTTTTTTTAGATTTCTCTGTTGCACTAATTAAAACGGGATGAGAACGTAAAACATTTACATAAATAACATAAGATAATGGATTTTGTTCATATGTATAATTATACCCCATTGTATTCAAGGCATTTTTTACATTTGTCACATTTGTAGCCGAACTGCTTACTCCATATCTAGTTTTATCTAAGCGTCCTATATCTGAGATGAGATATGCTACAGCCGTTTTTCCTTTCTCGGTTGTTGGTTGTTTTTCCCCACTTAAAATTTCATTCCATAAATAATTATGACCATTATACTTTGCAGGATATTTATAATAAGCAAAGATCTGTCCTGTTGCTATAGCTGCACATCCTGCTTTTGCTCGTTTTTTCGTACCACTTACTTTACAGTAATTATTAAACGGTACTCCATCAGTCCATAAAGTCTTAGTTAAAGTATCTACAACATTTTTATATTTTTCGATAGAAGAGACACCTATTGAATCAAATCCGTTTTCATCTTGATATGTTGTAATTTCTTTTCTTACATAGTCTGCAGCTTTTCTTGCAAAAAATAAAAACAAAGAATCATTTTTTGCTACATTAATGTTAAAACACCCTTTGTCTATTAATGCTAATATAGGTGCTTGAACACGTTTATCTGCAGAAACCAAAGCATAACCTCCTTGTTTGTAATTTACAACATACATAAGTGGTTGATTTGCCTCTTGTGCAGTAGAATCAACCTCTGAAAAACTTATAGACAGAACATTTTCTGCCTCTACATTTTTACTTCTAGTACTATTAATAGCACTACATGATGCAATTTGAGCAGCTTCTTGAGGTGTTATTTGAAAACTTCCTCTTGAAGAGTTTTGCTCTGTAAAACCTATTTCATTTTCGCAGCTTGTTAGAAATAGTGAAAGTACAAGTAAAATAAATAAATATTTTTTCATAACTTAAAAAATTGTTTTACTATTTATACTTTTCTTAAATGCAAAGTTACTAAAAATAGTTATTTGTTGATCACAATGAGTCTATATTTAACACTATTTACACCATAAGCCGTATGCTATTTTGTTACCTAAGTGCGAGAAATGCGCAAAACACGTTTAAAGGTAGTCATAGGATACTTTTAAGTGTGTTTTTAGATAGAAGGCGTTGCTAAAATGGGCCAACTATTGTCATTGTCTCTTCTTTGTATATACCCTTTTTCTGTCATTAATCTTTGTTGTTTTTTACTACTGCTATGACAATACCAGCTTCTTTACTTAACTCTTCTATTGTTATGTCTGGATTTTCTTGCATCGCATGAAGAAACTTACTACTTGACTCGCTTCTGAATATAACCTTACTTCCATCATACCACCATACATTTTCTGAAGTTTCTGTCGCAAAGCCTATGTAGTATTTCTGTTTCTTCTCTACAAATCCATTAAAATACTTGGCAAAGCGTTTGAATTGTGTATTACAGTATGCAATATCTTTCATCCGATTTGCAGACAATTAAATATTAATTTAACGCAGTATTGAACTTAATCTTTGCATCGATGTGCCTAATAACTAATACATGTATAGGTCTATTAATTGAATGAAAGACAATAAGTCTTTTCTGTCTTCTGCTAGTTTGATTTCTGCTTTAACAAGTGTTGGAACTCCGTTTTCGTCTTGGTCCCATGGTGGCGACATTAGAGCAACGTTATAGTCGAAAGAAGACTGTTTGAGCCTGACAAGAATGTCGTCAAGGCATTCTATTCTCTTACGAGCAGCTTCTTTTGCGGCATTAATTTCTTCTTTGGAGGCGTAAAGCTTCAGAAGTGTATTGTTTGAGGCGTGCAAGGTTTGCACATCGTTGAGCAAAAGAACTGAAGGTGCAACTATCCTGTCTAGATCCGTCCAGACATGTTTCTTCTCTTTGACATATTGCCGAAGTTGGTTTGCGGTTGGAAGTTTAAAAGTTTCTTTTAAAACTCCAGCTGATTTTTTCTTTTTTTCTTCATTCATCGCTATTTCTTTTTAAGAACGTCTTTTGATAATGCACTTCTTAGAACTTTAACTGTTCCATCTTGACCAGATTTGCGATATTCTGGGTTGGTCGTTATTCGAAGAATCTTATCTTTTACTTCTTCAACTTTAATAACGCTCATTCTAGATAGCGCATTAATAATTTCTCCCCTGAAGTCTGGGTCATTGGAGAACCATTTTTTCAGGGTGATGTCTATCATCATAATGTTGGAATCGTTTTGCTTAGCCTTCTCTGTATTTGATGAATACTCTACTTGGTTATGTTTGCCCTGTGACTCAAGAGAATCGAGGAAGCTTAGCTGTACTGGATTATTGCTATGTTGCTCCTCTGTAGTTTTCTTTTCTTTGTAGGCATTTACATTTGCCGGATGCCCTTTGAAGCCTATAGAAAAATACCATCTGTCAGGATAGCGTTCTCCGCTAAATGATTCTGCTTCTGTATATTCGAAGTAGCAATCACAAAAGCCTGCTTCGTATTTTTCTTTTAGCTCCTTGTATGCTTTCTCTATCACAGCAGTGCGAAATTGACTGTGATTAGGGTATTTGGGCTTTTTTTTGCCGTCTTTTTCTGTATATACCTGAAAATTTTCTCTAATCTCTTTTTCTGTCATGTAGAAAGAGTAATTGTCATGTTTCTCAGCCTTGCATTTTATGTAGAAACGTTGAGTATAAGGGTTCTTTAGTTCAAATAAAGAATATACATCGAATTGTGTGAACTTACCTGACAGATTGAGCAAATATGGTATTATCTTTTTTGAAAACTCTATTTCGAAAGTCTTTGTAGTTGGGTTATATTCGGCAGAACTGATCCAGTTTACATATACCCAATTTTTGCCCTTGAAACTTTCTGGAATATCGCAACGTTTTTCGGCTAAAGCCTGTAATGCCGCTTTTAACTCAGGAAGATGGTTCCTCTTTCCTGCATTCTTTGAGCCGAGGCATTCTAATAACCGGGTTTCTGTTAGCGTTACAATCTCACTTCTAATGTCATTCGTGTTGTATGCGTGGATAGATGTGCCATCATCTAATTTTTTGATGGGGTATTTTTCCTGTAAAGCACGGACAGCCTGGTATAGAACGTTACGCTCATACCTCTTAAAAGAATCCTTTTCGTTTGCAATGCGATTGTCTTGCTGAACGATATATGACTTTTTTCCTTTGTTCTTTTTCATCTTCCCGAAATATTTGTAATATTTAAAAACGATGCAAAAATACGAAAATGAAACGACAAAACAAAAAGTTTCAGTTTTATTTTTTCTTATTTAACAATAGGGCTTGGAGGAAAAATTAAAAATGTAAAGAAATGTTTATAATGTGCGTAATAGGAGTAAAAGTATATATAATAGCAAGTTATTATATATAAGAAAAGTTAAATTATAGTGGCTTTGGTTGATGTTTTTACCTTTTTTGTAGAGAAAGCAGTTTCTTCCCAAAAAGTTTCAGTTTCTTCCCAAAAAGTTTCAGTTTCTTCCCAAAAAGTTTCAGTTTCTTCCCAAAAAGTTTCAGTTTTCTTCCCAAAAAGTTTCAGTTTTTATTCATATATCGCTGGTAATCAGTGTATTATAATTTGACTAACGCGCGCGCGAAAGTAAGTAAAAGTAATATAAAAAAATATATAAAAGTACTAAAATGTCATTTTTGCCTGAGTTTAAGGCGAAATAAAATGCCCTATCTATCATAAAAGGATGTTTTTATGTCGTTTTTGACTTTTAGGGGTCGCCCCACAAGGGGGCTCATCCTCATTCTTGCTGCTCGTGGGGACAATTTGCTCGTTCGTTAATGAGTGTGCGCTGACTTTGTGGCAACGTACAAAAAACAAGCAGTTTTTGCGTGTAAACATTATTTACTTTTGCCGCAATCGGTGGCTATTATGGTCGGATGAAAGGTTCGTATTTTCCCATTTTATGGGGATTTCTAGTTACTATTTAGCTATTTTTCTGCAATTTGACAGCTTGTCGCAAAAAGTGGCTATTATGGCGCAATCGGTGGCTATTTTGCTCTGTAACTTATTGGTATTTACTTAATTACGTAACATCTAAATAATGCATAAATATATATATGCTTTAAATATGTGCCTGCGCATGAGAATTTAAATTATTCCATATAACTGTTATATAGAATAATTGGGGGTATAGTTTCCCAAAAAGTTTCAGTTTGAGTAGTAGTGTGGAAGATTTTACTTGCTAATTTACAAAAAAGGTGGGGTGTTTTTTAACATTTAAATGGTAAAAAATACTCGTTTTTGAGTTGAATTAAATTATTAATGTTAATATAGGATATATATTTTTTTTCTTATTGTTTTTTGCTCCAAATGCAGTTACTTTGCACTTCCATTCACAACTATGTGGGTGTATTCTATAATATTTAAAAGTACAAATTATGAAGAAAAATGTATTGTTTATGAGTGGTCTTGTTGCCATGCTTCTCAGCTCATGCGACCAGGACATCACTAATGTAATTAACTTACCTGGTGGTCAGGACACAACTACACCAGCAGCCCAGAAAGAGGTTTCTTTCACGGCATCCATGGATGGCATGAATACACGTGCCGTTGAGACTACTATTGCCAATTTGGGTAGTTTTAAGGTGAGTGCATTAAATAACAGTCCTACTTATACAATCATGCAAGATGTGAAATATACTTCTTCTGATAATGGGCAGTCGTGGGTAACTGATGCAGGTAAGTTCTATTGGCCAGCATCAGACGTGTATCGTTATCAGTATTTCTATGCTTATTCTCCTGATGTTCCTGGAAAAGAAGGTACTTTCAAGATTCTTAGTAATTATCCAAGTTTGAATGATTTTGTTCCTAATGAGACGGCAGCAAGCCAGAAGGACTTTGTATATGCTAGAGCCAAAGGTAATTACAAAGATGATTCCGATAGTCCTGTGAATCTCGTATTCAAGCATGCTCTTGCGGAGATTAGCATTAAGGCAAAGAATGCCAATACAGATTATAAGGTTCAGATTACCGGGCTGCAGCTTGGCAAGATTGTGTCGAAAGCTTCTTTCAAGTTCCCAAAGTTGGGGGGTAGCGATCCTGAAGAATGGTATGGTTTTACAAATGCTCCAACAAAAGATTATACAACGACTTGGTCTGCTCCTGTAACGCTTACTTCTGAGGCTTCTTCTCTTGATGCTGCAAATGTGCCATTTATGCTCATTCCGCAACAGCTTACTGCAAATAAGGAAAATCCTGCCAGTGGTAACTTCATTGCAGCAAAGATTACTGTCGTAAAAGATAACCAGACCATTTATAATGGCTGGTCATACGTAGCAATTGATACTACTTGGGAAATGGGTAAGCATTATGTCTATACACTGGATTTTTCTAATGGATTAGGAAAGGATTATTCCTCAGTAGATATTGCTGTCAAGGCAATGAAGACTAGTGTGAGCGTTACAAATTGGGAGAGCAAAGACGAAGGTATTAGCCTTGGAAAAAAATAATGATGAAATATTGTGTGTAAAAAAGATAGCCAGGGTTTATGCTCTGGCTATTTTTATCTAACGAATAACCAAATTATGGTTTAGAATTGAAAAGATTTAGGCATAATATTTCATCATAGTTTTAAATGATGAAATCTCATACTGAAAAATGAAAACTCAATCTATATTTAGAGATGCTTTCGTGAAAGAAAAGAGCATCTATACAAGTCTTTCATTTCTTCTTTGAGAAATAATCTTCTAATCACTGTCTTCACAAAGACAGGGCATATTCCAAAGATTGAAATATTCAATTCTTGGAGAACGGTAGTGCAGCTATACTGCCATTTCTCTGAGACTTCATGTGGAACTAAAGGGATGATCAAATACAGTAAGCTTACAAAAGGATGGATATGGAACCGCACAACTGTTTCCAATTTCATCAGTGTGCTTTGCTGTATGGGCGTTGCGGAGATCCAAAAGGTCGGCACTGAAAAATTCGTTTCGGTGAAGCCATTCGTGTTGCAATGGATCGATTGCTCGGATATAGAGGCAGAACGTCATAGAGACGATTCTTTACAGCCTCAGACGACTCCTTCACAATCTTCTTCATCTGAAAGAAGTGAAACCCTTTCTTCTGGAGAAAATTCTTTGGATAATTAGAGCGTTTTTTTATCGTGCGCTTGCGCCGATAGAGTGGTGTTTTTTCATTAGGGGGAAGCCTAATTCCCCCTCAAAAAGATTTTGGAGGGCTTAACAAGCTTCTATGAAGCGACTTACGTGCGGCAAGCCGTTGTTAAAATTAGGCTCAGGGAATACTCCCTAAGAACCCTGCCCCCTAACTCAAAAACAGACATTTATGGCAAAACAAGTAATGGACATTCGACCAGGAAAAGGCATGACCCTTTCTCAAAGCAATGAGCATTTGAGAGTTTCTTTGCATGGTGCGAAAACAAGTTCTCGGTCTTTAAATATAGACCCGACAAGAGACCTTCTAAATTTCGAAATCACGCAAGGATGCCGGGTCGTTCCTGTAGATAAAAGAACATCTATTCCGAAACGAATAAGAGAAAATTTGAAAAAAAGAGGTATTGAAGACCCTAACAAGAAATATAAGAAATTAGGGTTGGAACCCAAAATAAGGACAGTTGCCAACTTCATATTAGGAGGATCGAGAGACCAAATGCACCGTCTGGCTTTTGGAAATCAAAAGGTGAATTTGGAACGTGGTGCAGACAATTCTGCAATCAAAAGAATGCCTGAAATAGAAAACTGGGCTAAGGATATGTACCGATTCATGAGTGATAGATTTGGAGAGAAAAACATTGCAGCATTTGTGGTACATTTAGACGAAACAAATCCACATATACATTGTACAGTTCTTCCTATCACTGAACAGAACAAATTTTCGTGGAAGCAGGTGATGGTTGGTGAGAATAATTCCAAGTTTGAGTATCAAAAAAGAACGACCGAACTTCATAATGCCATTGCAGAAATCAATGCAAAGTATGGGTTGGAACGTGGGGAGCCAATAGCTGAAACAGGTGCAAAACATCGTTCAACAGCAGAATATCACGAAGCTTTAAGAAAGGAATTGAAGGAGCAAAACAAAAGACGTAAGATCTCAGCTGAGGAAGCTGCCCGAAAGATGGATGCCATCACTAAGAACCTTGAAGATGTCAAGGCTCAGATTCTTGACAAGGAAAGCAAGCTTAGTGTGGCACAGGCAAAGCTCGACAGTTTGAATGCGCAGACCTCAAAAACGGAAACTCGCTACCAGGAGGTGAAGACGAAACTTCAAACAGCACAGCCAGAGTATAACAAGAACGCCATGCAGGAAATGGAGGCGTTTGGTTACAATCTCGCTGCTTTCGATGCTATGAAGAGGATGGAGAAATACAACGAAATGACAGCAAATATGTCTCCTGACGAAAGAAGAATACTTGACAAATACAATTCTGTTCTTTTGGATGATTCTATCTTCGAGCAGATGGCATATATAGCTTAATATATAACAATAAAGATAGTGTTATTGCAGACAATATATATAGTTTGCTTTACTTAAATACATATAGTTGTATTGTTGTAAATATGACAATACAACTATATGTATTGCAGACAATATAGCAATATAAATATGTGTATTATTAAAAGGTAAATAGTTATGACAGACATAAAGACAATAAAGCACTTATATAAAGTGGTAAGTGTAGCTAAGAATGCAGGTATTGATGCCCTCATTGTTAGTTATAACATGATGGTCAATACTGGGAAAGGAGGAGAAGCATGAAAGAAGACATTTCACCATCTATGCTTGCCTTCGACTACGGCAAGTTGGCAATTGAGATTAATGTTGGCATAGTAGTGGTTTACAATCGTAAACTGCTACTTATCCCAAACTTATTGATCAACTCCAACAAGTTTGGAATCAAACTGACAGGAGAAACGTTACTAAATCTATGTGAAGATATTGGTGAACCATGCTGTAATGATGGTACCATTATAGGGTTTACGACATTGACAGAAAAATAATTGTTCATATAATACTATTATGAGAAAAATCAGAAAAGGAAGACAGTCATTAAGAAAGGCACTGGAAGTGCCAAATGAAATCTTTCGACAGGCAGTTAACTTGACTGAGGCAGAAAGATACAAATATATCAGCCTGGAGTGCGCAACAGTCATAGTAAGACTGATCAAGGAACTTCGTATAAAGCAAGGTGGATGTATTAGAGTAAAATTCGATTGTATTGACATGAAGGATTATAAGTATTTTGGTTTTAGCACAAGAAATAGACAGCTCGAAAATTGCCATTTCTTGATTGAATCGAAAAGATACACATTCTTTCTGTCAGTAGATAATAAAAATAGTTACGGAGTCCAGAATGATGACTATCTGCGAATATTAGCTATATACTCTGTACTTCATCGTATGTATAAGAAACGCAACAAGCGAGAAGCCCGAAATCTTTCTTGTTGGAAAAAGAGAAAGTGATGTTTGTATCTTATGATATAATTGTATCTATAACTATGTTTCCGTTTCTTGTGCTCAACCTCAATTTTTCAGTATAGGTTGTACCGTTATCCATCACCGCCAGCTTTTTAACGTGCAAAGGTATGGCAGCCCAGGCAGACACCAAACACCAGTCGATGCTCTCCCTATCAGAACAAGCAATACGATGAAGTGTATCGTATGTATAAGATGGTCTCAAAGAAGAAAAACGTTCTTAAAAATACGTTGCTGTATGTAAAGGCGCATATTAATAAGATGCTTGCACTTGTTGATATTCCTGCTTTGAAACTGTTGTCACAGCGTATTATCAAGGATGTAAATTTGGTAGAACATACCAATTGTGTGTATGAAGAAGTACAATAAAGAAAGCTTATTGTATCTTTAAACAATAATTAAAATGTATCGATATGACAAATGAACAAATTAAGCAGCACTTGGAAAGAGTGGTGAAAACTGCTAAAGATATTGCAACAAAGACTTGTAGTCAGCAATGGGAGAACTACAAGAAAAGTAGAGTAGAGAATGGAGAACGCCCAATTCCGAAAGAGATGGAAGAAAGCATTCGGGATGTCTTCACCTTTGCATATGCTACAGGTATTGCTACAGGTGTTGAGGACACCATTGTTAGTTATAATATTATGTTCAATACCGGGAAAGGAGGAGAAGCATGAAAAGACGTATGGCTAATAAGATAGAAAACTATAAAATCCTGCCTAAGCGACTTATCAATAAGTATATGTCTCTTAGTTTTGAACAAGGTTACTTTAGTGTCTCTATAGAATTTAAAGGTTGTGCCAAAGTGTATGTTCGTGATGTGTGGGGTAGAATACTCATTTATAGCCTTAACTATTCAGATGGCAAGTGTGAGCATTCTCATGGCTACAAGATGTGGAATGATGATGTTTTGTACCATGTTTACAAAGGAATGAAATATGATGGTAAATAATAAGATTTTAGAATATAATCATGATAAGGTTATTGTTGAAGAAAATGATGATAGTTATGTCATAGACTTCCAAAGAGGTATAGGTGGGGTTTCATACTCTAAAAAGGATTGGACTCTTGCCAGAGCCTTGTATCATCAATCTATTCAAAACTACAAAAAGGAAATAGAAGAAGATTTATACGAATGGTAATTTATTATTTTTAAAATGATATACAATGTATAAGGTAAAAATATTTTTTGGTTCATTCTATGGGGAATGGTTTGAAAATGATTTCTTGGAGGATATGGATTGGTCAGATATATCAGTCGCAGAATGTATGATAGAAGCGAATTTCCCCGTAGTTCCTGCCCATGGCAGTTTTGTTGATGTAAGTAGTCTCCGTTCACAGATTTATAAAGGATGGAAAAAATATGTTGATGAAGGAGGTTATTTGTCAGATGTGATAGATGGGGTTAGATGCAAATTCAAAATTCCACGACAAATTTCAAATGCAGATATATTTAAAGAAATGGTATTTGGAGGTAATAATTTACCAGATTTTATCTCCTATAAAAAATATATGGTCGGTACTGATGAAGATGAAGATGTCTTTTATGGAGTATGTCTAACACCTAATACAGACTATATTAAAATAGAAATTTACTGATAATACTCGCTATATAGAATTATTTAAGGGATGCTACTAATCTCTCAGAGCATCCCTTAAACTCAATTTATTTAATGGTGAAGTCAAAGACTTTCTTGCTGCCTGAGTTCTTCATCCCATTACTGGTATTGCCTTGCTTATTGTTGTAAGTAAGACAGTATTCTCCAGGCTGTCCTTCTACTGTCAAGTCATAAACGTTATCAGAAACTTTTTTCACTTCTAATTTTACAGATTTATCTTCTTTGGCACCTTCAATCCTGTTGGAATGAACAATAGCACTGGTCATTTGTCTGCCTTTTCCTACAGACTTAAATTTTACCACAAAGAAATCGTCTATGCTATAGTCACTGGAGAACATATCATAATACTCAGAGATACTATTTCTATCATGCGTGAAATAAATGCGAAAAGTAGCCTTGCCACCAACAAAAGCATAAGGCGAAGTCTTACCTTCGAACGTGATAAGTTCCTTGTCTTTAAACGGATTGATATATCCAGTTCTTTCTATTTCTTTGAAGTCTATATGCTTCATAGCAACAAGACTGTTATCTATGTTAGCATAGATACCAACAGAATCCATTCTGAGCTTACTAAGAGCTGTTTGATTGAAGTCTATACCAGCTTTCGTAAATGAAGCTTTCTGCTCTTCATAAGTCTTTCGTCTGGCATCATTAAAGCCTCGGATGTATTCTTCCGATTTTCCTTCTAATGGGTCTATTGTAGAATCGTCATCATCATCAATATCCTCGTCATCATCTGATTCGTGTTTAGGGAGAATCTTGCTGATGTCTGTTACACCGCCCTTAATCAAAGCCTTGGCTTTTTCTCTTGCTTGCTCAATAGGAGTCTGAGCCATCATGAATGTGCTTGCAGATACAAGCAACATTGTTAACATAACTATCTTTTTCATATATATAACTTTTTAGAATAGAGTGCAAAGTTAATGCTTTTATTAAGAAAATAAGCAATATCTGCAATTTTTTATATATAATTAAACGAAGAGAGGAAACACTTCCAAGAAACGCTTCCTCTCTTTTTCTTTTAGTTATGATGCTTTTTGTTGTTGAGTTTTCTCTGTTTGATGAAATTCCCTTTGAATAACTTTTATCATATTCTTCACTTCCTGGTCTATCTTATTGAAATTGTTATATAAGATACGTTCCTTTGCATCTACAGAACCAAAATCATAGAATTTAGGTAAAGGGAAATTCTTATAATCCTCTTCCTCTGCCTTTATTTCATCCATATTAAAGTTGGTTTTGCAGAAGAACTTGGAAGTTTTGAACTCTTCCGCCTTTTGAATGTCCATAGCACCTTTGCGACCTGTCTTTGTAACAGTAAAATCTCTTGCTGTCTGACCACATATCCAACCAGATGCCATGTCGGAAATCTTAGATGCCGGAACAAGACTATCCAAGTTTTCATTAAGATTGATGGAAGTTCTGTCACGGTCAATGGTGATTCCTTTCTTTAGCTGAACCACCTTACCAAATATATCTCCTGATAGCCAATCGAGAGTGTCCTTGCTACGAGCAGAGCCGCTGATTACATTACCAACAGTAGTGATAATTTTGTCTTTACCAACCTTACCATAGTCAGCCTCCAACTGAGGCAACTCCTGAAAGCCTAATGTTACTGCAACCTTGTTGCTTCGAGCAGTACCAATCAATCTATCTATTTTATGGAAATACAAAGTTGGTAACTCGTCAACAATAATACTTACAGGTACATTTTTACCCTGACCGCTGTTCACACGTGTCACAAGGCGGTTTAATATAAGGGCATTCAATGCACCGATGATACTCTCCATTTCCGGGTCATTAGCAATAAGAAGATAACTTGGATTCTTAGGATCACTGACTTTTAAATCAAAGTCATCGCCTGAGAATACCCAATATGCCTCTTTCGTTGCAAGTCGTGATGTTTGAACACGAAGTGTACCAATCATACCTTCCAACTGTTCCATAGCGTTATTCTTCTTCGCTGTCATGAACGGAGCCATCAGAGGATAAACCTCAGGGTCTGTTTCTAAAACTTCAAATATCTCAGAATAATCTCTATTCAAGAACGACAGTACATGAGGCATATCCGAATATTTGCCTTTCCAATAAGCAGGTTCAACAATGTGTTCCTTCTCACCAAGATGACCTTTTGCAAATACACGTCCAGTAAGTCGCTTATGGTGGGTCTCTGGGTCTTCGCTATACTCTGCATCCAGTTCATGACCATGTTCATCGTATGGCTTCTTTCCATAGTTGACAAAGAAATAAATGCAAGCGGCAAGGAAGTTTGTTGCAGATGTTTGGAAGAACTGGTCACTGCCACCGCCACTTCCTTTCTGTCCTTTCTGCAAAGATTCAATCAGTGTCTCAGCAGTTTCCTGGGCTGCCGCCAAATTACTGATGTATTTCTGCTGTATAGGGTTGACACGTCTTGAATATTCAACATTCACGAAGTTGATGATATTAAACCTGCATCCTTTTGGCGTTTTACCTTGCTGTTGGTTCTTCTTGTAATGATAATAAAGCTTAGTAGCCAAAGTTGGAAATTTATAGTCGTACACGACCATGGCAAAGCCTTTGGCACTATGCTGTCTGATGTATGGTTCTATGACTGAGAATGTCTTACCACTACCAGGAGTACCCACAACCCAAGTTCCACGGAAAGGGTTAATGATATTAATCCATCCCTTACGGAATCTTCCTTTATAATAGTAACGCATCGGTATATTAACAGAATACTTGTTGTCAACGTATTCTTCTGTCTGCTCAAAACTCTCATTCTCGAAGTTGAATCTATCTTTAAGCATTCCATCCTTAAAATATTTTGAGACATTATCAAGTGCGATATGTATCAATATGGTTCCTATCAAAGATGCTACCATATAAAGCCAAATGTTGGTTCTCAGCAACCAAACTCTGGTTTTCCAATCACAGCTATAAAGAAAAACAGAAACTGTTACCAAAACGAGTCCGATGGAGATAGGCCAGAAAACCATCTTTCTCGCATCGAACTCTATCTGTTTCTTGTTTTTAGTACCTATACAGGTGATGATTACCAACATTACTGTAACAATCTTGCTATATGGCAGAAACTGATACATGGATAGCCGCCCAAGTCGGCTATGTACGTTGGTGATAACGCCGCCCAAGAAATCCAAAGCTGTTGGGTCAAGCGCATACATAAAAAATTCGAGCAACAAAGATACATAGATTGTCGCTCGGAAAAGGGTGTATGTTCCCTGTAGTTCTTTTGACTCTTCCATTATTTTGTATTCATTTTATTCGCTGTTCTTGCTTTATTTATCCATCCTCTTTTACAGTCAGCAACAATAGCTTTCATAGACCGTGTTCCTCTTGGTGTTCCACGAAGCTCGTACCAAGAATCCAACAAAGATGTATAGCGGATTAATCTGTTCATCCTTCTTAGCTTAAAGTTCAACTTTACCAATGTATTGTTGATATTGGCTATGACTTGAATCCTTTGATGTTCCGTAAGCTTAGGGTTCTTTCCTTTCGATGATCCAAGCGGTAGAATCTGCTTTACATCGGCTGCTATCTGAATGCCGTCATCAATGACATCTTTGTAGAAATTATTCTTCTTCTGTGACAAAGCTACAGCCAGTACGTTAGCTGGACATGATACACCGACAGATTTTAACTCTTTGAGATTTTTAAGAGTTTGGTCAACCTGGTAATATATGCCGTAAATGCTTGCAGCTAAAGTAAGCATATCACCAAAACTGGATAGATAGTTATCAAACTCTCTTTGAAAGTTTGTTACTTTTTCTGTCTGGTCTGAGATATACATGTGCCCAGTTAGGTTAAGTGACATTACTTCATCTTGTGATTTCAGAGCTTTTTTTGCCTTCTTAGCATAATCAAGGAACAATCCTGCACGCACTACGTCTTCTCCAGCATAAGCATTTAATGGAAGGAAAGACATCAGTCCTGCCAATACTATCATATAAAAGAATTTATTTACCATCCCCATGATTTACTGTTCTGTTTAAGTTTATAATATCTTGCAACAGAAGTTGCTGCTCGGCGCATTCTGTTTCTTGCTTCAAGGGCAAGCATACCATTTGACTTGTCTATTTTGCCTGCAATGGCACGATTCCAAACATCCTCAAAGCTGAACACAGATATAGATACAGCCAATCTTCTTAACTTGGAATTGAGTTGTTCAAGCTCACGCTCCAAATTCCATATTAATTGTGTTCTTTCTGCACCGTTCAGCATATTTTTATCTGTACCTTTAGCACATACTTTTTTTAAAGAACGAAATGTCTTTATAAATTGAATTGCTGTCTCCATATACAGATTGTTCATAGACATTGTGGCAAAGACACCTTGTGGATTAATTTTCTTTGCAGCAGAAACTTCCCATAAGGCATTTAAGGTCTGAACACCTTCTAAGTAAAGTTGACAGCAAGCAACTGTTCTTTTGGCGTAACCAGATGCTTCTTTTAGATAAGCATTATACTGTTGCTCCCAATTTCTTATCTTTGCAGTGGTTCCAGATAGCTCTGCTTGAATACCTGCTTCCTTCTTTCGATAATTTGTTTGAGCTGTAATCTTACTAAGAATACTGTCCTCGCCTTTCGTTATAGCAAGATATTGACCAGGATTAGAGGTTGTTGCACCTATTTGAGCACGGCATACAGTTGTGGACAACACTATAGCTAAACAGAGCATTACAGCTCTAAACTCGATTAGTAATCTCATATATCCCCTTTCTTCTTTTATTAAATTCAACTCTCATTCTTATTTCAGACACTACATCGTCAGCTTCTTTAATACCTATCATGTTGACCACTGAATTGTTTCTATCACCTGAATAAATGGTGACGGTTTTCAATCCAAATATCTGTTGTGGCAACGAACGATGTTGCTTGTAGTCCACAACACGATACAACTCAACATAATCTGTTGAGTGTGATAATACTCCATGAAGTATTATTATTTGTTCCGATGTTATAACGTATTCTGTACGCAACAATGACAGTAACTTACAGAACAGATATATAACCAAAAACAATGCGGCATAGATAAAATATTCGTGCCACATAAACTTGCCAAATACATATATCCAAAAAGCGGCAATGCTTAGGCAGATGGCAGGAAACTCATTAATGACGTATTGTAATACATGGGGTCTCAATGCCACCGTCTGAAATATTTGAATAGAGTTATTATTCATACCTTATTATATTAAATATAAAGAGAAAAGAAGTATGGGTTAAACGCCCATACCTCTACCTTCTCCATGTCCACGGTCTTCGCCTATCTCTGCTGCAAAACTTGCAGCGGCAACTGCTTCTGGCGATACAACACCTGGTTTAGAAAATACAGCCCTTGACTCATAGAAGTCTGGTTTTGGTCTTGGTGGGGCAGCCATCGAAAGACCAGCAGCAACATCCAATCCGGTAGTAACGGCAGCAAGAATAGCCGCACCTAAGTTGAAGCCATGTCCTGGCTTAGTCTTCATTTCCACCTCAGGGAATATTTTATCAAAGAGTTTCATTCTCTGATAGTCATTCACGGCAAGGAACTTATTGAAGTCTTTCTGATTAATCTCGTGTGAAATTACATTTCCGTCAATGACTGCGGACATCTTATATTTACCCTCGATAACCTTACCTTGCTCATCCTTCAATCTTTCCACAGAAATATCACCAATAGTTGTAGCACGACCATGTTCGCCACTACGTTTCCATTCCTTGCTTTCTTTGAGATTATTCAAAGACTCTCCGTTTACCCCAGCATCACCCATAAGGTTAATCTTTGCGGCATTACGTAAGTCATTGAGATTAATGGCTTCGTTACCATAATGAACAACCTTGCCTTCTGTTACAGAAGGCTTCTCTCTATGAGCTGAAACTAAATCCTCAGACAGTACTTTTTCTTTTCCAACCGTCTTAACAACTTCGGTGCCAATTCCTGCTTTATGTAAATCATCTATAATATTGCTGCTGATAGTGGCATTATTGTTGAAAGACTGCTGACGCATATCTTGATGAAGGCTGCTCGTTGGAACAATCTGCATCTTCTGCTTGTTCTCATCCGTAAAAGGAATAAGAGTGGTCAACATCTTGGCACGATTCTCATCAGTTCCATTCTTGAAAGCATTGTATTGTGCCTCTGATATCTTAAATGACCACATTCCTGCATCCTTATCGGTACGGACATTTATCTGATAATTCCCAGAGATTTGGTCCTTCCATGCCATAGCTCCAGTAATGGCAGCGGAAGTATTTGCATTTACAAGACTATAATCGCCCTTCATTGTGACAACCCCCTCAGCTTGGTCAATTCCTTTTGATCTAACAGCATCTTGCATCTGACCATTTGATGCACTCTTTATCTTCACTTCATCAAAGACTTTATCAAATAGCTTCAAGCGATACTCGTCATCGTAGTTGATAAACTTCAGATAGTCATCTTTACTAATCTCGTGACTCATCAACTGATTGTTTATTACCGCTGTCATACGGAATGTTGTCTTCTGACCGTCATTCGTAGGGTAGGCTTGTATCTCTCCCACAGAAACGGCACGACCATCTTTGACTGGTAGATAGAACCCTTGACTTGCATCCAAACTTCTACCATCTACAACACCAATACTATTCCATTTGTCTATATAGCCAGTCTTGTAATCTTGACGCATATTCTTCATGTCAATGTCAATGACATCGATGTTCTTGGCATAGGATGCTGCTTGTTGCTGCCCTAAGTTCAACTCCTGTTCAATCTCTGGTTTCAACTTAATATTGATGTAGTCCTTGCTTTGAAGATGCTCTTTGGTTATCTTCTCTGCAAAGTCTTTAGAAATGACCTTGTTGATAATATCAAGTCGCTCACTAATATTAGGAGCAGTCTTGTTATGAACCATCTTGTGCTTACCCTCGCCAGAAGTGAATCTCAGCTTGTCATTGAGGATCTTTTTCAATTGTTCGTCAGTCAACGCATATTGTAAATCCTTGTTGATACCGTCACACTTGATTGTAAGAGTTTTCTTCTCTTTATCGATAACGATGCCATGAGAAGAAAGAACCTTGTTGAATCCTTCACCACTAAAGGTTAGTTCTGCACTGTAGCCATTAAGGTATTCTCCCAAGGTCAACGCCTGTCCTTTTGGACGAACCAACTGTTTCGGTTTAGCATCAATCTTCATGTTAGCCAAAGAATCCTGCTGCTGGTTTCCTTTGTCATAAAAGCCGTAATCACCAGTCTTCAATTCTCCAGGCTTTAGTCTGCCATCAGGTCTATCCATCACAACTGGTGCACTACTTGCGAAGAAAGGACGGTCATCTATTCTTCTTGCATGATAACCATGTCTTCCAAATGCTCTGAATCCATCCAAGAAACTATCAAAACGTCCGTATCTTGCACCTTCAAAAGGGTGGAATGGGCGTTCTCCTCTATATCCATATTCTCCAGGATTAAGTCGATGTCCATTTAACCCCATATTTACAGGGCTATTAGCATTGCGTGCAGCATTCCAAGAACCAGGAATATAATAGTCATTTCTCACAATTGATACAAAAGTTTGGTAAGCCTCTTTATCCCATACGTTAGTTCCGCCATTCCTTAATGCCTCCAATTGAGCATCATTGAGTGTATAACGTCGAGGTGTTGATGTGTTGTGAGCCATTGTTACCAACTGATATTCACCTGTTGGAGTCATTGCAATCTGCGCTTGCATACCATTGGCATTAAGCGTGTTTTGGAGCTGAGGAGCTATGTCCAATGCTCTTGGATTTGTATTCTTTCTTGTTGCCATGTTCGTTATTATTTATTTGATGTTATTTCTTGTTACCAAAAATTCGGAGTATATAAATAAAGAGGTTGACGAAATCAAGATACAATTCTAAAGCTCCTAATAGTGCTATCTTTTGGCTATGTTCGTCAACTCCATATTGGGATTCTTCTATAAGAATCTTTTTTATTTTCTGAGAATCCCATGCAGTCAGTCCAATAAAAATTATTACTGCCGCATAGCTTATCATTAAGTCAAATCCACTGCTTTTGCAGAAAAGATTGACTATTGTAGCTATAACTAAGCCGATTAATGCGAAAAACAGTAATTTTCCAATTGAAGACAAGTCCTTCTTGGTAGTATAACCATATAAGGACATTATTCCAAAGGTTCCTGCTGTTATAAAAAAAGCCTTTGCAATGCTTGCCTCTTGATATACTAGCAGCGTAAATGACAGGGTCACGCCATTAAGCAAAGAGTATAGAATGAATAGGATAGTGGCTTGTGTCAAGCCCAGTTTTCTAATTCTACTACTGATGATAAATACCAAAGCTATTTCTGCACCACATATTCCAAATACCATCAATGGATGTTCAAGCATTGCAGACATCAATGATACTGATTGAGCTACAGAATAAGCTGTAAATCCTGTTATTAAAAGGGCAAGTGTCATCCAAAGATACACCTTACCCATAAGAATAGAGAAAGACTTTTGCAAGTCCTTCTCATATATAATTCCAGAGCTTTCCTGTTTTGGATAGATGCTATTATACAATTCTTTTTCAGTCATAGCTTTACATATTATAATTAGTCTTTCTTATACACTATAACACAAGTGTGTCGATTAGCAGTGTAAGGCTTGTAGAGATTGATACCACCTTGGCTTACACCAATCATTTTTTCCTTTGGCACACCTGCTTTGGCAAGGAGTTTAGCTATATATTTTGCTCTTTTTATACTCAGCTTGCGGTTTATTTTTGGTGTTCCTGTTTTACTATCAGCGGCTCCCACAATTCTTAGATTGAGATCGGACTCATTTACTGCTCCTGCAATCTCTTTGATATTTACCAACTGCTGCTTGTCAATAAGTTCAGTTGAGTTAATCTTGAAGAAAAACAATATTGGTGCGTCAAACTTGGCAAGTCGCTCGTCAACTGTTGTTTCACCGTTGTTCATTCGCTCTCTAAGTCTTCGCAAGCCTTCATAATCATTGCGAGGAAATGGTGTGAGGTCTGTAACATCTTGCACTGGTAACATACCAACACACTTTGATGACTTCTTTTCCCATCCGAGTTTGCCAATGCCTACAGTCAAGCCGATGCTTGCTTGAAACAAATTGTCACCAAAATGCTTGTCCTTGCCAGCTCCATCAAAGGTTTGGAATGTGCTTGTTCCTCCAAGTTCAGCAGACAAACTGACTCTTTTTGACATTCTATAGCTTCCAATCACACCATAGCTAATGGCAAATGGCTTGTTGTGTAAATCGCTGTTTCTTATGATACCTGCACCAACATATGGAATGACGTTCCACTTTGGAAGAGGGGTATAGGTGGTTCTGTAGAACGAAGAAATATTCAACATCAAATCACCATGATAATTCTGATAACTTACAGATTCCTTGTCAAAATTGGCAAACTGAAAACCCTGGTACACAACACGTGTTCCGAAGAAACGAGAGTGCCATTTACCAAGACTAAACACCATGGTGTATTTTGTCTTGTCATAGAAGTCTCCGCATCCCTTTGGCGCACCAAGAAAAGTGGATGTACCAGCTTGCACTGAGGCAAACCAGTTGTCTCCGATACCTGATAGATGGAAACGTGTGTTTCCATCAGAAATAGATGGCTGCTGTTGAAGATTGTGGTTGGTTGCTGACATAGGCATTGAAGAACCAGTAGTTCTTGCATAGTTCTTTTCGTCATCACCATAAACCACTTGTGCCTTTGCTACCGTTGTTGTAAGGCATAAAGCCAGCATCATTAAAGTTTTTGTTTTCATTATTTTCTTTTTATTATTTATAAATTCTACATTTTTTCAGCTAAATCGTCATACAGATATAGCTTATGTTTCAATATTATACGCTCACATTTTTCAACATAATCGCTTCTGGTTGCATAACCCGAAGCTTTTATAGCCAAAAGCCAATGATGGTAGTCTTTGCTGCCATATCTCCAACATCGTGCGTAACGGTCACTCATAAGAAGGCGTGAATGGTATTCAACGCTTTCCTCTGGCGAGTTGAAATTGCAAAACTTTTCGTTCGGACGATCATCATTATGTACACTATATGGCAAACCTTCCCTCAACCATCGGCTGTTAGCTTTGATTCCGAAGAAGTTGTAACCTGCTTGTGCAAGATTGCTGTTTCCCCATCCGCTTTCAAATGCCATCTGAGCGAGAATAACAGAAGATGGAATGCCATACTTGCGCTGCTGCCGCATTGCTATACTTGCATATTCCTTGAAGAACTCTGTTGGAGTCATTATCTTCTTCTCATCCAAATGCAGAGCTTTGACGGCTTTTTGCTTAGTATCTCGTATATATACCAGCAGGTTATATGGGTCTTGAAGTTTCCCTCTAAGTCGGCTTGTTATATGAAGATGAGGTCCTGTACTTCGCCCGGTAGTGCCGCTGAGACCTACAGGTTCCCCGGCATATATCTTCATATCCTTCTCAACCCAAATCTCCGACAAATGGCAGTAACTAACGGTATAATCACCAAATTGCATGGTTACATATTTTCCCGAACCTCTGTCATAGCCAGTTGCCTTTACATAGCCATCGAACATGGCAAGCACTTCTTCATAACGTGCTGCCAAATCAAGACCTCCATGTTGCCTGGTGTGACCGTTGAAAGGGTCAGCACGTGTTCCGTAGAATGAATTTATTCTTATTGTCTTCAGCGGAAAGCTAACACTTAGATACTTGTCAATCCAATAATCTTTTATGTCATCCTCAGTTATTGCTAATGAGGATTGTACTCCCATACTGCATAAAAGCAATAATAGAACAATAATCTTTTTCATTGATATACCTTTTTATTAAGCTGCAAAAATACAATAATAGATACAAGGAATAGTTCTAAAAAAAATAAATGTTTTATATTAACATTAATAATATAAATTAAGCCTATTCTTATACATTTTATATTTAAAATGTTAATATAGGAGATATATTTGTTTTTTAACACGTTCATTAAAGAAAAGCCTTAATTTTGCATCCACAACAAAATAAATAAAAAGAAACATGAGGAAATTTACAGAAAACGAGATTCCTTACGAGGATTTTGAGCGTATGGGATTCTCACAAGAAATGATAGATGACCTTCCTGAGGCAATTATGAACAGACTCTTGTCTGGAGAGAAAACACCTCTGTTGTCATCTTCTAAGAATGACTCTAATGATAATCCAATGAAGGCTACCATTTGGATGAGTAGGGAAGAGAACGGTGTGGTTACAGGCTTTTATCGTCCTTATGATAATGTACGTGACTATTCAGATTTTAGTAAAAGCCAGCAAAAGACACTTCTTAGTGGAGGTGTTGTTTTGACAGAGCTTAAAGGTCAACCGTCTTCTTACTATCAGATGGACGAAGATACTAACCGTATTCTTTCATGCCCTGCGGATTGTCTTATGAACAATTTCAATGGATTGAAAACTAACCTATCGGCTTATATTGACGAGAAGACATTCTCAGAAGGCAAGATACAATCTGTTGTGTCAGATGGTAACGTGATAACAATTGGTATTGATCTTTCAGATTCTAAGGGCTATAGAGTCGTTGAAGGTGATGAACAGAACTGGAAGCAGGAGAAAGAAACTGATAAGTTACCAAAGTACAATTTTGGACTTTATGGATGTTGGACATTTGATAAGGACAACAACCTATCCTATGTACCAGAAGAGAGCTATACCAACGAAATGGTGAAAGCTCAAAATGAACTTGTTGAAAAGAACAAAGCACGAGGTATGCACATGTAATATAAAAAGATATGGAAAAGACAATAGATAAGTTTGCTGATGAGCAAGAAATGCTCGATGCTTACATCAATGGCGAATACACTGCTAAAGAGATAGTTTCTGTATTCTTGCCAGATGACGTAAAAGAACAGTATAATATATATTGTTCTGAGAAAAATCTGCAAGATACAGAAGAAACCGCAGCAGCTTTTCTTGGTTGGTGGTATGAAGAAGATAGTGATAGAGAACCTACTGCCGCAGAAATGTTGGACGATGAAGAAAAGTCAGAGGAAGTTATTTCGAATGGCTATCAAGATGTATTCTCTGAATGGAATAAGGATATTACTAAAATTGCGGAACTCTCATCCTCTGAGAGTGCAAGAGACGTAACTTTGTGGCGATGGAAAAACCCAACCATAACTGATAAGCAAAAATGTGCCTCAGAGCTTGGTGTTCCAATTGCTGATGTTGAAAAATGGTGGTGTACTCCTGATTGGATCAACGGTTATGTAGGTGGACATTTCCATCCGACAAACCTACGAGAAATGACCAAGAAGGAGTTGAAGTCTTTCTTGATAGAAGCTTGTAGAAAAACTCTTGAAGCTTAAAGATTATAAGGTTCAAGATTGTTTCATATGACAAATATGAATATATTGTTTTAGTCCTGCTGCTTGTGAAAGTGGCAGGATTTTAAATTATTGTTTAATAAAAATATTATTTAAGATGAAAAGAATATTTATAATGCTAATTGTAGCAATGCTTTCTTTCTCGGTAGATGCACAGAATTTATCTTCTAAAGAAGTGTCAAAGGCATTTGCGGAAGTTATGAAATCGGATGTGACAACGTTCCTCGGTATTCCAGTTGATGGAACAGTTTCAAGTATGAAGCAAAAACTCATAGCAAAAGGATTCAAACAAGATTCCAAAATGTTACGTGGTAAGTTTAATGGACAAGATGTATATTTGTCTATTGGGGCAAATAAAGGTAAAGTATGGAGGGTTTCCGTAGTAAACATAATTCCATATTCAGAAGCACAAATTAGACCACAGTATAACAACTTGGTAAGACAATTTAAGAACTCCACAAAATATGACAATATGGAGGAATATGATCCGACAATTGACGAGAGTGAAGATATAAGCTACGAAATGTCTGTTCTCAACAAAGTATATGAAGCTCATTTTTACCAAAAAAGCCGTATAGAAGGTGATAGTATAAAATGGAAAGAACAATTTAAACTTTCTTTGTTAAAGGAAGTTCCTAATGCGACGGCTGAAACTATTGAAGACTATTGGAAAGTAATATTTAAGACTGGTAAACTAACAGGAAAAATCTCAAAACATGTGTGGTTTACAATACAAGAAAATATTTACGACGGTTATAATATTTTTATTTTGTACGATAACGAATACAATAAACCAAACGGAGAAGATTTATAAAGATATACGATTATAGAAAATAATTAAGGTAGTAAATATTATGTTTGAAAAAATAATCAAATTTGGTTGTGGCTTTATCGTCATTTCCATTGTGGCGTGGATATGTTTTGTCGTGATTAGTTCTGTTTACTTATCTGCGGGTTTAGCGAGTAACCACAAGGAGGATAGAGCACCAGAGATTACTATGATGTCTGCTCCTAAAACGCTTCATATCTCAAAGTTCAAGGTGGATGAAGTGTTGGAGGACGGCAGCGCAGTAGCACATGTGGAAGACCTTTCATCAGATTTTTCATCAGATATAAGCTTTGGGGGCGAAGTGCTGTTTCAGAATGATGGAACAGACAGCTACGTGAATGACCAGATTATCACTGCTCCTAAAGGCAAGGTGGAACAGATAGGAACATGCAAGTATTCCGGCAACACCATCCCGGTAATCAGAATCATAAAATAGAAGAGATATGCAGAATAAAAGTATAAACGAAATCACTCTGTTCCGCTATCTTTTTAATCTCGACAACAGAAATCTGCCTCAGAGCATTCTTTCATGGTTCGCTAAAGTTGGCAATGATACGGATTCAGACAGAGAACATGCGGTGAAGGAACTTGCTACATTAAAAGGGAAGTGCCGCAATCTGGTGGTATTCTCTAAAAGTTTTGTGGATGCCATGGATAAGTCCTATATGAAGTTCACGCAGTTTCATATGGATATCCTTGCTGAGCTGGATAATGAGAACGGAATCGTGCGTAGCCCATATTTTATGAAGGGCTGCTATGTGGTTTACCGCATCAAAAACGGATGCCTCACGTTATGGGTATTCCACGACGGTATAGATAAGTATATTTCTATTCCTACCTACTATATCTGTGCTTCTCCAAAGGACAAGATAAAGGGAAAAGGACATCAGCTGGACTGCATGGTGTTGCCATTGCTCGACATATGCCTGGAGGTAAACCTTAGAGACTATATAGATATGGTTCTCAATTATCTGTGTCTCAGACAGTGGGCACAAGTAGAACTGGGTAAGGTCTCCACTATAGCTAAAAAGGAGACTAAGAAGAAAAAAGCACAGGAAGTGACAAAGCCAGGTCTCGATTACTATACATTGGACAGCAAATGGTACACGGAAATCTCCAATGATGAATCTTTCAAGGTTAGCGGTCATTTTAGGCTCCAGCCTTATGGCGATGGAACCAAAAGGCTGATATGGATTAACGAATTTATCAAGAACGGCTATCACAGAAAAGCCACAATAGACAAAGTGAAGGATGGAGAGTTTTCCTTGTCATAAAAAGCCGTTCTCCGACAGTAAGAACCCCTAAGAATAATAGAACTATCAGTTTACGACAGTATAACTATTGGTAAAGTTAATCGGGAGGTGGTCGAAATTTCGACTACCTCCCGATATTATTAATTCATTGGATATCACTATCTGTGATTTCCAATCTTTAAGGTTACAAATTGCGACCTTAAAGATTTAATATTTTAGGAGTATGAAAAAGCCATATTTAACATACGCACTTAGCGCTGAAGGAAAATTGGTACATATCGATAGTGTGGCAAATGGAAAGGCATGTGGATGCTTTTGCACCTATTGCGGCGAGCCTCTTCAGGCGAAACAGGGCGCAAAGCGTAAACACCATTTTTCTCATTTGTCTGGAACACAATGCGAGCCTGCTTATGAGTCAAAGCTTCATTTATTGGCAAGTTTTTGAAAAGAAATACAATATACGGAATTGTAACTTATGTATAAACTATAAAACCGTCAATCCGTGGTATTAATACAGAAGATAATAATAGAACACAGAATGATGATTGTGATACATCATATATTGTAAGATAAACTAAGGAGAATAATAGCCTAAAACTATTATTCTCCTTAGTTTATTAATCATTAATATCGCAGGTAATATTTATATATCCTTTACCTGCATTAGAACTACTACCAATTAACTTTTCACCATCTTTCAAAATCTCTATTGTACCTTCATATGATGCAGAATAACTGCCGTTGTTTGTACCTGATACAGATAAAGAAGCTTTGAATTTGTTATTTACAGGTCCAACAACCTTTGTAAATTTTATACTTCCCGATTGGCTTTCAGTTACAATACTATTTTTGTCTTGAAACTTTATGGTTGTCGGTGTTGGATTTGAAGTATGCCCGAAAGGGGGACGATACCATGAACCTCCAGTTACTGTATATTTAATATAGTAACGTGCTTTACTATCTCCAGATTCATCATTATCAGATGAGCAAGCTGATAACAAGAGCAGATTACTAACAAAAACAATCATTAAGATAAGAAATTTCTTCATATTTTTACTTTACTTTTTATTAACTATTTAATATGCAAAATTAAAGAAATTCAATGAATAAACAAAGGATATTCATTGAAATTCTTTAATAAAAAACCAACAAAGGAAAAATGTAGAATCATCTTCCTCGATGGTAGCGATGTTCTTGATGATGACTCTCTTCCTGGTTGTTGTCTTTCTCTTCATCGGAGCCTTGCTTTTTGTCTGGCGCAAGATTCTCGTCACTCTCCACAATACCGTTGCCATCTACGTCAATGTCGATGGGGGTAGTTGAACGCATATCCAAGTTGGACGATTGACTCTGACCTTTTTGAAGCTTATCTACATAGTCGATAATCTTATCCGAAGACTTCTCGGCAGCTTTAAGCACAGCTTTGGTATAATTAGGGTCATTCTTTAATCGTTCCTTCCAAAACTTGCTACCAGCAGTCTCACCAACATCATAGCCATACTTCTGACCTACAAGTCCACTGCCAAGATGTACAATCAGTCCTTCTTTGAGAATGTTCTCAAATCTTGAAGATACAGGCTCTGATTTTCTTGTTCTCATAACTAACCCCTCTGATAGGTCTTGCAAGAAGCCATCCTTCTTATCATATTTTCCTACAGGCGCAACATGTATAGTGTTGTCAATAGCGGAATAGGAAGCGGAACCAACAGAAGAGTCAAAGGATGTTTTGGTGGTAAATCTATTGTTATTTACCAACGATTCAATGGCATCCTTATTCTCCGATGATAACCGGGATTCAAGAACTTGGTTGAGCTTCATGTTACTGTACTCCTGAGGATGCTTCATCGGATAATCTGTCTGGTCAATATTATAGACATTCTCAACGTCATTCTTTGTTATAACCGGAATAGCTACAGCTTTTTCATTTACACGAATACCTTTGGCATTCATCGTTGCCAAGTTGAGGAAGACAGGAACTTCATATCCATGGTTGCGGCTTGCTATATTCAACATCATTGCTGTTGTTCCTGAATATTTATGTCCGCTCATATCCATAGGTACAGACTCATTACCGTTATCTGAAACAGTCAATCCCTTGGAGGCTGCCAGTATGGAGCCGTATTCTTTATATACTTTCTTTTCCATGTGCTCCTGAGTATGCCATCTGCCATCTGTCTTTGCTTTGAGAAGCAGAGGATCAATAAATCGAGTTTCAGAAGTTTGCTGTCCTCTCTGCTCTCTGAGAGGCATGACATCTACGGATTCTCCATTTCTTATACGTTTGTCGCCCTTGATGTAAACACGTGGGTCAATACCATCGAGGAGGTCTTTTAATGGTCGGTCAGCTACCTGCTCTGCGGATGAGAAATGTATATGCAAGAAATTGGAAACAGCTTTCCAGAACTTACTAAGAACAAATTCCATACGCCCCAAAGACCTTGTAGCAGCTATCTTATCGTTCATATTTCCGTGATTTGTCATTCGAGACATCTCCTTACGAAGTCGTTCCGCTCCTCGCTTGCCAGAGTAGGTTGCTAAAACCTCGTCAGCTACATCGCTTTCTGTCATCAGTTCGGGGTAATCTCTCTTCACTTGATTCCAAAGAGTTGTACCCTTCATCAATCCAACAATGTTGTTCCATTCCTTTGGATTGTTCTCACGCAAAGCTTCTGCCCAAATATGAGTGTACTCATGGATTGGAGTCTCTGCGTTTGCCACGCTTGGGTCGATATAAATCTTGCCATTTGTGGTAAATCCCCAAATTTCTCCTTTGGAAGTCTTAAACTCATTTAATTTATTTACGTCAGATTTGGCAGTATCGTCCTTTTGTTGTACCTTTGCATCTGAATTAGTGTTGTCGTTATCGTTATGTGCTATTAAGTTAGTTTTTGTCTCATCATTGAGACTGTACGTCTTTAACGATAACGCTTTTTTATTTGTATAGAAATCACAGAAAAATTCCCTCTCATTTCTCGGCTCTGTAACAACGGTATATTTTACACTGTCTGTTTTGTCCGTATAAATATATGAGACTCTTCCATTAGCTTTGCTGTTATCACGTTTGCCCTTTTCTATAATTTCTGGGATACGTAAAATATCATCAGATGTTATAATGCCCTTATTGGTACCAAAATGACCATATACACTATGTTTTGTTCCTGCATGGAAATCATTGCCTTGACGCATCACAATAATCTTATCTCCATCTTCTGTTTGTGCTGTAAAAGAACGGTTGTCGTCCTTTCGGCTATACACAGAAACTACAGCTTTTTGAGCATCATTAAGAACACGTCCTTCAAGTTCCTCTCCAATCTTATCCATTCTTTTTAAGGTACGAGTGCCCATTTCCTTCACTTGATTGGAGGCTTCTTGATGAACTTTCTTGGCTTCATCTACATCGGTGATGACCTTCATGCCACTTCTACGCATCTTATTAACAAGCGAATCTCTCAGTGCAGCTTCTGTTTCTGTAATTGCCTCACCTTTCGTTACCTTGTGATGACGAATATTCGGCTTCTGTAATATATTGTCAAGAATTAAATCCAATTGCTCCAGTCTCTTCACGTCAGACTCACTGAAGGAATAAGATTTAGAGTCGTAAGCATCTATCATCTTCTTCATTTCCGTATTGAATGCGAATGTGGATGATGCCAAATCGGCAAGCATTTCATTACGGTCTTCTGGTGCCAATGGAAAGGAACTATGAGTGTAAGAATGAAACTCCTCCTCATTTCTTTGGTACTCACAGAACAATTTGGAAAGCGTAGTCTTGGAAGGAATGTAATCCCATTCTCCAGATAGCAGTTTCTCCTTGTCTGTCATCGACTCCACATAGTCTTTCATCTGAGGAATGCTTACCAAATCGCGCAAATGTTGACGTTCCTTTTCCGCTTCGTTTAACATGGTTGCCATTAAGAAATTAGGATCTTTCCCAGTTAACGTAATTTCTTTATGCTTGTCAAGGTTAAAAGCAATGGTTCTGCCATCTTTTGTTGCAACCACTGCGTTCACAACACCATCATTGGTTGGAAGCAGTGGACCATTGTTTTCCTTAGCGTAAATCTTGTTTTCCCCAAAGTCATTGCCAAGAAGCGATGCCAATGAATATATTATACCATTTACTCGCTCTTTCTCCACAACCTTATCGATAGTGTCCAGTACGCTTTTGTAACGGTGTGCAGTGTTTTCATCAATAACAATACTGTCTGTCTTATTGCTGTTATCAGTAAACACTACCACACGCATCGTATTGTCATTGTCTATAGACCATGACGTTGGTATCAGTTTTCCGTCAAACGCATTCACCTCATGTACTTTCTGTAGTTCCAACGGCAAAATTCCTCCTAATACAGGTGGATATGACTTATTGATGGATTCAATGATTTTATTGTACAGTTGCTTGCCTTGCTCCATATCAGTAAGTTTATTAACAAATTCTTGTTTGTCAATATCGCTCATAGTCACCATGCTTCTACCAAGTTCTCCTTTAAAATCGACATACTCCATGGTTTCCTTGGCAGAAGAAAGGTTGTCCTTATTCCATCGTTGAAGAATAAGTTTAGGAGTATCTGCAACCAAGTGTCCTTTATCGTAGTCTTCAATCTTCACAACATCATTTCCGTTGGAAAAATAATTGCCTACAAGACGGCTTGCCTCGTAATTGGTGATAACCTTCTCATACTTATCTGGTATTTCAAAACCTTCTTCTTTCAGGAGAGCCAACTTCTCAGCCTGTCTGCTTGGTGTGTCTGGGATGATTCTTCCATCAACCCATGTTGCCATAAGACCATCCTGCCATTTTACAGAAGCATACTTGCAATCAGAGAATTTATCCTTGCTTTGCTCAAAAGCCCATTTGCCAGTAGCTACCGCCCATTTCTCGATTGTGGTCAAGCTTCTGTTCTTTGACAGATAATCCAACTCCTCAGGACGAAAATAATGGTTCTGAGGAAATGGCTTAAGCTTGTTCTGTACTGCTTCCTGTCTGTCACCACCAAAGATTTGTTGCCATCCCTGCAAAAAGCGGTTCATAATATTCTTTGTCTTTTGTTTTGCCATAATTATTTCTACAAGAAAGAAATAGCACCAACTATTCATTGATGCCATTTCCATAATTTATTAACTATTTATTCCTGGATAACAACAGATATGCTGCTGTTATGGTTCCAAGTGACAACACCCCTACTACATAACCAAAGGATATGATAAGGTGCTTACTGCTGTGCTTGCGCTGCTGTGCCATCTTCCTTCTTGCTAACATCCCAAGCTGCAACAGATTTTACTGAGCATTCTATATGCAAGTTGCTCTTGTAAACATTCAAGCGTAGGTCACCATGTACTTCGACATATTTCTCAGCTGCGAAATAGTCTGCATGGATAGGATTGAGAACAACGAAGTTTACCCATGTAAATTCACGGTTCTCTCCATTCTTGTCAGAAGAGAAAGCTGAAAAAGTCTGAAAGTCTTTACCTTTTTTGCTCTTACGGTCTTCGATACCCTTCTTGCCAATCTTACCCAAGAACTCCATACTGCCCTCCAAGCGGTCAGGTACTGTAGATTCATTAAACTCTGCCTCCTTGTCGGTGCGCATGTTCCAGTACTCAACATTTTGGTTCTTTCTTATGTGTACAACACCATTAACAGTGACTCTTCGACCAGTAGAATAGTGGTTCATCGTCTCGGCATTAAAAGGTGCTGAGACATTAATATGCAATTCCTTAACTGTTTGGTCACTACCTTGAATTGCTGTTGCTATGGCAAAAGATATAAACTTACTGCCATCATTTGCCGTCTTTTCTTCTGCGGAACTAACTATGTTTCCGCAAATTGTTGCGTTCAATTTAATCATTGTCTTAATATTTATATGTTTATATTATTATCACTTGTATAGTTAAGCCAAACGCTGTCCGTTGGACTGCTGTTGTTCAGGGCATTCTGTGTCAAAGTTTACGCTTGCCCTCTGCTGCAATGCTTTCACATCTACAGTTTCCCTGTCACGTTTCACAACATTATTATCCTCTTGGGTTTGACCATTGGCTTCTATCTGTGAATTGTTATTAGCCATCTTGTCGGCTACTTCATCGGCTTTGATCTTCATGACAAGACCTAAGGCAGCTTTGAACATTGAGGAAATCAATTCAGAGAACATATCTTGCCCTGTGGCTTGTTCTCCATTCTGCTGCATCAAGTAAGCAAGCCATTTGTTCGGGTCGTTAGAATTGGTTATATTTGCCAACAATCTCATGTTTTGGTCTTGCTGCAATTGATTTCCTGTCTGACCGCTTCCCAAAGACATGGATGAGCGTACTTCTGCCAGGTAATCCTTACCATTCTTGTCAAGAGCAACAGGCATATTGCCTCTTACCTCCAGTTCTGCAAGATATAATGCCGGATTGAATCTCTGCCATTCACCATTTTGTTTCAGAACTTTTGTTTCAAAGTGCAGATGTGGTCCAGTACTATCCCCGGTATTGCCCGAAACACCAATCTGCTGTCCAGCATTTACAATATCGTTCTTTTTTACACCAATTTGTGAAAGGTGCATATAGGTCGTTTGAAATTTTGTTCCATCTTGCCGACTATATTCCACAGTGATCATATTTCCTGCTGCCCCATTATTGGGTTTCACTGCGGTAACCTTTCCATTGTCTTCCGTTGCAAAAACAGGTAGGTTCTGACCTTTTGTAGATAAATCAAGACCTCCATGTTTATGTCCTGGGCGATTCACTCCATATTCAGAACTTAGTCTAACTTTAGACAAATCTATAGGCAAAGCCCAGTTTCCCTGAAGAGGATTCAGCAACTGCTTGGAAGGGGCAGAGGTTGGAGTGGAAGGGGCTTTGCCGTTCCTCATATATCCAATCTCTACGCCTCGCTGCCGGGCTTGCTCCAATGCCATCTGGTCATATTTATATAACTGGTTCTCACCGATAAGATTGATGAGCTTCTGGGCATAGGTCTTGTCTGAGGCATAACCGGCTGCCCTGATTTGGACAGCCCAGTTCTGATAGTCGGTAGAAGAGTATTTGAAACAGTTTCTGTAACGTGAAGCCATCAGTACTTTAGAATGGTTCTCCACGCTCTCCTCTACACTGCCATAAACCCTGAATGCTTCCGGATAGTTGTGGTCATCCACCTTCATAATGGTGGGACCTTTCCAGCTGCTACCTGCTTTCACACCGAAATAATTATTGTAGTTGGCTGCCAGGTCGGATTTGCCATAACCGCTTTCCAATGCCATCTGCTGCAAGGTGATAGAGGCAGGAATGCCATACTTAATTTGTTGGTCAATGGCTGCTTGTGCATATTTCTCGTAAAAAGCTTCTTTTACTGCTGACATATATACTTTTGATTAAGAGAGTGCGCCTTGTGGCTCACTCTCTGTTGTTCTACCTATTTTATATATGCACTCCACGTGATGTGGATTGCTTCTCCTGTTCTTCTTGTTTTGGCTCAGGCTCAGGTGCTTCCTTCACCTCAACCTTCTCAGTTTCCTTCACGACCTCGCTTTGTGTCTGCTGACTCTCCATGCCTTTTCTGAGGACAGGCTCAAAAACAACGGCTGCAACAGCCTTCTTGTATTCTGCCATATTATCAGCAAGCCACATTCTTTGCCACTGCGTTTCATTGACAGGTGCATGGTGACGTTCTCCATCGATAGTGGCAAAAACAAGCTTCACTTTAGGATCCTGCGCCGACTTCGTAATGGTTGGATTGACAATCCTGCTCATATCTATATCCTTAGCTGGATGTGGATTGATGATGTCAACTCTAACGTCGGGAAACTGCTTGGCTACCTCATACCATTTGTTAGCCAAAGCCGCACGTGTTGTTTTCTCATCAGGAGTGTTACGCACACTGAAATATTTATTCATGTGCTCCTTGGGTGGATAAACAGAAAACTGCGGTTCATTCTTTGGCTTGATATAGAATGCCCAACGTCCATAGTCATCCTTGATAGCTCGAAAATGTTCTATTTCAACCTTGTTCTCCTGCTTTGGCTGTTGGGCAACCTCAATGGTCTTGTGGTTTACAAGCTGATATTGCTTCAACTGGTTAAGACTTACATCTTTGCCTTCAAAGTAATTGTTGGGCTTGTTCAAGCCTAAGGAGCCTCCTGCATTATAGAACTTCACCTCATTAAAGCCTTCTTTCTTCAATGCGATAGAAATTCTATCCTTTCGCATTCCTGGCACCTCATTGTTAGCTTCTATAGAAGCACCAGCCGGAAGGATGACATCAACTTTGTTAGCCTTTCTGTCTCTTATGACTACAACTTCCTTTGTATCTATACTTGGAAGTTTCGCCAAATCTGCGGCTAACGAATAGTTCTCTGCCTTATCCGTGATCATCTTAGGTGGAAGCTGGCCACGGATAGCCTTATAATCTACTTTTCGGTTTGCTATCAAGTTGTCAATAGTCTCAACGGCATTGTTCACATCCCTCTCGATGACTCCAACCATCTTTGGATTTTCCTTCAACTCACGCTCCCAATAAGGGATAAGTTTCTGGCTTTCTTTCGACAGTGTTGCAGGGAGTCCTTGACGAGCCATAAGCACACCTGCGGCAAGTTCTTGCACAAGTTTCTCATGCTTTGCATCATCCTCAGGAAGGAGGCTGTTTCTCCCCGAGCGATCAAGACGATTCTCAGTACCAGTGGCAGCAACGACGGCTCTATATATGTCATTGGCTTTCTGTAAAGCAGCAAGGCGTTCGCTTCCAACACTCTTATCGATCATGCCGCTTACTTCAATCTTGTCATCTGTCTTGTCATACTTGGCATCTTGAATCACCATAACACGCTCATATTTTATACCCTCCTGCTTCGCTACAGCTTTTGCTGTGGAGTAAGCTCTGTCAAGAACGACTTTGCCCTCTGGAACACTTTTTACAAGTTTAGGGTCTTCCAGTTGGTCACAAACTGCAACACGATGACCTGCACGGATGATATTTGGCAGATGTACATCCAACATTGTATGTGAGAAAGATACCGTGTCTATCTCCTTACCTTCAATTTCCTGTTTGGTAACAGGCAAATGTGTAGCCTCTGCCGCTTTCTTAGCGTCACTTTTATATATCTCATAGGAGTCATCTTTCCTCATAATGACAATTACATCTGGGTGTTTTGACTTTATTTCATCAAACTGCTTCAAGAAGCTTGCGGAAGTAGAAGGCTTCAAACTCTCCTGTTGTGCTCCCTTCTCTTTTAAAAGGGTCACAAATTGGTCACCACCAACAGCAGGATAAGTTGTCTGGTCGATATTATAGATGTACTGAGTAAGGCGAGAAGCGTGTTTGCCATACATCTTCTTTTCTTCATCCGACAACTTTTCATACTCTTTGTTGCTGATAATGTCATTCTTATCAGTTAGGTTCTGATAATCCCACTGAGTCCAGTTGAATGGAGTAGCCTTCTCTCCTTGCTTTACGGCAACACCATTTTTTTGAGCATTATTGAACGATGTGAAGACGTTTGTACGGTAGCCCTTTTGGTCAGACTGCAAGTTCATCATTATATTGTTGTATGCAGTGACAGGGGTGTGAGCAAAGATAAACTCTGCATTACTCTTGGATTCTTTGTTCATCCAAACGCCGTTATTTGCCTTTGCAGCGGCTAAAGCTCCAAGCAATATTGCTGCGTGAGCAACACCTTTTGAAGGCTTATCCTCGCCCTTCTTAGATTCTTGCTGTTGCTTTTCTTTCTCGGCTTGTTCCTTCTCTGCTTTTGCTTGGTCATGCTCTTGCTTCTTGTCTTCTGCCTCATGGAAGTCTTCATGTTGCTTATCATCAACAATGGTCTTTGCCTCTTTCTCGGCTTGTGCCATTGGCACACCAGTCTCTGCAATGTCTTCTGCAAGACCTTTCACATTGGTTTGAACATTACTGTCCTCATGTGCTACTACATTTTCCTTTTCTTCTGCCTTTTGATATTCTGGCTTTTGGGAAATAACGGCATAAATGTCGCTCATATTCTCGGCGGTAGTTAGCTCATGATTATAAGGATGCTGATAAACGTCCTTCTTTTCACCATTATCCATTGTCTTCTCAACCACAATATTATTTGTGTCTTGATTGTAGTGGAAATCAAGTTTCTCTCCATTTGGCATGGTAAAATAATGAATAGGCATATCTGTAAACTTTTGAGCTATCTGTGCCTTATCTTGCTCTGACATCTCTTTTGAATCTTCATTCAGAGAAATATTCTCATCAAGAGATTCTGGCTCCAACTCTTCATCCAATTCTTCTTCCTGCTCATCTGCCTGTTGATATTCAGGCAATTCAGAAAGCTGCTCATACACA
>PPYF01195528.1_pt1 | contig 38138 bp, 36 predicted proteins | sample 1559871 | NCBI WGS metagenome assembly PPYF01 (sample SAMN08240021, study PRJNA423297) | Human gut metagenome, whole genome shotgun sequencing project.
ATGCTTAAAGATACAAAAAAGGCAACTAACTCGCAATGAAGTAGTTGCCTTAAATTTTATTATTTTAGGAATATCCCTAGATTTAGATTTTATATAAAGGAAAAGGGAATCCCCGAATATTCGAGAATTCCCCTTTCCTTTATATTGTACAACGGTTCTTTATCAGAACTCGTAATGGAAACCAAATGAAAGGTCTTCACTACCGAATGAAAATCCGTAACCATCAGTACCATACGCATAATCATCTCTGTATCCCAAGAATCCACATTTGGCAACAAGGCTAAAGTGATTATTTAATTTAATGGCAAGTCCCGGTTTGATCCCCAGCTCAAAGCCACCTTCGGAGTTGTCACCGTATTTAACAGAAGAAATTCCAATACCTCCATCCAAGAACAGACGTACTACTTTATTCTCGTAGTATGAATAACGAACATAAGGAGCAAAACTAAAAGCATTTTTAAAACCTACTGTTTCTTTGCTGTTATGAGCAAATCCTAAAGTAGCTCCCACTGCCCATCGTTCACTAAAGTTATATCCAAATTCCGGTTCAATCAGGAAAGATGTATTATCTGCATCGTCATTATGCCACAATGCCACATTTCCACCCACATAAAATTGTGCTTTAGCAGACAAAGCCGCCATCACTACAAAAATCAAAACTACAATTTTTTTCATTCTATCGTTGTTTTAGTTAAACATTCAGGCCTCTTAAAAGCCTAATACCTTAATTTTTCGGGGAACAAAAGTATAACCCTTTTTTGATTAAAACAACTTTTTAGTTAGTTTTTCATAAAGTACACATCTTGAGCAAGTGTAAACTTTGAGTAAACATCGCAACTAGTAATAGCAAATAATCGGCTGAAAAAATAGGCTGCAACCAACTCTATGAGATGATTACAGCCTACATAACAGATAGTTAAGTACCTAACCAGTGTATTTGACTATCCTTCTATAGCTGCTTGCGCCGCTGCCAATCTTGCAATAGGCACTCGGAACGGCGAACAACTTACGTAGTTCAATCCTACTCTGTGGCAGAACTTCACAGAAGAAGGTTCACCACCATGTTCACCACAAATACCGCATTTCAAATCCGGACGGATGGCACGGCCTTTTTCCGTTGCCATACGAACCAACTGTCCCACACCATTCTGGTCGAGAACCTGGAACGGGTCTACTTTCAAAATCTTCTTTTCCAAATATACAGGGAGGAAAGAAGCAATATCATCACGAGAGTAACCGAAAGTCATCTGCGTCAAGTCATTTGTACCGAATGAGAAGAATTCCGCAGAAGAAGCAATACGGTCGGCAGTCAAGGCTGCACGAGGTATTTCGATCATAGTACCAACTTTGAAATCAATGCTGTCTCCCATTTCCTCAAACAATTTCTTAGCTTCGGCACGGATCACCTTTTCCTGTTCTTTGAATTCATACAGAATACCGGTCAACGGAACCATAATTTCCGGATGAGTCTCCACTCCTTCTTTCTTCAATCCCAAAGCAGCACCCAAGATAGCGCGTGTCTGCATCTGTGTAATCTCCGGATATGTATTTCCCAAACGACAGCCACGGTGTCCCAACATCGGATTGTGTTCACACAATGATTCCACACGCTGTTGGATATATTGCAGGCTCACTCCCATAGTATCTGCCATTTCCCGCTGTCCTTTCAGATCATGAGGAACGAACTCATGCAAAGGAGGATCGAGCAGACGTACAGTCACAGGACAACCCGCCATTGCCTTAAAGATACCTTTAAAGTCGGCTTGTTGATATGGAAGAATCTTAGCCAATGCCTTACGACGGCCTTCTGCATTTTCAGCCAGAATCATTTCACGCATAGCCTTAATCTTCTCACCCTCAAAGAACATATGTTCCGTACGGCAAAGACCAATACCCACCGCACCGAAATTACGGGCTACCGTCGCATCATGAGGCGTATCCGCATTGGTACGTACCTGAAGACGAGTATATTTATCGGCAAGCGCCATCAGTTCGGCGAAGTCACCGGAGAGTTCGGCAGCCTTCGTTTCCACCTTACCATTATATACTATACCTGTACTTCCGTTCAATGAGATATAATCTCCTTCTTTCAATACCACACCGTCAATTTCTACAGTACGAGCTTTATAATCGATATTCAAAGCACCTGCACCCGACACACAGCATTTGCCCATACCACGTGCAACCACAGCAGCATGAGAAGTCATACCACCGCGAGCTGTAAGAATACCTTCGGCAACTGCCATACCGGCCAGGTCCTCAGGAGAAGTCTCGATACGAACCATCACTACACGCTTACCGGCAGCACGCCATTCGGCTGCATCATCAGCAAAGAATACAATCTGACCGGCAGCAGCACCCGGAGAAGCAGGAAGACCGCGAGTCAGAATTTTAGCTTTCTTCAAAGCGTCCTTATCGAATACAGGGTGAAGCAACTCATCCAACTTATTCGGTTCCACACGCATCAAGGCAGTCTTTTCGTCAATCATGCCTTGACGGAGCAAATCCATAGCAATCTTCACCATAGCAGCACCCGTACGCTTTCCGTTACGTGTCTGGAGGAACCAAAGTTTACCTTCTTGTACGGTGAACTCCATATCCTGCATATCCTTATAGTGATTTTCCAGTTTGGTTTGAAGCGCATCCAGTTCTTTATAGATTTCGGGCATGGCTTCTTCCATAGAAGGATATTTGGCAGCGCGTTCCTCTTCACTGACTCCTGCCAGTTGAGCCCAACGCTGAGAACCTATCTTAGTAATCTGTTGCGGAGTACGGATACCGGCTACCACATCCTCGCCCTGCGCGTTAATCAGGTACTCACCATTGAAAAGGTCTTCGCCTGTGGCAGCGTCACGGGAGAAACAAACACTTGTTGCCGAAGTTTCACCCATATTACCGAATACCATAGCCTGTACACTGACTGCCGTTCCCCATTCGTCAGGAATTCCTTCCATCTTACGATAAAGAATAGCACGTTCATTCATCCATGAGTTGAATACGGCACAGATAGCTCCCCAAAGCTGTTCGTAAGCTGATTTCGGGAAATCCTGTCCGGTCTGTCCTTTTACGGCGGCCTTGAATCGTTTTACCAATTCCTTCAAGTCTTCCACTTCCAGCTCATTATCCAGTTTCACACCTTTCTGATGTTTCACTTCTTCGATGATTTCTTCAAACGGGTCCACATCTTCCTTATTCACCGGCTTCATGCCCAATACCACGTCACCGTACATCTGTACAAAACGACGGTAAGAATCCCATGCAAAACGCGCATTTCCTGTTTTGCGGATCAATCCTTCCACTACTTCGTCATTCAGTCCCAGATTCAGAATCGTATCCATCATGCCCGGCATGGAAGCACGCGCACCGGAACGAACAGAAACCAACAACGGATTCTCAACGTCACCGAATTTTGATTTCATCAAAGTTTCTATATTGGCGATTGCTCTTTCTACTTCACTTTTCAAAAGAGATACGACTTTATCTTTTCCTAATTCGTAATATTCTGTACAAACATCTGTGGTGATTGTAAATCCCGGAGGAACAGGGACACCGATAAGATTCATTTCGGCAAGGTTGGCGCCTTTACCACCTAACAAGTTTCTCATGTCAGCCTTCCCTTCTGCCTGACCATTTCCAAAGGTATAAACTCTTTTTTTATCCATAATATTGTGTTTAAAGTTACATTATGACTTTTTTCTGTTCGCAAATCTAAGGATATTTCGCAAACCAGAAAACTTTTTGCGAAAAAACTTTCTATCAAAATGCAATTTCGACATTACAATCTGGAATATTTCCGTAGACACAGAAGATTTCCAAAAAAAATACCTACTTTTGCAAAGTAATTATTAGATTGGTGTAAAAGTGGCAAGAAAGAAAAAAGAGCTTCCCCTATTGGAGAAGGTAACAATCATGGATGTGGCTGCCGAAGGGAAAGCCATCGCAAAAGTAAATGACCTGGTAATTTTTGTACCATACGTAGTACCGGGCGATGTAGTAGACCTTCAGATCAAGCGTAAAAAGAACAAATATGCCGAAGCAGAAGCGGTGAAGTTTCATGAACTGTCGCCCAACCGCGCTGTTCCTTTCTGCCAACATTACGGTGTATGCGGCGGTTGCAAATGGCAAGTGCTCCCCTATTCGGAACAAATCAGATATAAACAGAAACAAGTAGAAGATAACCTGAAACGTATCGGAAAGATCGAGCTTCCCGAGATTTCTCCTATTCTTGGTTCGGCAAAGACCGAATTCTATCGGAATAAACTGGAATTTACATTCTCAAACAAACGCTGGCTGACTAGTGAGGAAGTCCGTCAAGACGTGAAGTATGACCAGATGAATGCAGTAGGTTTCCACATTCCGGGAGCATTCGATAAAGTGCTGGCCATTGAGAAATGCTGGTTGCAAGATGATATTTCCAACCGCATCCGTAATGCGATACGCGACTATGCATACGAACATGATTATTCCTTTATCAATCTGCGCACACAGGAAGGTATGTTGCGTAACATGATTGTCCGCACGTCTTCAACCGGTGAGCTGATGGTAATTGTGATTTGTAAAATTACGGAAGAGCATGAGATGGAGTTGTTCAAGCAGTTATTGCAGTTTGTCGCCGACTCATTCCCGGAGATCACCTCCTTGCTATACATTATTAATAATAAATGCAACGACACTATCAATGATCTGGATGTACACGTATTCAAAGGCAAGGACCACATCTTTGAAGAAATGGAAGGATTGCGCTTCAAAGTAGGTCCGAAATCTTTCTATCAGACAAATTCGGAACAAGCGTACAACCTATATAAGGTGGCCCGTGAATTTGCCGGTCTGACCGGAAATGAGCTGGTATATGACCTTTATACGGGAACAGGAACAATTGCGAATTTCGTATCACGCCAGGCACGTCAAGTAATAGGTATCGAATATGTGCCGGAAGCCATCGAGGATGCAAAAGTCAATGCAGAAATCAATGATATCAAGAACGCATTATTCTATGCAGGTGATATGAAAGACATGCTGACTCAGGACTTCATCAATCAGCACGGACGTCCGGATGTGATTATTACAGATCCTCCCCGTGCCGGTATGCATCAGGATGTGATCGACGTTATCCTGTTTGCCGAACCCAAACGGATTGTTTACGTAAGTTGTAATCCTGCTACTCAAGCACGCGATTTGCAACTGCTCGATAAGAAATATAAGGTGAAAGCCGTTCAACCGGTAGATATGTTCCCTCATACTCATCATGTGGAAAATGTAGTGTTATTGGAACTCCGATAAAGAATTCGGTTCACCACAGATTACACGGATTAACACAGATTTTTTATTGTTGGATTTTATAATCCGTGTTAATCCGTGTAATCTGTGGTGAGTATTAAATCAAAAGAAAAAAGATATGGAAAAAAGACCGAGAAGAACTCCCGCTGAAAAGGCACGTGCTCAATATACCAACTATGCAGTCAAGGAACCGATGGAACTTATGAAGTTTCTGGCTGCCAAAATGCCGGATGCAAGTCGTACCAAACTGAAATCATTACTCAGTAAAAGGGTCGTATTCGTTGATAATGTAATCACTACGCAGTTCAACTTCCCGTTACAGCCGGGTATGAAGGTGCAGATCAGCAAAGAAAAAGGAAAAAAAGAGTTTAATAACAGACTGCTGAAAATTGTATATGAGGACGCTTACATTATTGTGGTCGAGAAGATGCAAGGACTTCTATCCGTCAATACAGAACGTCAGAAAGAACGTACCGCATATACAATACTGAATGAGTATGTACAACGTTCCGGACGCCAGTTCCGCGTGTATATCGTTCATCGGCTGGATAGGGATACTTCCGGCTTAATGATGTTCGCTAAAGATGAAAAGACGCAACGTACACTACGCGACAATTGGCATGATATAGTGACCGATCGCCGGTATGTAGCTGTAGTAGAGGGAAGTATGGAGAAGGATTATGGAACTGTAGAATCGTTTCTTACAGACAGAACTCTCTATGTCAGTTCAAGCCAACAAGATGATGGTGGCGCGTTATCCATCACTCACTATCGCACTATCAAGCGTGCCAATGGGTATTCTTTGATAGAATTGGACTTAGAGACAGGCCGTAAGAATCAAATCCGTGTACATATGCAGGATCTGGGGCATCCGATTATCGGAGACGGAAGATATGGTGGTGAAAATACTCCTAACCCTATCGGTCGAATGGCACTTCATGCTTTCAAGCTGTGCTTCTATCATCCGATAACAGGAGATTTGATGGAGTTTGAGACTCCTTATCCGGCAGACTTCAAGAAATTGTTTCTGAAAAAGTAAACTCTCATACAAAATAAAGAGAGGATATCCAAACGCAGATTAACGCAAATTATCACAGATTATTTCAATGATAAATATAAATCAACGACTTAAATCATTTCTGCGATAATTTGCGTTAATCCGCATTTTATCACTCATTATGACACTATGCTATTACTTTACTGACGACGCATATAAAAAGGTTGCCCATTTATCCTATCCCTGAAATCTTGCCATGTATTATACCATGTTCCACTAAATGTCCTGCCGGTAGCTTCCGCTCCCCAAATGTAAGCATAAGTGCCATCACCATAAAAATGCAGTTCCATTGAATTATATCCTCCATCAATCCACTCCCACTCAAAAAGCAAATAATTTGGGTCGCCTATTGAACCAATTGTCCCTTGATTCCTCGCATTGAAAGTCATTACTGTACCTCTTCCCCACGTATATGCGCCATAATCTATTTCTTCATTAGTATACCACTCACCTGGCAGATTAAATTCCGTCTCATCTTCACTCTCACACGAAGTAAAGCCGACCAATAAAGTCAGCATAAGTAGAAGCCCCGCATATTTCTTAATCAGTTTCATATCTTTTCTAGTTTATTTCGTTTACAAATACAAAATTAGCATTTTTATTTTACTATATACCACAAGCCATAAGTTTTTCGTACCTTTGCCAAATAATTTAAAATTCTCACATGAAACTTCTTTGGCTTGATTTAAATAGTTCATACGCCCATTCATCTTTGGCATTGCCTGCCTTGCACGCGCAAATAGCAGATGACACCACAGTCGAATGGTGTATGGTCTCCGCAACAATTAATGAAAACACCGGTAACATCGTCAAACAGATCTATCAACACCAACCGGATATTATTGCAGCTACCAATTGGCTATTTAATCATGAGCAACTGTTACACATTGTCTCACGCTCCAAAGCACTGCTTCCACAATGCTGTATCATACTCGGAGGTCCCGAATTTTTAGGAGACAACAAAGACTTTCTATTCAAGAACAAATTTGTCAATGGAGTGTTTCGGGGAGAGGGAGAAGAAGCATTCCCATTATGGTTAAAGGTGTGGAACCGACCAAGAAAAGAATGGAAATCAATCACAGGACTCTGTTATCTTGACGAATCGGAAGAATATCAAGACAACGGTATTGCCCGCGTCATGAACTTTTCCGCATTGGTTTCCCCGGAGAGAAGCCGTTTCTTTAATTGGAGCAAACCCTTTGTCCAACTGGAAACGACACGAGGTTGCTTCAATACCTGCGCATTCTGTGTCAGTGGCGGCGAAAAGCCTGTTCGTACCATCCCACTGGAAGCCATTCGCGAACGTTTGGATAATATTCATCAGCATGGTATCAAAAACGTGCGTGTACTCGACCGTACGTTCAATTATAACAACAAAAGAGCCAAAGACCTCTTGAATCTTTTCCGTAAATATCCGGATATCCGTTTCCACCTGGAAATTCACCCGGCACTCCTTTCCGAAGAGTTAAAGAATGAACTGGCTGCTTTACCCGATGGTTTATTGCATTTGGAAGCCGGCATTCAAAGTTTGCGGGAACCTGTTTTGGAGCAAAGCCGCCGTATCGGAAAACTATCCGACGCTCTTGAAGGATTGAAATACCTCTGTTCATTAAAGAACATGGAAACCCATGCCGATCTGATAGCAGGTCTCCCCCTCTATCATCTGACAGAAATATTTGAAGATGTCCATACACTTGCAGAATATGGTGCAGGGGAAATACAACTGGAATCATTAAAGTTACTTCCGGGCACAGAAATGCGAAGAAGAGCAGAAGAATTGGGTATTCAATATTCTCCGCTTCCCCCATACGAAGTATTGCAAACCCGTGAAATCTCAGTAGAAGAATTACAAACAGCCCACTATCTGTCCCGTCTTTTGGATGGATTCTATAATACTCCCACCTGGCGGACGATCACACGGACATTAATTCTGGAGAATCCTCATTTCCTACATGAGCTACTTGATCATTTGGTTCGGACAGACGTCATAGACACCCCTCTAAGTTTGGAAAGAAGAGGATTAATCTTATATGATTTCTGTAAAAAGCATTATCCCGGTTATCTAACGCAAGTTAGTATCGCATGGATAGAGGCCGGTATGTCATTAAAGAAAGCTCCGGCGGAAAAAGTAAGGACCAAACGCCAAGTCCCACCCGAGAAATGGGAAATAGTATACGGAACTTATCGTGAGAATTTACGGCTATGTTTCCTCCCCACTGATGAAGCAGAACATGGCTATTGGTTTGGATTCGAATCGGAGATTCAAAAGATACAACCCGTATTTAAGGCAAAAAATTAATAACAACGGGCAACCGGATAATCGGCTCTGTAAACTCGATCGAAGAAAGGAATCCATTCATTCTCAGCAATGCCAAGCTGCAAGCCATAAAAATGTGTATCCGCCTTTCTATATTCCAAAATCCGGTCAGTCAACTTCGGTGAGGGAAGCGGTATTTTAAAATCAGTAATCCATAAAACATCCGCATTCATATACTCTTTCTTCGATTGAAGTAAGTCGAAAGTAGCTTTCAGCATCCGGGTGGCATCCGTGTCCCCGCAGGAGGTGGTAGAAAAGAAATCAAGCAAACGGGCCCGTTCCTTGCGGACATCAATCGGACATATCGAAACAGAAAAAGCGATCAGGAAACAAGGGCGGCGTTGCCTGTCGGCTATTTCCAATAAATATAGCCACGTGTTTAAGATGAAAACAAAAACCAATAAAATGTAAGTAAATACGCTTTATATCAGTATTTTAAGTGGATATTATTTCTTTCAGTTGTTTTCATCTCTTTCTGTAATTTGGCTCTTTTTTGGTACATTTTTGTTTCTCGTTTGTTTCTCGTTTCCGATTATTATTTGTAACTTTGCCAACAGAAAAACAAGTAATAATTACCGGACAGAGAAAAACATCCCGGAAAATTTGCACCACGACATGATTTATGTAATTTTGCAGTTGTATTTCAAAATTGCATAGATGAATATGGAAACAAAATATATCCGCAGGGAATTGTCCGCCGTGATAGAAGAGGCGTACCGTTATTTCTCGGTCATAACCGTTACCGGTCCCGCCAGTCCGGCAAGACAACCCTGATCCGAAACCTGTTCCCGCGCCTGCCGTATTACTCCTTGGAGAACCTCGACGTGCGAAGCTTTGCCGAAAACGACCCGGTCGCTTTCCTGAACCAGCACAAGGAGGGCATGATTCTGGACGAAGTACATAACGCCCCAAACCTTTTGTCGTACATACAAGGCATGGTGGACGATGACGCGGACCGTCGGTTTATCCTTTCGGGCAGTTCGCAGTTCGCCATGCTGAAGAAGGTTACGCAGTCTTGGGCAGGGCGTACCGCCGTTTTCGAGCTGTTGCCCATGTCCTATTTCGAGATACGGGAGATAGCCGCCGACACGCCGCTCGACCACCTGCTGTTCAACGGGTTCTATCCCGCGATTTATTCGGGGCGCAACGTGCCCAAATTCCTCTATCCGGCGTACATGAAAACCTACCTGGACAAGGACGTGCGCGACTTGCTGCAAATCAAGGACATGATGCAGTTCCACACGTTCATCCGGCTTTGTGCTGGGCGTATCGGCTCGCTGTTCAAGGCTTCCGAGCTGGCGAACGAAATCGGCATCAGCTCCCACACGGTCACGGCGTGGCTGTCCGTGTTGCAGGCATCCTATATCGTGGCCCTGCTGCCCCCGTATTTCGAGAACACGCGCAAACGGCTGACCAAAACGCCCAAGCTCTACTTCACGGACACGGGGCTTGCCTGCCATCTGCTCGGCATCGAATCCCCGGAACAACTTGCCCGGGACAAGATGCGGGGGGCGTTGTTCGAGAATTTCGTCGTGATGGAGGCATTGAAACGGCGGTATAACCTGGGCAAGGAGAGCAACCTTTATTTCTACCGGGACTCGAACCAGAACGAGGTCGATCTGCTGCTGGAAAAAGGTTCGGGATTTTACGGTATCGAAATCAAGTCGGCCATGACTTACCACGCGGATTTTGAAAAGGCGTTGAAACAGATGGACGGCTGGGTCAAAGGCCCCGTGGAGGGCAAGGCGGTGGTCTATGCGGGTACGCTCGAAAACACCGCCGGGGAAATCAGCCTGCTGAATTACGCCCATCTGGACGATGTGCTGGAATGAGTTGTCAGGGTTTGCGGCGCTTGCCGCCTGGCACTGCGTAAAAATCCACAGTCCGCTGCGTAAAATGCGGCGATGTATATAAAATATCAGAATATCAAACGGTTAAAGGGCACGCTCTTTCGATAAATGTGAGACAAACGCTTCAATGGCTATAAAACCTGTCATTATATTCCTGATTCTGCTCTGCCTGATCGGCGTGCTGTGGACATCATCGGCTACTGGCGGCGGAAAGCCAGAGAGGCGGCGTATGCCGCCGCACGGATGGCCGACAACGCCGGGGAGCGCGACCGTTATTGCCGTCTGGCAGCCATGGCCGGTCATCGGGACGCCTGCCGTATGTCCTGTTTCTCGCATCCCGACCTGTTCGAGGACCACCTTCCGCTCACACCGTTCAAGTCGCGGGGCATCCGAATGGCTTTTTACGGGCATTATTACCCGTCCCGGTACCACGAGTTGCTCAGCGAAGAACAAAGGGCTTTCTGCCGTTCACTCTACCTGTTCAAGAATGGCGAAGCGCACGGCATCGAGTTCTTCAAGGCGTGCATGTCCGCCTTACAGACGGACGAGAAGCCTTACCATATCATGTTCATGCCGTGCAGCAACTGGATAAAATATGGGCAACGGTTCAAACGGCTCGACTGGTATATCAGCAAGCACCGCCGGGAACTGACATCAGGGTTGCATGACGTCGATGTGTTCGACGAACGCGAAAGCCTGCATGAGGCCCAGAGCGGCGGGGAACGCATCCTTGAACGGAATTACCGTATCACGAGGGACATCAAAGGAAAAAGAGGTCATCATCGTGGACGATGTGCTGACGACCGGGCAGAGCGTGGCCGACTACAAGGAGGAGATAGAACGGTGCGGCGGCAAGGTGGTGGCGGCCATCTTCTACGGAAAGACCGTTACCGTGCCGCCGTTGTTCCTCGTTATACTAATTAACTAGGAGACAGATTTATAAATTATCCTCTTATAATTTTATAAAAAAGGGAATACACAGTAATGTTCTCGATTGACGAAATAGAGAGGCAGTCAAAAGTGCATATAAACATACACAACCATGCAGTAAGGAATTATACAGAAAAGAGCCGTTGGGTGAGGTGAAGGAGCTGTTTTCAAAAGTCAAAACCGACACGGATTCTAAAAAAGAACAGGACTCTTCATGTTGCCATCTTTGGGAGTTCATGTCAGTTTATAGACCCGGAATGAAAGTTGTTATCGTAGACAGTGACGAAGTTGCTGAAATGATGGAACAAATCATACCCGGATTCCAATGGTTCTCAACAAACGGACAACAACTCACAGCCTGGCTACTCAGAGGTATACTAGAATCATAGGGAGTATTGGTCTGTCCCCGTTTGCAAAAGTCACTACATGGATATCAGTGTAAAAGGGAGATAGAGGATCTGCAATGGGACGCCGGGTATAACTTGAAAGTCTGGAGATGGTGGGAGAAATTTAGGCCAGCCATGGAAGACTATCAGAACGAATGTTCGATTTATGATGTGATTTGCAGGGCATAGAACAGGAAGAAGAGGACAATCCTTTCTTCAGGTACATAGGTGGTAATTTAAACAGTGTCATGCTCTGTCCTCTATCAAGCTCAACGATCGGTGAATGGCTGTGTGGTTATGCAGAACATAGACAGCCGTTTTGATGTAAAAAACATCGCTACACAACCTCTAAAGAGGTGGGTGATGTGGTAAAGAACAGGTATAATTAGAGATTTAAAACAAGGCATCAGCATATAACCTTCTCATATATTAAAATACCATTTCTTTACAAAAAAAATAAAGATTTGAAATGTATTTTGATTTCGCATTGTTTATTATAATTAATTTATATATCTTTGCACGTGGAATGAGGAAATTCTCTCCAAGACATATTAGATTAAGAAAGAAGCGTTATGCTAATCATTCAGTCGGAAACCTAAGAAATTTCTCAGATATACAAGCGATGACAGCATAGTGGTTCTCCCGATATAACGTGGACTGCTATTGACACATTTATTTGTATATTTTTTCTAAAACCTCCAATTGAAGATGTGAGTATTACAGTTCCACGCTTCGTGTTTAATATATAAAAGCCTTTTTAGGGACTGGAAAGACGCCGATATACTATATGAGAAAGTTAAACTATTTAAACTATTGTCTTTTAGCCATATCACTCGTGGCATGCGGTCCTTCAAAACCAAAAGCTTCTGAAACAGAAGAAAGTTCAGAAACAGAAAATGTAGAACAGATAAAAGAAATCTCGTTAACAGATACTCCGCTTGAACTAGCAGATTTTGCAGTAGAATGTTTTAGAACTAATGAACGAGAAAAATTATTGCCATACACAACGGAAAGATGCAATAAACGTTTAACCGAAGACATGGCAATCGAAGAACAGATGAAAAATGACAAGGGTATAAAAAAAATGCGCGAGCGGCTACAAGTTACAACCTACACCCGTTCTCAAGTGAAAGACATGGGGAACAGTAACAAATTAGTAAGATATACCAGTAATCCGTCGAAATATGATATGAAGGTCCTGCTCGAACTGCAAGAAGGTAAATGGCTGATAGATCAAGTAGGGCCTGATAGATAGTAAAAAACAGTCTGTTCAATTCAGATTATCAATTCTAATATTTATACAGAGTATTGTAATACAATGAGTCTTTTCAACATTAACAAAAACGAGTCGGTTCAACATAATGAACAGCCGGGTATTGTAGGCTCACTCATACAAATGAATGCCTCCAATGATGTACTGATGTGGAAATATCCAGCCAATGACATCATGCGCGGCGCTGTGATTAAAGTACACCAAAATCAACGAGCACTACTCTACTCAAGCGGACAGCGCATTGACAATATTGGACCCGGACGGGAGATTGTGGTAGATTCAGCTAACATTCCCGGTCTTAAACGTCTGCTCAACAAGGCAACAGGAGGTGAGACAAGCTATCCGTTTGAAATATGGTTTGCTAACATGAGTTGTGAGCACAATATAAATATAGGCATCACAGCAAACGATGGAATTTTATTTCCGGTTCTGAATAAAGCAACCGGTAGAGAAATGGATTTTCCGATTACCGCTTTCGGGTCATATCGCTTCAAATTGTACAATCCTGAAGTTTATTGCGATAAGCTGGTAGGTACCACAGAACTTTCTTCTACTGGGAATGTAAATGATTTCTTTGCTGATCAAATTAAAGTGTTGATGATAGAAGTTGTACAAGACCTTATCAAGCAAAACACTTTTACCATCACTCAACTGATGGGAGCCAGTCGTAATCTAAATGAAAACATCCGCAACAATGCCAACAAAGAATTGAAGCAAGTCTACGGAATTGAGCTGACTTCTTTTAACTTGCGATTTAATTCTCCCGCTTATCAGAAATATACACAAGAAGGTCTTGAAGGTGCCGGATTGGAAAATCGGATGGCAAACATGGGACAATATTACGACAAGGAAAATCAATATGACATCATGAAAAAAGCCGCTGCCAATTCTGGTGCAGGCAATTTTATGGGAATAGGTATGGGATTTGGCATGGGCACACAAGTGGGGCAGATGGTAGGACAAATGGCTCAGAACATAACAGGTACAAACATAGCTGCCAATCAGTCTGGACAGATAACACCACCACCGGTACCTTCTTCCACAAAAAGATTTTTCTTTGTTATCAACGGGCAAAGCGCAGGCCCGCTAGACATTCCAGCTATACAAGCGAAAATAGCGGAACAGACGATAACCTCCCAAACGCTTGCATGGACAGAGGGCATGACCGCATGGGCGGCGGCTTCGTCCATCGCCGAGTTGTCGTCCCTGTTCGCCACAGTTCCTCCTCCCATCCCGAATAGTTTATGAAACCCTACAAATAGACATGATTATGAATAGAACAACATCTACTCTCCTGATGGCTCTTGTGGTAGGTGGTCTGACCATCGCTCTTTACACCGCTCTCCTGGGCAGCATGTATTTGCAAGGTTATTGGATTGCCGACCTAATAACGCTATTGCTGGCGGAAGCGGCTCTCATCGGGGGCTACGCTGGCATGATAGGCTACGGCAAACTGACAACGCAGGCCATTGCCCGGTGGAGCATAGTCCGGCAGGCAGGTATCTGGTTTGCCTTGCTGGCCATAGCGCATACCGTATGCTGCATCGTCATTCCTTTCAGCATAGAGACCGTGTATTGGATTGTATTCGGCATAGCGGTTGCAGCGTGTACGGTGAGAATGTTTTTTGTGCATACAGGCGCAATCATTCAAGAGCAAACGGAAAGCAGGCAACAGGCGCTGCACGCCAATCAGCAAGCCATAGCCCAAACCTTGCGTATGCCTACCGCGCGGTTGGTTCGCGCGATTCAAGATTCCACGGCGGAGCAGAGCCTGAAATCATCGGCTGCCGATGCAGTCAGAGCCATCTCCACTATGGTAGACGGATTTGCCTTGAAGAAAGTAGAGCGGAACACTCCGCTAACAGAAGAAATCGGTCGATGGAAAGCCCGCTTGGCGCAAATGGCAGATGTGCTGGAGGTCGGCGGAGACACTGCCCCGACTTTACAAAAGATTGCCGGAGAAGCGCAAGCGGAAGCGGAAGTAATCGGCAACCTGTATCTTTAATAACGAACCACCTAAAAAAAACTATATGATAGAGAACTTAAAATGTCCTAATTGCGGAGGTCCATTAGATACCGCAAAGACCGAAGGTAATATAGCCGTATGCCCCTGGTGCGGTAACAAGCTCCTGCTGTCCGGCTTATCAACCGGAAAGCAGGACAAGAAGAAGGACGAGGAGGAAGATGATGATGAAAATTTTCAGCTTCAATACTATCGTCCCCAACTGACTGTGGAGCAATTTGAGGCCAAGTGCCAGTACCTATTCGACAACGATCCACTCCTGCCCGACGATATTTTCCACGAGATAAACTTCAAAGAGATAAAGCGCGTATTCCTGCCCACCTGGGTTTTTCGGGGAAAAGCCAAAGGCAGCATAAACTGGTATGAGCATGACAAGTTTGAAAGGCGGGCGGTAGATGAATATTTCGTATTCCGAACCGTTGCCAACCGTACTTCTTCCGGTTTTGTGCCGGACGACTTGATTAAAGCGTCAAAGGCATTTGAACTGAACTTTGCAACGGATCCTGAAACGATGTGGTGCGATGAGTTTTGCGAAGAGTATCTGCCTTCCGTCGACTTTGAGCTAGACGATACTATGAGCAACCTCAACAACCAGCACCGCCTATTTCGCGAGAGCATGAACGACCTCTATATCCGATCGGCAAACATCGGCCAGAGCGCCAAAACCATAGCCTGCAATGTCGAATATAAGTTTGATGATGAGTTCGACGAGGTGGAAGATACGGAATATGTGCCTTTCTACATCATCGGGTTCAACTATAAAGGACAGGACTACCACTTGATGAGCGACGCGGTTAACGGCTCGTGGTTTTCCTATCATCTGCCGGAAGACAAACAGCGGAAGAAGATACTGGAAGGAGTGGAATTCCCCAATTGGGCTGTCATACTGTTGATGGTTATTTACATCGGGCCGCCTTTGCTGTGGATATTCGGTCCGCTAAAGTTCACTACACTTTTGTGGCTGGCCATCCCGGCTTTCATCATAATTCCTATCATCTGCTGGATTGCCACAGAGAAAGCCAAAGAAAAGAAAAAAGCAATTATAGAAAACGCTAAAAAAGCAAGAAAACAATAGCCATATGGAAAACATGAAATTGAAAATCTCTGAATGGTGGAATGCGCCGCAAAAAAAAGACTTTAAAAGCCTGCTGTTTGGCAAAGAGACTCTGAGGCTTATGCTTACGGTATTAATCACTTCATTTTTGGTGATGTGCGTCATGTTTATCGTCCAGATGAGTTCTGTTGAGCCGGAAACGGAGGATACCATAGCTTTTATCGGGGTCAGCGTTATCTCATTGGTGGGATTATGGAAAGCCTTGGCCAATATTCGAATGCTTGAGAGGGGGTTGGAAAAATTTGCATATGCCTGTATAGCGGCTGTATGGGGCTATCTGGCATTCCAATTAAGCATGTTCCTCTTCGTCGCTTTTGTCATCTATCTGGTTTGCTGTTTCTTCGGCATGGCCAAATTTGATCTGGTTAAAGAACTGTTTCCCGGCAGATCCCAGGATGGAGGAGAAAACGAATCTGGAGAAAGTCCTAATTACGGAACTCTCTGCCAAGGTGTCAGCGGCGACTATATACAAGGGAAAAACGGCGAAAGCTTAAGGGTGACCGATGACCTTGGAGGAGGTGATGTGCGGACAGAAAACGGCCAGCGCTATCATATAGACAGCAATGGTTATGCTACAAAAATATAACAAGAATATGATACATATGACCAATTAAATCAACGACTTACACGTAAAATATATGAAAAGAAATCTTTATTGCGCAATAGGCGGGCTACTCTTGTTCTTCGCCGCTTGTTCCGAGGAGGAAAAAAGCCCCTCCTTCACCATTCTCGTCCAGGATCTGCAACGAAACAGCGCTACAGTGACAGGCACTCCACCAAAGGCTGAAAGCGAAGCGGGAAAAACAACTGTCTATAACGACTGCGGCATCTATTGGAGCGATACCAATCCTAACCCCACTGATGTCGATAGGCGCGTCACTGCCCAACCGGACGCAAACGGCAACTTCCGCATATCGTTGACAGAATTGAAAGGAGCCACTACTTACTATGTGAAAGGATATGCTAGAGACTACTCTAAGACATTGGAAAGCGAAGCAATATCATTCACAACACCGGGAGGCAATCCACAATTTAGCATCAGGGTAGCATTCCCGGGTGAATGTCATGTAACCATCATTGATCTTGGAGGAAAAGAAATTAAAGAAACGGGATTATGCGGTGTAATTGTCAGTGATGTCCCAAGTGACTTTATACCCGACATCAACAACTCAATGCGTGAACCACAGACTCCCTTTTGGAAGAACAATGATAAAACGGCATTCACAATGACTATCCCATTTAATGGGAATGTACCTGACTCTTATGCAAAACAAACTTATTATGTTCGCGCATATATCATTACTGAAAACGGTATCGGATATAGTGACCGGTTTACTTACAAGTCATTCGATCGATAAGTCATGCAAACAAATTCTCTACTTAAAAATTCTTCTTTTTCATCCGTTGACGAAATGAGACAGATCCTTAATTCCGTCAACGGATCATATTGATGATTGTTGTAGCATTTTACCAGACTTGTCTTTATATTTCAAGGCAAAAAGGATTTCAAGGTTCAAAGCCCATGCGATTACTGTAAGGTAATATACAACTTATGCAACTAACATGAATATGAAATCCATTTTTAAACAAGATAAAAACATATAATTGATATTCTTCAGTAGCAGTCGAAGTATCAAACTTCGGAACATCTTCGGTTTTAAATTAGTATGTCACCGACAAAATAATTTGTTCCTTTGGTTTTCTTTCCATCAATATTATCGTATACAAGAATCATTGTTCCGTCTTTACTTTAAAAGGATTCTTGCAAAATCGTAACAATTGTTGCTGCTATCCTTGGATCAAAAGGATGAGAAATTGATTCTTCTGGTTCAAAATAAAAAGTATATACTTCGTCAGTCCGGATAATATATAGAGCAATCAACAAAATGATTGCAGTAATAATTAATAGCCCCTCTTGTTATTGGGGATTATATTCTTAATCCTTTTCGCTGTTTGTCTTCATCACTATTGAAATTTTGTGGAATGACTGATTAATTCTGCCATTGGGTACCTGTCAAAAGCCCATTTCCCGATTGTCTCCAGACCATTCGTACCAGAATCATCCGTATTATCAACCCAAATCATTCCTCGTAAGACTGAACGTGTAGAGCGATTTCTACGCGGAGACCATTAACCGAAAGAGAAAATCATAGCGCCGCCAATGCCGCCACGCATTCCTCCTGTATGGATCTGATGTAGTCCAGTACCAACAGTGGGTCGATACTTTTTCCATTGAGCTTGCAGGTGATGTGCAGGTGTTCGCCCGTGCTGCGCCCCATCGAGCCGGTAATTCCTACCACGTCGCGCGGACGGACTGCCGCCCCTTTGCCGACGAGTACCTTCGAGAGGTGGCAATAGCCGACCGTGTAATTGCCGTGCCGCAGGGTGACATACTTGCCGGATGCCTTGTCCTGCCCGACCTTCACGACCACACCCTCCATCATGGACAGCACCTTGTCGCCCCGCGCGTGCAGGTCGATACCATCGTGGAACTTCCTTTTCCCGCTGAACAGGTCTTTCCGGTAGCCGTAAGACGAATTTATCTTTATTCGTTGTAGCGGATAGCTCACGCTGAGATAGCGGTCCACCCATTCCTTTTTGCGTGCATCGACCGGCAACACTACCGTGCCGCCGGTCGGCGTGTCCCGTGCGGAAACTGTTCCGGGCAAAAGCCCTTCCTCGCTCTCCTCCAGGGAGGCGATTGCCACCTTGTAGCGAACCGGTACTGCCATAACCGTGTTGAATTGCGCGTGGACGGGCGGCGCAAAACACGAAACGCCCATCATTATCATCCATAAAATCTTTCTCATGCGGCAAATATAACAAGCTCTTTCCAAGACTGGAGAGCGATGCCTTCCTTTCTCGCCAAAATATGCTTAAACGCTTCTTTTAAGTATGATAATTTCGGTAAAATCATACTTAAAACATCGAATTTCATTCGTGTAATGATTTAATACAGCACTGTTTCGTATGACCGAATAAAAACATCCTGTATTTGCAGAGTACAATTTATAATACATATCAGAGTATGAAACAGACACAATTTGAATTGAATGAAGTGCCTTATCAGACACTAGAACGGTTTGGCCTGACACAAGAGATGATCGAAGACTTGCCGATGCACGTTCTGAACAAAATTTGTGACGGCCTCCATTCTCCGGTCCTGCCCGTCCGGGTACATGACGAGGAAGGGGAAACGGTCGAGAGCCGCACCCGCTTCGCCCTTATCCGCATGGAGAACGGGCCGGCGGATGTGGTGTAGCCACAATACACGGTCTGTCCGCCTTTTCCAAAGAAGTAAAGATCTCGGCCAATGTAAATTCCGGATGACTGATATCCCCCAGCCCCAGGCTAAAAGTCAGAGTGGCAGTGATGGGATCAAAACCAAACTTCGCATTAATAGATCTCAATCCCTGCACCAATGCCATAAACGCTTTCCTACTTTTAGTATTCAACGTTTCAAAAACTTTTTGTCCGATTACATTCGTATTATACAAATCGTATAATACAAATCCAATAAAATCGACTCTCACCACCGAGCCTGAAAAGTTTTAAAAGCCCAAAAGCTACATCTTCCATTAAATCTCGTACCTTTGCTGTCGATTTTAAATATCATATAATAATGAAGAACTTTATCAAGGGATTCCGGTTTACTCCCTCCAATTATCCGGCTGCAGTAGAAGAGAAAATACAGAAATACAGAAAACAAGGATACAAACTTCCGCCACGTAAGGTACTCCGTACCCCCGAGCAACTGGAAGGGATTCGTGAAAGCGCAAAAATCAATACAGCGTTGCTGGACTATATTTCGGAGAATATCCGTGAAGGGATGTCCACAGAAGAGATCGATGTGATGGTGTATGATTTCACAACCGCCCACGGAGCTATTCCCGCACCGCTCAACTATGAAGGATTTCCCAAAAGCGTCTGCACAAGTATCAATGATGTAGTGTGTCATGGGATACCCAACAAGCACGAGATTCTCAGAAGCGGTGATATTATCAACGTAGACGTTTCTACCATTTACAAAGGATATTTCTCCGATGCATCCCGGATGTTTATGATTGGAGAGGTCAGCCCTGAAATGCGCAAATTGGTTCAAGTGACCAAAGAATGTATGGAAATAGGTATTGCAGCCGCACAACCCTGGAAGCAATTGGGAGATGTAGGCGCAGCTATCCAAGCGCATGCCGAGAAGAACGGATTCAGTGTGGTACGTGATCTTTGCGGACATGGCGTAGGGATGAAGTTCCATGAAGAGCCGGATGTAGAACATTTCGGACGGCGAGGCACTGGCATGATGATCGTGCCGGGAATGACTTTTACCATCGAACCGATGATCAACATGGGAACTTACGAAGTATTCGTAGACGAAGCCGACGGATGGACAGTCTGCACGGACGACGGACTGCCTTCCGCCCAATGGGAAAACATGATTCTGATTACTGAAACCGGAAACGAAATTCTTACATATTGATGGAACTGATTCTACTCATTGCGATTGCCATATTAGTGACAGTCCTGCTGGTATTGGCTCTGACGAAAGGCAACAATCAAACGCAAGCGGAACAATTACAGATAGCCCTGCGCCAACAAATGCAAGAGAACCGGGAGGAACTGAACCGCAGTATCCGGGAACTCCGCATGGAAATGACGCAGACGCTCAACCAGAATATGCAGCAACTTCAAGACGTTCTGCACAAAAACATGATGACTACCGGAGAACTGCAACGGCAAAAGTTCGACATGATGGCCCGCCAGCAGGAAACGTTAATAAAATCCACCGAGAAACGTTTGGATGATATGCGTCTGATGGTGGAGGAGAAACTGCAAAAAACACTGAACGAACGAATTGGGCAATCCTTCGAGATAGTCCGTTCGCAACTGGAAAATGTGCAGAAAGGGCTGGGAGAAATGAAATCTCTCGCCCAAGATGTCGGCGGACTGAAAAAGGTATTGAGTAATGTGAAAATGCGGGGCACATTCGGAGAAGTCCAACTGGGTGCTTTATTGGAACAGATGATGAGTCCGGAACAGTACGATGCCAATGTCAAAACAAAAAAGAGCGGAACAGAATTCGTCGAGTTTGCTATTAAACTTCCGGGAAAAGATGACACCAACAGCACTGTTTACCTCCCGATTGACGCTAAATTCCCCAAAGATATTTACGAACAGTATTATGATGCATTCGAGGCCGGAGATACCGCACTGATGGAGTCATCCGGCAAGCAACTGGAAAATACGATCAAGAAGATGGCAAAAGATATTCATGACAAATATGTGGACCCACCTTTCACTACGGACTTTGCCATCATGTTTTTGCCATTCGAAAGTATCTACGCTGAAGTTATCCGCCGTACCAGCCTCGTAGAGACACTCCAAAAAGAATATAAAATTGTAGTGACCGGACCGACGACATTAGGCGCTATCCTCAACAGTCTGCAAATGGGCTTCCGCACCCTGGCGATCCAAAAGCGTACCGGAGAAGTGTGGACTGTATTGGGAGCTGTCAAGACAGAATTCGGCAAGTTCGGAGGACTGCTTGAAAAGGTACAAAAGAACCTCCAAAGTGCCGGCGACCAACTGGAAGAAGTGATGGGGAAACGGACACGTGCCATTGAACGCAAACTACGGCAAGTGGAACAGTTACCCCATGAAGAAAGCCGGAAAATTCTACCTATTGACGGAATAGAAGAAGAGGAAGAATAGTCTCACAGGCTATCAGAGTTGCATTACGGATATAATCATCAGAATATGTTTGTCAAGAACGAATCGTTGTGCCCTTTGTCGTAACGGAACGCAGCGCCAGTTTTTTCACCCAAAGCACAAAGATTCCTGTCAAAATAAGGTTCAAGACCAAAGTCAATACTGAAATCACCAATGCCGGACCTCCCAGATTATATCCTAATGCTATGAAAATAATCCCCGCTCCCACTTCGCCACGGGTAAACATACCGATCGAAAGAGCCAGGCGCTCACTCAACTTCCGGTCGCGATAGAAGAACATCGGACAAAGTTTTCCTAGATTTGACAGTAAAGAAACAATCACGACATGGAATAGAATCATTCCCCACGACATCATTTCCTGCGAACCGGTCACCGAATGTGTACCGGCATGAGTCTCCGCAAAGTTCACTCCGATAAAATGAGGCATACTCATCCCCACCAGAAACATAAACAGAAAGGAGATTCCCGTAGCAACCGACCGTTCAACCGGTGTATCATGCTCTTTATGCTTCATGATCATTCCCAGAACAAATGCCGGTAAAAGCACTTCGATATGAATGCTTCCCGCTTCTCCGTATAGTTCCTTGCTGCCAAGATAAAGTATCTGAGTAGCCAGAAATATAATAACAGAATAAAAGAGGATAGCCTTCCAATCCTGCCGCCAATCATATTTATTCAATCGCTGCCAGCCGATAGACAGCAATAGAAACACAATCACCACTACAATAATCAACTGCCAGCGCAAACCGATCATCATAATCTGAAGAGGAATCATCAGGATAATCGTGTCCAGATCATCGAAGATAGCCAACACCTGTATTTTCTTATAAATCCAACTGGATTTCAATCCGATAGCAGCCAGCATTGTAAATAAGATACCCGCAGAGGTAGGGGCGGCAAAACGGCTTAGCAACAGATTCTCTTTCCATGCCTCCCAGCTATTCCAGTAATCGGGCGGAAGTAATATGAACACATAATAAATAGCAATCATAAACCAAGGGAGAGCAGCCGTTGCCATCGCTATAAAATAATCTTCGGCATAACTTTTCCAGCGGGACTTGTCAAGAACAAATTCCCGGCCCACGTTAATCATTATAAAACTAAGACATACATAAAGCAATACGTTAGAAATGGACTTGACAACTCCATACCCCTCTCCTGCTATCATTGGCAGGAATTGTGAAATGACGAGCCCCAACATCAGGAAGCCCGAAAAAGACAGTACTTTTCTCATATTTATAGTTGTTGCTGGTATATTAAAAACTAACCGCAAGTCAATTTGTTCAGCGCATATCTCTGAAAAATTGCTTGCGGCAATGTTTTAATCCAATTTCAGTACGGCAAGGAAGGCTTTCTGAGGAACCTCCACGTTGCCAATCTGCTTCATCCGTTTCTTACCCCTCTTCTGCTTTTCAAGCAGTTTTCGTTTACGGCTTACGTCGCCACCGTAACATTTGGCTGTTACGTCTTTACGGACTGCCTTGATGGTTTCACGCGCTATAATCTTAGCTCCAATAGCCGCCTGGATAGCAATCTCAAACTGTTGGCGGGGAATCAGTTCTTTCAATTTCTCACACATCCGGCGTCCCATATCATAGGCATTGTCGAAATGGATCAGCGTAGACAGAGCGTCCACCGGCTCGCCGTTCAGCATAATATCCAGTTTCACCAGCTTGGAAGGTCTGAAACCGTTGGGATGATAGTCAAACGATGCATACCCTTTCGAAATACTCTTCAAACGGTCATAGAAGTCGATCACAATTTCCCCCAAAGGCATATTATAAAAGATCTCCACACGATTGCCGGAAATATATTCCTGTTTAAGAAGTTCTCCGCGTTTCCCCAGACAAAGCGTCATAATGGGGCCGATATAATCGGTAGTGGTGATGATGGAAGCCTTGATATAGGGTTCCTCGATATGATCGATCAATGTCGGGTCGGGCATACCACCGGGATTATGCACCTCCTTCATCTCTCCCTGTTTGTCATATATATTATAAGATACGTTGGGCACGGTAGTGATCACATTCATGTCGAATTCGCGATCAAGCCGTTCCTGCACGATCTCCATGTGGAGCAATCCCAGAAAACCGCAACGGAAACCAAAACCCAATGCCAATGAAGACTCCGGCTGGAAAGTCAAAGAAGCGTCGTTCAACTGCAATTTTTCCAACGAAGCGCGCAAATCTTCAAAATCTTCCGCCTCAATCGGATAAACTCCCGCAAATACCATCGGCTTCACTTCCTCAAATCCGGCGATAGCCTGCGCGCACGGACGGCCCACATGAGTGATGGTATCTCCCACTTTCACCTCTTTTGAAGTTTTAATACCGGAAATAATATACCCAACATCTCCCGTACGAAGCTCATTGCGAGGAACCAGCTCCATCTTCAATACCCCGACCTCGTCAGCGTCATATTCTTTACCCGTATTGAAGAACTTCACCTTATCCCCTTTCCGAATCACTCCGTTCTCAATCTTGAAATAGGCGATAATACCACGGAAAGAGTTGAATACGGAATCGAAGATCAATGCTTGCAGCGGCGCTTCCTCATCTCCTACCGGATGGGGAATACGTTCGATTACGGCTGCGAGAATCTCTTCCACCCCCATACCCGTCTTACCGGAAGCACGTATTATTTCCTCACGCTTGCAGCCCAGCAGTTCGACAATTTCATCTTCCACCTCTTCCGGCATGGCGCTTGCCATATCGCATTTATTGATTACAGGAATAATTTCAAGATCATGCTCGATAGCCATATACAGATTGGAAATGGTCTGTGCCTGTACTCCTTGAGATGCATCGACAATCAGCAACGCACCTTCACAGGCTGCGATAGAACGGGACACCTCATAGGAAAAGTCCACGTGTCCCGGAGTATCAATCAAGTTCAGGATATACTTCTCACCCTTATAATTATACTCCATCTGAATGGCATGGCTCTTGATTGTGATACCTCTCTCCTTCTCCAAGTCCATGTCGTCAAGCATCTGCCCTGAAGTCACCTGAATAGTGTTGGTATACTCCAACAAACGGTCGGCCAGAGTTGACTTACCATGATCAATGTGGGCTATAATGCAGAAATTTCGAATATTCTTCATTCTGAATTCTTATTATTTTGTCTTTTTCGGTGTGCAAAGATACGTAAATGGCGGAATATAAAAAAATGCGTTGATAACATTATGATAATGTACCAACGCATTTTTTTATTGCTTAAGTGAGTTACTCGCTTAGATCAATTTGATGAAGAGTTCACCTTCAACTTCTTCCACAGAGACTTTGTCTTCTCTCAATAACCAGCCAAGTCCGAGGAACAAATCTTTGTCAACCAATTTAGTTGCTTTCTTCAATTGCTTGGCAGTCATTCCTTCTGTTTCATTCAGTGCATTCCAGATAGTACCTGCAATCACACCTGCTTTTTCTTTCAACATTTGCTTTGAAATTTTAGTTAGACATGCTTTAAATCATCCGGTCTTGAAAGACTTTCAGATTTTATTTCGGGGACAAAGATAGCTATTTTTATGTTATAGAACACTTTATTGAAGTTTTTTTTATTGATTTTGTAAGAATAATGGCTTTTTTCCTTTATTTGGGATGGTTTTCGAGATATTCAGACCAGATTCTCGCCGCTTCTTCCACCATTTTCGCACAAGGACGTTTGCTATAATATTGAGCAGTACGTTCTTCCGGAACATTTGAGACCAGTTCTTTTTTCTTCAATCCCAACAATTCGCCACAAATCAGCGACCCGTTGCGTTTTTTAAACTCAGCAGCCAATTCCTGGACAACTGCATAATTTGCCGCCTTTCCCTCGCGGTCTGTCGCTTCCGTAGCTCCGGTTTCGAGTCCTGCCACCAAGAACATACCGCAAGCAGCACCACAAGTTTCGCGCATCCGGCCTATTCCTCCACCAAAGGATGCCCCCATGCGCAGAGCCTGTTCCTGCGTGAATCCGTACATATCTGCAAAAGCTGCCACTACGGACTGTGAACAATTGTATCCGCTTTTAAAAAGCTCTACTGCTTTTTGTACTCTATCTTCCATATTATTGTCTTTTTATTATATTCATCCCGACCCTAAAAACTCAACGGTCAATCTCCAACACCATCGGACAATGATCGGAATGCACCGCCTCATTCAGAATCCGCGCACTCTTCAGCCATCGGCGTACCGGCTCGCTGGTCATACAATAATCTATTCGCCAGCCTTTATTTTTGGCACGCGAATTAAAACGGTAACTCCACCAGGTATACTCCTGTTTTTCCGGATAAAGCAGACGGAAAGAATCAATAAAGCCTGCCGAGAGAAAACGCGTCATCCATTCCCGCTCTTCGGGGAGGAAACCGCTATTCTTCGCATTACGGACAGGATCATGAATATCAATCGGTTCATGGCATATATTATAATCACCGCAAAGAATCAGATTCGGACGTGTCTTCCGCAGCTCTGTCACGTATTTCTGAAAATCCTCCAGCCACACCATCTTGAATGCCTGGCGTTCGTCCCCGCTAGTCCCCGAAGGGTGGTACACGCTTACCACCGACAAATCGCCGAAGTCCGCACGGATAAAACGGCCTTCATTATCGTATGCTTCTATTCCCATCCCGTATTCCACGTGGTCAGGTTCTTGCTTGGTCAATATGGCCACTCCGCTATATCCTTTTTTCTGTGCCGAATACAAATACGACTTATAGCCCAATGCTTCAAACACTTCCGCCGGGTATTGATCCGGCTGTAGTTTTGTCTCTTGCAGACAAAGAATATCCGGATTTTCCTGCGCCAGCCATTCCGGGAAACCTTTGGAGACAGCAGCACGCAAGCCGTTCACATTATAAGTTATAATCTTCATCATTATATATTTATTGATTCACGTTTATTTTAGGAAAACAGAAGCATGATATTCAGTACGGATACAATTATCGCAATAGTATACAGCACAAATGTGCTCCAACGACTATTCACATAATTCCCCATCACCTTTCGGGAAGATGTCAGTCCGACTTGCAGAAAGACCGTGAAAGGCAATTGGATACTAAGTATCATCTGCGAAATAATCAGCCCCTTAAAAGGATCTCCGATAAAGAAAATCAGCAATAAGGCGATTCCTAGCGATAAAAGGACTCCCACTTGCGAGTGACTGTCTTTGATGTGATAAGACTCACCGAAAATACCGGCAAAGATGGAACCTGCCGCCATCCCGCTTGTAATGGTGGACGAAATGCCCGCCATCAGCAATGCCAAAGCAAATACAATGGCAGCGTTGCTGCCCAGCAACGGTTCCAGCAAGGACTTGGCCTGTTGCAGTTCCTCCACTTGAATGCCGCTTTTAAAGAAAGTCGCGGCAGCCAGCAGAATCATGGCACTGTTAATCGCCCAACCGATAACCATTGAGAACAGCGTATCGAACAACTCATATTTCAGTACTTTCTTGATAGATGCATCATCTTTCTTGTTATACTCGTGACTCTGTATCACTTCCGAATGCAAAAACAGGTTATGAGGCATTACCACCGCTCCCAGCACGCTCATGATTATTAACATACTTCCTTCGGGAAACGAAGGAGTCACCCACCCCGCTGTTGCAGCCGGCCAGTCTATCTGCACCAAGAAAAGCTCATAAATAAACGAAAGTCCGATGACAGACACAAACGCAATGATGGAACGTTCTATTTTTTTATAGGAATTGGTGAAAAGCATGATGGACACAAAAAGCGTAGTCAGCACAGCTCCCCATACAATAGGAATATCGAACAGCATTTCCAATGCGATGGCTCCACCCAGAATCTCTGCCAGCGAAGTAGAGATGGAAGCCAGCACCGCCGTACCAAGAATAGGACGGGATACCCATTTGGGAGTATATTTGGTGGCAGCTTCCGAAAGGCAAAGTCCGGTGACAATCCCCAAGTGAGCAACATTATGTTGAAGGATGATCAGCATAATCGTGGACAAGGTAACCACCCACAGTAATGAATAGCCGAATTCGGATCCGGCGGCAAAATTAGAAGCCCAGTTTCCGGGATCTATAAATCCGACAGTCACCAGAAGTCCCGGACCAATATATTTGAAAACATCCAGTCCGCCCAAATAGCGTTTATGATCTTTGCGTTTTAAGTCTTGAAAAAGATTCTTCATTGCTGCATAATAGTTTATTCAGTACAAATATACTTATAAATAACGAGTAGGGATCAATTTTGGTTCAAAATACCGACAAATAAGGAAAACGCTACTAACATCAAAAGCCCAAAGCAGTATCATAAAAGAATGCGGATCAACACAAACTTACACAAAGATTAAATTTAATCTGCGATAATTTGCGTTAATCCGCGTTTCCTATCTTATACTTGAGACCGGATGATATCAATACCCCATCTCATGCAATGCACGGCATAACTGGTCCGGACACGAAGTGGGTCTGCCACCACAGCGTACTCCTTCAAGTTTACTTATCACATCCTCCACCTTCATTCCCTTTACCAGGCGCGAAAGACCTTGAAGATTGCCGTTGCATCCTCCCCAAAAGGCCACTTCTTTCACCACTCCATCTTCCACATTCAGTTCAATGTTGGTGCTGCAAGTGCCTTTCGTCTTATAAACATATTCCATGAACTGCTATTCTTCGCCTTCCGGTTGCATATTGGTATAAACGGTCTGCACGTCGTCAAATTCTTCCAAACGTTCCACCATCTTATCTAATGTCTCACGCTGTTCCGGAGTAACCTCTTTCAGATCGTTCGGGATATAAGTGAAGTCTCCACCGACATCTTCGAAACCACATTCTTCCAAATGTTTCTGAATGGCGGCATAGCTCTTAGGATCACCATAGATCGTAATTGTTCCTTCTTCCTCATCTTCATCATATTCATCTTCCACATTATAATCTATCAGGTCAAGAATCAGTTCTTCCATATCCAAGTCCTCTTTCTTCTTGAAAGTGAAAATACACTTATGGTCGAAAAGAAATGCCAAAGAACCCATTGTACCCAAGTTTCCGCCGAATTTGTTGAAAACGGAACGCACGTCCGCTACAGTACGGGTAGGGTTGTCGGTAAGTGTATCTACGAATACAGCTACTCCGTGAGGGCCGTATCCCTCATACGTCATGCCCTTATAGTCACTCTGGTCTTTACCCATCGCATTCTTGATGGCACGCTCGATGTTATCCTTCGGCATGTTTTCACGCTTACAAGTAGCGATCACCGAACGGAGTGTCGGGTTGTTTTCGGGTTCCGGACCACCTGCCTTTACAGCAATAGCGATTTGTTTACCCAGTCTTGTAAATGTTTTAGCCATGTGGCCCCATCTCTTCAGCTTGGTAGCTTTTCTATATTCAAATGCTCTTCCCATTGGTTTATATTTTTAGATTGAAATTTTAAACTTATCTAAGTTTGGCTCCTAGTTTATCTTCCAGGTTTTTCACCAGTTTCGACATGATCTTATCAATCATCTTATCGTTCAATGTCTGGCTCTCGTCTTGAAGCAAGAAACTGACCGCATACGATTTCTTACCAGCTTCCAGGTTCTTGCCTTCATATACATCGAAGAGTTCCACTTCTTTCAGCAACTTCTTCTCTGTCTCGTAAGCGATCTTCTCGATTTCGGCAAACTGCACATTCTTGTCGAGCAGCAAAGCCAAATCGCGCCGTACAGCCGGGAACTTGGAAAGCTCCTTATAGCTGACCTTAGCCGAACGGACAGCTTTCAGCAATTCTTTCCAGTTCAAGTCAGCGAAATAGACTTCATTGTCTATATCGAACGCTTTCAGCAGCTTCTTAGTAACTACACCGAAAGAAGCAAGGCGTTTGCCACCCTTCGTATGGACAGACAGTGCGGCAGCAAAGATATCATCAGACAGATTGCCTATCACCAGATTGTGCAAATCCAGTCCTAAACGTTTCAAGATATTCTCCACGTATGCTTTCAGCTCATATACCGAACTGTTCTCATCCGGATGCGCCCATGAGTTGGAAACCTTCTTGCCTGTAACCCACAGACCCAAATGATAATCTTCCGAATAAGGAGCCAACGCTTTTTCCGGGTTCTTCTTGTCCCCGTCGAAATAATAGCAATTACCAAATTCAAAGAATTTCAGATCCGCATTTTTACGATTGGCATTATGGGCAATGCTTTCCAATCCACCGAACAGCAAAGTCTGGCGCATAGCGTTCAAATCAGCGCTTAGCGGATTCAACAGCATAACCAGGCGATTGGAAGGATAAGTTTCCAGACCGTCATAATAAGCCGCACGGGTCAATGAGTTGTTCAATATTTCATTGAATCCACAGCCCACCAATTGTTCGGCAACCAGATTCTGCAATTTATTCGACTTGTCATGCTCGCCTTTAGTAGTCAGACTGGATTTCAACGTAGTCGGAATTTCCACATTATTGTATCCGTAGATGCGGAGAATATCCTCAATCACGTCACAATCACGCTGCACATCCACACGATAAGGAGGAACGGCCAGTGTCAGTCCTTCCTGCGTCTCATTAGTTATCTTCATTTCCAGGCTCGTCACAATGCTCTTGATTGTCTCTACCGGAATCACTTTACCAATCAGCGAATGTACTTTCTCGTAAGACAGGTCTACTATGAAATCCTGTGCAGGAGTAGTATATACATCTTTTATTTCAGAAGAGATAGTACCGCCTGCCAACTCTTTTACCATTATGGCAGCCAGTTTCAGACAGTAAATCACACTATTCGGGTCGATGCCGCGTTCAAAGCGGAAAGAAGCATCGGTATTCAAGCCGTGACGACGGGCCGTCTTACGCACCCATGTAGGATGGAAATAAGCACTTTCGATGAAAACATCCGTTGTAGCTTCCGTAGAGCCGGAATCCAATCCGCCAAATACGCCCGCAATGCACATGGCTTCTTCCTTATTGCAAATCATCAGGTCGCGGTCACTCAACTTACGTTCCACCTCGTCCAATGTAACGAACGGAGTTCCTTCGGGCATTGTCTTTACGATAACTTCATTACCCTTTATCTTACCGGCATCAAAGCAATGCAACGGTTGTCCGAAAGCATGGACAATGTAATTAGTGACATCCACTACATTATTAATAGGACGCACACCGATCAGACGCAATTTATTCTGCAACCATTCCGGACTTTCCTTTACAGTCACTCCTTTCACGGTAACACCGGCATAATGCGGACACGCTTCACTGTTTTCAACCTTTACTTCAATATCCAAATCATGGTTTTCCACTTTAAAGTCATCCACCGACGGACGTTGCAGAGTTGCCTGCTTACCGTTCTGAATCAGATAAGCATACAAGTCACGGGCTACCCCGTAGTGAGAGCATGCATCCGCACGGTTAGGAGTGATATCCACTTCAAGCACATAATCGCTCTTGATATTATAATAATCTTTGGCAAGAGTACCCGGGACAGCATTTTCCGGCAAAACGATGATACCTGCATGATCCGTACCGATACCGATTTCATCTTCAGCACAAATCATACCTGTAGATTCTACACCACGGATTTTTGATTTTTTGATGGTAAAGCATTCGTCCCCGTCATAGAGTTTTGTCCCCAATGTAGCGACTACCACTTTTTGTCCGGCAGCCACGTTCGGAGCTCCACAAACGATCTGCACCGGATCGCCTTCTCCCAGATTGACAGTAGTAATGTGCAGATGGTCCGAATTAGGGTGTTCCACACAGGTCAGCACTTCGCCGATCACAAGTCCCTCCAAACCACCTTTAATGGTCTGCACTTCTTCCACACCACCTGTTTCCAAGCCGATAGAAGTCAACGCAGCCGCCGTTTCATCAGGCGTCAAATCGAAGTTGACATACTCTTTCAGCCAGTTATAAGAGATATTCATATAATTAATTTTTTATTGTTTCTCAAAAGATTCGCAAAGTTAATAAGATTTTTCGGTTGACCGAAAAGGTTAGATAAAAAATTGCAGGTTATTTCACCACAGAGGACACTGAGGACACAGAGTTTTTTCTTTTTATTTAAGCACTCATGTTTAATTAGTTTATAAGTTAATTATACACACTTTGCTTATTACGGATTTACACTTATTTTTCATCTTTCCGATATCCTCTGTGTCCTCAGTGTCCTCTGTGGTGAAATAATACGCAACTAAAATGGCAAAGGTCCATCCCCTCCTACCGGTGCCCCGAACGGATTACCCGACTGCGGAGTAAAGTCCGGTGCCGGTGGTGGCGGAACGGAACCGGCTCCTCCGGCATTCACCTTAGACCCCAGCATAGCACCGGCAGGCTCACCCGGCATAGGAATCACCATGTCATCCTCCGGATTTGAGAAACGGGTAAACTCACCTTTGAATCGGAGCAGCACTTCACCCACCGCACCGTTACGATGCTTGGCTATCACAATCTCCGCCATACCGCGAAGGTCATTACCACGATCATCCTGGTAAATTTTGTAATATTCCGGACGGTGGATAAAACATACCATATCGGCATCCTGCTCGATGGCTCCCGATTCACGAAGGTCGCTCAACTGCGGACGTTTGCCATCAATTCCTTCACGGCTCTCCACACCACGATTCAACTGCGACAATGCAACAATCGGGATGTTCAGCTCCTTCGCCAATCCCTTCAGTGAACGTGAAATGGTACTGACCTCCTCCTGACGGCTTCCGAACGCCATTCCACTAGCATTCATCAACTGCAAGTAGTCAATAATAATGATTTTCACCCCATGTTCACGCACCAGACGACGGGCTTTCGTACGAAGCTCAAACACCGACAGAGAGGGAGTATCATCCACATACAGCGGTGCATCCAGCAAATCCTTCAGTTTATAGTCCAATTGCTGCCATTCATAATTCGCCAACTGTCCGCTTTTAATTTTCTCACTCGGAATCTCGCAGACATTCGTAATCAGACGATTCACCAACTGGACATTACTCATTTCAAGAGAAAACAACGCTACCGGGTTACGATAATCGACGGCTATATTCTTCGCCATAGAAAGGACGAAAGCTGTCTTACCCATCGCAGGACGGGCGGCAATAATAATAAGGTCAGAATTCTGCCAACCGGAAGTCATCTTGTCCAGCTTCGTAAAACCGCTTTCAAGCCCACTCAATCCGTCCGTTCGTGCCGCTGCCTTCTGAATCAGCTTATACGCTTCGTCAATCACCGGATTGATCTGCGTGTAGTCCTTCTTCATGTTCTGCTGCGAAATCTCAAAAAGCTTTCCTTCGGCTTCCTGCATCAGATCGTCCACATCCAGCGTTTCATCAAATGCCTTACTTTGAATGTTACTGGTAAAAGTAATCAACTCGCGCGCCAATGATTTCTGTGCTATGATGCGTGCATGATATTCAATATGCGCCGAAGAGGCCACTTTGCTACTCAACTGAGTAATATAGAACGGACCTCCGACCTCTTCCAGCTCTCCGCGTTTGCTAAGCTGTTCCTTTACAGTCAGAATATCCACCGGCTTCTGATTTACGGCAAGATCGGTGATAGCGGCATAGATCAGTTGATGCCGGTGTTCATAAAAAGATTCGGGACGAAGAATTTCACTCACCAACGAATAAGCGTCCTTCTCAATCATCAAAGCCCCCAATACTGCTTCTTCCAGCTCAGGTGCCTGCGGCTGAATACGTCCATAATCATTTACTGGTTGCACTTTAGCAGACTTCGTATTGCGGGTGTTTCTTCTCTGTTCGGCCATGAAAACATTTACTATTTTACAATTTACTACTTACTATTTTACGACCGGACAGACTCTTTTATCACATTTATCACGGAATTCCTCCGGTCGGGACGACAAAGATAGAACATAATCACGAAGAATGGATAAGGAAAAATGAAGATTTTACTAACTTTGTCCCTGAATCGCGTTCAGCACAAGATTAATTGCAATGTGCAGCACTGCAAATAGTAAATGGTAAATTATAAAATAGTAAACATGATTGCTTTCCCCAACATCAAAATAAACTTGGGACTTTCCATTACGGAAAAACGCCCGGACGGATATCATAATCTGGAAACAGTGTTCTATCCGGTAGCTTTAGAAGACGCGCTGGAAATCCGTACTTCTCCCGACACTGACCGGAAATTCACCCTTTACCAACACGGAATGGAAATAGCGGGCAAGCCGGAAGATAATCTGGTGGTAAAAGCCTATCTGTTGATGGATAAGGAGTTCCATCTTCCTCCTGTAGAGATTCATCTATATAAGCACATTCCTTCCGGAGCCGGACTGGGTGGAGGATCATCCGATGCAGCTTTCATGCTGAAGTTGCTCAATGATCATTATCAGTTAGGGGTATCTAAAGAACAATTGGAGGTATACGCCGCCACTTTGGGAGCAGACTGTGCTTTCTTTATCAAAAACAGACCGACCTTTGCCGAAGGAATCGGTAATATCTTTTCTCCGGTCGAGCTTTCATTAAGCGGCTACCAAATCATGATTATCAAACCGGATGTGTTCGTATCCACTCGGGAAGCTTTTGCAAACATCCGCCCTCATCATCCGGAATATCCTGTCAAAGAGGTCATCCGACGCCCGGTTACAGAGTGGAAAGATACCCTGATCAATGATTTCGAAACCAGCGTATTTCCGCAACATCCCATTATCAGAGACATAAAAGAAGAACTCTATCATCACGGAGCGATCTACGCATCCATGAGCGGTTCCGGTTCTTCAGTCTTCGGACTCTTTGCTCCAGAATCCACTCTACCGGAAATTGATTGGGGAACGGATGCGTTCTGCTTCACAGGAACGCTATAAGAAAATCAATCGAAATATCTATCCCGTCATACTAAAAACGGTACCACGACTCACATCGTAGTACCGTCACAACACAAACACAAAATAAAACACGACAAAACTACTGTGCAACCCCCTGTCTATACCGGAGAGGTATAAGTACTGTTCATATATATTCACATACCCATGAACAGCTTCAGGTCGATCGCATCAATTAAACAAATCCATATTGATTTGTTTGAACTATTTAGATTATAAAAACAAAAAAAATTCCATTTATTGAATACCTCTTTCACGAAGTTTCAACTGCCAGTTCCAGGCAGAGCGCAAAGTATCTTCCAAAGTTTCCACAGCTTTCCATCCCAATTCGGAATTAGCGAAATCAGGATTTGCCCAAACTTTTTCAATATCTCCCGCACGACGTCCAACGATCTGATAGTTCAACTTCACACCGGTAGCCTTCTCGAAGCCTTGAATCAATTCCAATACAGAGACACCACGTCCCGTACCGATATTGAATACTTCCACTTTTTCTTTCTGCGCCTTCTCCAAGATACGGCGGATAGCAATCACGTGTGCCTTAGCCAAGTCAACAACATTGATAAAGTCACGGATGCAAGAACCGTCGGGCGTATCATAATCGTCACCGAACACACTCAACTTCTCGCGAATGCCGATAGCTGTCTGAGTCAGATAAGGAATCAGGTTCTGGGGAACACCGTTCGGCAACTCACCCAGCAATGCGGTAGGATGCGCGCCTATCGGATTGAAATAACGCAACATGATTGCATTGATCGGAGCACCGGAGGCTACCGTATCACGGATAATCTCTTCATTAATCTGTTTTGTATTTCCGTATGGTGATTCCGCTTTCTTAATCGGCGCCTTTTCTGTCACCGGCAATTCATCCGGCTGTCCATACACCGTACAAGAAGAAGAGAATACAATACCTTCCACTCCGTGTTTCGGCATCAGTTCGAGAAGGTTGATCAAAGAAACCAGATTATTACGATAATAAAGCAACGGTTTCTCCACCGATTCACCTACCGCCTTGCTTGCAGCAAAGTGGATGATAGCTTTAATTCCTTTATATTTTGTGAATACGGCGTCAAGACCTTCAAAATCAAGACAATCCAACTTTTCGAAAGCCGGACGGATACCGGAAACTTTTTCTATATTGTCGACAACATCAGCACTGGAATTTGATAAATTATCGATGATGATTACTTCATACCCACTGTTTTGCAACTCTACAACAGTATGGGAACCAATATATCCCGTTCCCCCTGTCACTAAAATTCTTTCTTTCATATTCTTTACTTATATGGTTAGTTCTTCGGTCTATTATTGTTTGAGCTACAAATGTATGGAAATAAAATGAGAATGCAATATTCCGTAACCATTTTATTTATAAAAGAATTGGGAACTCATTATCTGTATGTCCCCACACAGCCGAGCCCCCAATTCATATTTAATTATCAACTGTAAATCTTATACCACGCCGGAGAATCCCATGAATGCCATAGCCAGCAAACCGGCGGTGATCAAAGCAATCGGAGTGCCTTGCATTCCCTTCGGGATTTTCACCAGACTCATCTGCTCGCGCAGTCCGGCAAAAAGCACCAGCGCCAGTCCGAATCCGAGAGCTGTTGAGAACGCATACACAACGCCTGTCAGCAAATCATAGTCTTTCTGAATCACCAGAATAGCCACACCCAAGATACAGCAGTTGGTTGTGATCAATGGCAAAAATACACCCAACGCCTGGTACAGAGCCGGAGAAACTTTCTTCAGAATGATTTCCACCATCTGCACCAGTCCGGCGATCACCAGAATAAAAGTGATTGTCTGCAAATATCCCAGATCGAAAACATCCAGAACAAATTTCTGAATCAGGAAAGTGACAATGGTAGCGATGGTCAGCACGAAAGCAACCGCAGCGCTCATACCCATCGCAGTTTCCACTTTCTTGGATACGCCCAGGAACGGACAAATGCCCAAGAACTGCGACAACACGATGTTGTTTACAAAGATTGCCGAAATAAAAATCAATATATATTCCATATTCTTCTCTTATTTAATTGAATTAGGCTTTCTTCAAGCTGTTGATCAACGCAATAAGGTATCCTAAAGCGATGAAAGCACCCGGAGCCAATACAAATACCAACATTCCGTACTCTTCCGGCATGATTGTCAGATTGAAAATCTTGCCTGTTCCCAAGAATTCGCGGACAGCTCCCAGCAGAGTCAAGGCTATCGTAAAACCAAGTCCCATACCAAGACCGTCGAACATGGAAGCCACCGGATTATTCTTCGCGGCGAATGCTTCAGCACGTCCCAGCACAATACAGTTTACTACGATCAACGGGATGAAAAGCCCCAGTGTGGCATACAAATCCGGCACGTAAGCCTGCATCACCATCTGGAGCAATGTTACGAAAGACGCAATGACTACAATGAACGATGGGATACGTACCATATCTGGAATCAGATTCTTGATGGAAGAAATTACCACGTTCGAGCAAATCAACACAAACATAGTGGCCAGTCCCATACCCATACCATTGATAGCCGATGAAGTTGTACCCAATGTAGGACACATACCAAGCAGGAGCACAAACGTAGGATTCTCTTTGATAATCCCGTTCATCATTACTTTAAAATTATTCATATCTTAATCTCCTCCTTTCTTAATTAATAGAATCTTGCTTCACCGTTTCAGTTTCCGGAGCAGTGGCAGGTTCATTTTTCTGCGAAGCTCCCGAAACAGTATCTACTTCTCCCGTCTTATAGGCCTCGTAAGCCTTGTTGATAGCGTTCAGGAAAGCGCGCGACGTGATAGTGGAAGCCGTGATGGCGTCTACCTGACCGCCGTCCTTAGAGACTTTCAGTTCACCTTCGCCCGGACTCATGCCTATGATAGACTTTTTGCTCATTTCGTGCGTCACCGCCTTTTCGCCTTTGGTAGCGTCATAGGCTCCAAACCATTTGTCAGCTTTCGAGCCCAATCCCGGAGTCTCGGTATGGGCCAGCAAAGAGTAATTGTAAATCTTGCCTTTTGCATCAAAGCCGACCAGCACTTTCAGTTCGCCACCGAATCCCATAGCTTTGGACTCAACAGCCGAACCTACCCATTCCTCTCCTTTTTTTGCCGGATAAACGATGAAGTCCACCACTTTCTTTCCGTCTTTCTCGCTGAAGATCGTGTCGCTTTCGCCTACCGGGTTATTAGTAAATTCCGGAAGAACCTGTTTCAAGGCCTTGTTCAATGTCTTCGCATTCGCTTCGGCAATAGGACCTTTTGTCAGTTCATTCACGTAAGCCAGCAATGCTACGGAAATGGCAGTCACCCCCGTAAGTACCAGCAGCATATTCTTTAAAGATGATTCTAACTTTTTCATTTCTTCTTCGCTACCTCCCCAAAGCGTTTAGGTTTACAATAGGTGTTAATCAGCGGAGTGAACGCAT
>PPYF01621173.1_pt1 | contig 38133 bp, 19 predicted proteins | sample 1559871 | NCBI WGS metagenome assembly PPYF01 (sample SAMN08240021, study PRJNA423297) | Human gut metagenome, whole genome shotgun sequencing project.
CGCGAAGTACCGAGCATCGTACCTCCCAAGTTCAGCAAACCAGATAAGGACTTTTCGGTAAACGACTCCACATCCTTGGTCAGCAGCCCCTGAAAACCGCTGTGAATGCCAATTACCTCCATTCCATAATGGTTGATAGCTGTTTTGCATACACCGCGAATGGTAGCGTTGATGCCGGGACAGTCGCCTCCTGAAGTCAAAATACCTATTCTCATGATATTTTTGTTTGAATTATTGTTCTATAGGTCCGTAAAGATAGAAAAAAAAGAGAAAAAAGATAGAGATGCCGATAAATAAGATTATTTTTGCGGTTTAAAATAAGATTTCACAAAGAACGATGAATATTACAAAGTTTCTGAATAAGGTATATTTTGCTCCCCGTCTGAAAGAAATCGAACAATACACCAGCCATGCCGGTGAATTGCAACAGCTTGTACTGCAGCGCCTCGTCCGGACAGCGGCAAACACGGAATGGGGAAAGAAGCATGACTATGCCTCTATCCGTACTTATGAAGATTTCAAGAAGCGCCTTCCCATACAAACTTACGAAGAAGTAAAACCTTATGTAACCCGCCTGCGTGCCGGTGAGCAAAATCTGCTTTGGCCTTCGGAAATACGTTGGTTTGCCAAATCATCGGGTACCACCAACGACAAGAGCAAGTTCCTGCCCGTCAGCCGGGAGTCCTTGCACGACACGCATTACAAGGGAGGCCGGGATGCCGTTGCCATCTATCTGGGACAGAATCCCGAAAGTCGCTTCTTTTCCGGTAAAGGGCTTATCCTTGGAGGCAGCCACGCTCCCAACCTGAACACCAACCACAGTCTTGTAGGCGACCTCTCCGCCATCCTCATAGAAAATATCAACCCACTGGTAAACTTTGTCCGCGTACCCAGCAAGCAGACAGCCTTGATGGAGCACTTCGAGCCCAAAATGGAGGCCATTGCCCGCGAAACCATCCATGCAAATGTAAGCAACCTTTCCGGTGTACCGTCCTGGATGCTTGTACTCATCAAACATATACTGGAAAAGACGGGAAAGCAGAGCCTCGAAGAGATATGGCCCAACCTGGAGGTATTCTTCCACGGCGGCGTTGCCTTCACTCCCTACCGCGAGCAATACAAAGACGTGTTCCGCAGCAGCAAGATGCATTATGTAGAGACTTATAACGCCTCCGAAGGCTACTTCGGCACGCAGAACGACCCTGCCGACCCTGCCATGTTGCTGATGATTGACTACGGTATCTTCTACGAGTTCATCCCGCTTGAAGATGTAGGCAAGGAGAATCCGCGTACCTTCTGCCTCGAGGAGGTGGAGCTGAACAAAAACTACGCCATGGTAATCTCCACTTCTGCCGGTTTGTGGCGATATATGATTGGAGATACGGTGAAGTTCACATCGAAGAACCCCTATAAGTTCGTCATCACCGGACGTACCAAGCACTTTATCAACGCGTTCGGCGAAGAACTGATTGTGGATAACGCGGAAAGAGGACTTGCCAGGGCATGTGCCGAGACCGGTGCACAAGTAGTAGATTACTCTGCTGCTCCCGTGTTTATGGACAAGCATGCCAAATGCCGCCACCAGTGGCTGATAGAGTTTGCACAAATGCCGGACAGCCTGGAGAAGTTCGCCAAAGTATTGGACGATACCTTGAAAGAGGTGAACTCCGACTACGAGGCTAAAAGGCAGAATAATCTGGCGCTGCAACCGCTGGAAATCATCGTTGCCCGCCCCAACCTCTTCCATGACTGGCTGGATAGCAAGGGGAAACTCGGCGGACAGCATAAGGTGCCCCGGCTCAGCAACACGAGGGAGTATATAGAGGAAATGCTGGAACTAAACCGGTAAATTACTATATCATAAAAATCAAGCGCGGATTACGCAAATTACGCGGATAAATTAATAAATCCATGTAATCTGCGTAATCCGCGTTTTACAAATCAGTCAGTACGTTTTGACTTTACTTTTTCATTTCAACAATCAGCCTCAAGGATTAGAAATTATATGCCAGCCCAATTCCCAGCACTTCCTTAAACTGCACCTTGGCGCCCTTCTTCACTCCATTGTCATCAAACGTTTTCACATCATTGTCATACTTCAGAGTTGTATTGATGGTAGCCGACAATACTTTATTGATTTTCATGCTGATAAGTACATCCCAATTCACATCTATGTTTCCAAAATCTTTGCTGTAAGGAGTAAAGAAATCAGCCGTAGTAATCAGATTCACATTCTCCATCACGGGCAATTCAGCACGGGCTTTCACAAAAGCGCCACCCTCTATCTTGAAGTGGTCACCCGGGTCTACACCAAAAGCACCCAAATCGGAAAGATAGTCATCAGTCACGAAAGTCATCTTGGTGGAAACGGGTGAAAGCAGTAGAGAATAGTTACTCTTAGGCCTCCATTCCATACCCAGGGCGATATTCGAATAGGCAGGAGCAAAGAAATTGGAAATCTGGTGCTCTTTGTCGGGATAGTCATATCCTTTGGCAAACTGGGTATTCAAATCACCCATCAGTGTATAGAACCAGACGTTGTCTGTAGAATATCCCAACTGAGTGGAAAGCCCTATTTTATCACTACTTTTCCTCATCCCCTGAGATTTGGTTTTCGACAAGCCATAGTCCAGCACCATGTTGGTGACCCAGAGCCAGTTTCCTTTCTTGTGTGTCAGTGATGCATTCAAGTAGGCATTTCCAGCAATGGAATTCTCACCTCCTGCCGACCAGTTGGCCATGGCAGTCTGTGACATATTAAGACCAGTCACTCCTTTCAATACCCAAGCTCCCTCCTGATAACCTTTATCATCCGTCTGAGCATAAGTTATGGTTGCTAAAGCAGCAAACAACATTACAATATATATCCTTTTCATATTACAGTTCGTTTTAAAAGTTTCTCATAAAAAGACGTCTCATAAAATTAACAACATTTACTATCTTTTGTTCGAGAAGCTATAAAACGAATGTAAGGTTCAGAGAATAATTCCACCGCCCAACAAGTATCCGTCCTTATCATAGAAAGCCGCTGCCTGCCCGGGTGCAATGGATTCCAGCGGCTCTATCAGACGGACACGTAACAGACCTTCCACCGTAAGAGTCACCCTGCACCGGTTTGCCTGCTTACGGTAGCGTATCTTCACAATAACCTCGTTTGCACCCAGCACACGACTATTCTCCACCAGGTTCCAGTCTCCCAGCCACATTTCCTGCCTGTAGAGGGAAGAGAGCGGAGCTAAAACGACTTCATTGCTTTCCACTCTTGTCTCTTTCACAAAAACAGCCTTGTTCAGATGGATACCCAAGCCCCTACGTTGCCCTACGGTATAAAACGGATAGCCCTCATGCCATCCTAAGAAATTCCCCTTTTCATCGACGAATCTACCTTTACCGGGTAATAGTGTTTCGGGGACTTCACACTTTAAAAAGGAACGGTAATCCAAAGGACAAAAGCACACCCCTATACTGTCTTTCTTCGCAGCCACCTGCCCGAAACCACGCTCCGCCGCATACGAGCGCGCCTCATTTTTCGTAATATCTCCCATCGGAAGCAACATACGCTGCAGGATGTCCTGCTTCAATCCCCACAGAAAGAAAGTCTGGTCTTTGTCCTTATCTGCGGCAGGAGCTATATAATACTTTCCTCCGGACAAGACTTTACGCACATAATGTCCGGTAGAAATCCAATAAATCCCCTTTTCATCGGCTATTTTAGCCAACAGCGCCCACTTCAGCTCATTATTGCAGACCGTGCAAGGAACGGGAGTACGCCCCCTTAGATACTCTTCCACAAAATAGCGGATAATACGCGAACGGAAAAGCTCGCGTGCATCATAGGTAATGTGTTTCATCCCCAGCTTCAGGGCCAGAGCCCGTGCATCTTCCAAATACCCGGTCTCATCTCCTGCCTCATAGAAACGGAAAGTCACGCCAGTCACCTCATAACCGGCTTCCTGCAACCTCATGGCGGCCACGGAACTATCCGTGCCGCCACTCATGCCAAGCAATACACGTTTATCTGACTTCATGGATACAAAAGTAATAAACGAAGGTGAAATCCGTTGCATTTACTCTTATAAAACAGAATATCATTATAGATTTTCACAGATTTATTATACCTTTGTACTCCTAAAAGAACTAATAATCAACTGTTATGGAACATCAACTGACCATTTACAACACTTTAAATAGAAAAAAAGAGCTGTTCGTACCGCTGCATGCACCGCATGTAGGCATGTATGTCTGCGGACCGACCGTGTACGGTGACCCGCACTTGGGACATGCACGCCCTGCCATCACTTTCGACCTGCTGTTCCGCTACCTGACGCACATCGGCTACAAGGTGCGCTATGTCCGCAACATTACCGACGTGGGCCATCTGGAGCACGATGCCGACGAAGGTGAAGACAAGATTGCGAAAAAAGCCCGTCTGGAACAACTGGAACCAATGGAAGTGGCACAGTACTACATCAACCGCTATCATAAGGCGATGGATGCATTGAATGTGCTGTCTCCCAGTATCGAGCCACATGCCAGCGGCCACATCATCGAACAGATAGAACTTGTAAAGGAGATATTGAAGAACGGATATGCCTACGAAAGTGAAGGTTCCGTTTATTTCGATGTAGAAAAATACAATAAGGACCATCACTACGGCAAGCTCTCCGGACGCAACCTGGATGATGTTCTCAACACCACCCGCGAACTGGACGGACAGAGCGAGAAGCACAACCCCGCAGACTTTGCCCTCTGGAAATGTGCGCAACCGGAACACATCATGCGTTGGCCTTCCCCGTGGAGCGACGGCTTCCCCGGCTGGCACGCCGAATGTACAGCCATGGGAAAGAAATACTTGGGCGAGCACTTCGACATTCATGGTGGCGGCATGGACCTTATCTTCCCGCATCACGAATGCGAGATTGCACAATCCGTAGCTTCCCAAGGGGAAGATATGGTACATTATTGGATGCACAACAACATGCTGACCGTGAACGGACAGAAAATGGGTAAGTCTTACGGTAACTTCATCACATTGGAAGAGCTCTTCAAAGGCACACACCCCATGCTGGAGCAAGCCTACAGCCCAATGACCATCCGCTTCTTCACCCTGCAAGCCCACTACCGCAGTACGGTAGACTTCAGCAACGAAGCTCTGCAAGCCGCCGAAAAGGGATTGGCAAGACTGATGGATGCTGTACATGGACTGGACAAGATTACCCCTGCTGCAACCTCCACCATAGACGTGAAATCCCTGCGTGCCAAGTGTTACGAAGCCATGAATGATGACTTGAACTCACCGATTGTCATCGCCCACCTCTTCGACGGCGCCAAGATGGTAAACAATATCCTAGCTGGAAACGATTCCATCACAGCCGAAGACCTGAAAGAATTGAAGGAAACCTTCCACCTCTTCTGCTTCGACATCTTAGGATTACAAGAAGACAACGCCTCCAACGAAGAGCGTGAAGCTGCCTTCGGCAAGGTAGTGGACATGCTATTGGAAGAGCGTTCAAAGGCAAAAGCCAACAAAGATTGGGCTACATCCGACAAAATCCGCAATGAACTCACCGCGCTCGGTTTCGAGATTAAGGACGGTAAGGACGGAAGCGAATGGAAGCTGAATAAATAACGAAGGTATCATAACTCACCACAGAATCATACAGATTGGGGTAAGTTTTAGACAGAAGAACAAAAGAACATATTTCTCTCTCTTGTTCTTCTGTTCTTTTAACTGAAAAATAAAATCTGTATAATCCTATGGTGATTGTGTATTTTGATACATCCCTGTTAGAATACGAATCCGAACCCGGCATACCACCCTACTTTCTTCGTCTGGTTGGACCAATTCAATTGTATCTCCACTGGTCCCAGAAAACTCTTGTACATATAGCCGATGCCTACCCCTGCCATATCAACCGATTCGGAAGAGTCAAGAATCTGATGAAACTTCCCGGAGTTTCGCCCATAACTGCCCATCACTGATATATACTGGTTTTTCAAGATACGCTGTCTGAGGTTCAGCCCTGCAACCAGCAATGCGGCTTGTGACAGTTCCGCACGGTTGATGCCCGTAAACGGTATCTGCTGTGGCATATAGCGCCCCGGTATGGTCCCCCCCACCATATTGATGATGGCAAAAGGATAATTATCGCTTCCGGACAATACGCGTCCATAAAACGAAGGAGTGACAGTGAGCTTACTCGACGGAGAGAAACATCCCTGCCAACGGGCATCGAAAACAGAAATAGGATTGTTGTCTTTATACTGGAAGAGGTTATCCGTATAGAGATGGTAGGATACCGCCCACGACATGCCTTTTGTAGGGGCGCTCCTCTCATTCAAGTTGTTGAACACAAGTCCGGCAAAGTAACTGAATAAGGACGAATTCTCAAACAGTGCCGAAGCCAACGGGTCGAGCGACAGCAAATCATGATAGTGGTAGTAATCAAAGTCAATGCCCAAACTGACCTGGATATTGTTCCAGTCCTTCGCCGCCCCCATACGGACCAGCTGATGTGTAAAAGTCAAATCCAGCGTCAGTTTGCCTTCATTATAAATATTCATATCTTTATAGTCGAACTGATAGGCAAGTCCTGCCTGCCATCCACCGTCCCACTGATAACTATATCCGAGTCGTGCCAGTGTACGCTTGCCCAGACGGGCGGTGAGGCTGGCCAGCGACTCCCGCTGCCGGCCGAAATAGAAGTCCGTATTTGCCTGCAACGCCGCCAGTTCTTCCGTATCAAAACGAAAACCGACATTCAGCTTGTTCTCCCGTACAGCAGGGGCGGCTATTTGGGAATCAACGGGAATCTCCCTATCAACAGCCGCGCCGGGCAAGCGGAAAGGTCCCGGGCGGCGAGGCTGATAATCTTCTGCAAGTCCCAGCTTCCGTTTCAGGGCAAGCAGTCCGTCCCAACTGTCCATGGCAGCACGCTCTCCCCGCACCATCAAAGTGTCGATGGCCTCTTTGGTGAAACTTGCAGCCGAATAGCCGGTGACATCCACCTTTATCAACACGTCGGTATTACGCAGATTCTCACGGTATTTCTTCTCTCCTTGCAGATTAATGATTTGCCCGAAGATGTCTTTCACCGATTTCAGCTCGGAAGCCTTAAGCAGCGGACTCTGCACATCCACCCCGATAATGTAGTCGGCCCCCATGGCAAGCGCCACATCTACCGGATAGTTATTCACCATTCCACCGTCCACCAACACCATTCCATCCAGGTCTACCGGAGCAAACACACCGGGAATGGACATGCTGGAACGCATGGAAGTGGCCAGTATTCCCTCATGGAACACTACTTCGCTGCCATTCACCAGATTTTCCGACACGCAGGCAAACGGAATAGGAAGACGGCTAAAATCCACAGAATCCTGGTAACCTTCTGTCAATGTGGAGAACAAACGTGCCAGGTTCTTCCCTTTTATGATACCCGCATCCGAAACAGCGGCAGATTTCAAAGAAAACGGAATGGAGAGTACATAGCGCTCCGACTTCAACCGGTCATCCAGCAACACATCCTTAGGATTGGGGGCATCCGAGAGCAAGAATTTCCAGTTCTGGGCATTCACCATACTGTCCAATTGCTGTGGGGTATATCCGATAGAATACAAACCGCCCACAATGGCCCCCATACTAGTGCCCACCACATAATCTATAGGGATACCCGCTTCTTCAATTACTTTCAGAGCACCGATATGCGCCGTCCCTTTGGCGCCACCCCCACTGAGTACGACAGCCACTTTCGGACGCCCGGACGCCCAAAGGACCATCGGCAAAAACAACAAACAAGCCCATAGTCTATACTTCATCTCCATCATTTACTTAATACGTATTGGTAATTTATTCCACTCTGAATCAAACAACCCGCTCCGACAAATAGTTCACTATCAGTCGAAGCGGGTCGCAAAAAACGTTCAAGCAATTTATGGAGGATTATCTATAACCCATTTCCAATCAATAAGGTATCATATCCTTCAAGATACCTTCCTTATACCAAGGATCATCAATTTCTTTCAACACTTTGCCCATCTCTGCGCAAAGGTCTTTTACGACTTCTTGGTTTTCTTCCAAAGAAAGGTTATTCATCTGATACGGGTCCTTTTCATCGTCAAACAACAAACTTTTGACCAGCTTATGGTTTTCGCGGTCAATGTAGAGCGCCAGCGTGTAGCGCGCCGATTTAAAGCCGCGCGACGAAGGGAAGTAGGAACGGACCATACCTTCCGCATCCTTCTCACCGTCCAGGTTCTGGATGTAGAGAGCGCCGGTGGGACGTACAATATCCGCCTTTTCATCGAAGAAAAGCGGTGCATAGTTGCGTCCCTGCACCTCGGCCGGAATGGAGTCGGCAAGACCGGCAAGACCCAACAAGGTAGGCATGATGTCCGGCGAGGAAAGCATCAAGTCGTCCACGCGGGGCTTAATCTTATCGGGAAAACGCACCAGGAAAGGAACGTTCATGGACTCGGAGTACGGGGAATTCTTCGGGTCTTCCGTATGCTGGCTGCACATGGTCTCTCCATGGTCGGAGGCAAACACGACAATGGTATTCTTGTCCAGTCCGAGTTCCTTCAAGGCATCGAGTATCTGACCGAAAGCACGGTCGACACCCGTCACAGAAGCAAAGTAGTAGCGTGCACTCTCTGCCTTGAGCATCTTGGAGTCGGCATTCGGACGGACGAGCAAGCTGTCCAGAGGCTGGTTTTTATAGAGATTGAAATCTTCCTCCATACAGTCGTCCAAAGAACGGTACGGACTATGGGGAGGATTCATGCCTACCATAATGAAGAAAGGTTTCTTCGGGTCGCGTACATTCCCCTCGTTCTTCAGATAAGACACCACCTTGCCCGATTCGTGTAACGGTGACCACTCGCGCGGGTCGTGGCGACGGCCTTCCGTATCCCAGTAATGCGGATTCTTGTGTTCGTCAAAGGTACCGTAAGAATACCAGTAATTGAACCCATGACGACGTTCTTTCGGCGTATAGGCATCCCATGCAGGTACACGGTCTTCCACATACTGTCCGGGACGTTCGGGGTCGTTGGGGGTAGGAAAGTCGGCATGCAGTTTGCCAAAGTAGGCACAGTCATATCCGGCATTGCAGAAAACATCACTCACACACACAGCATCCTCACGCAGGGAGCTGATGGGACGGCTCGAATTGCAATTCAATGGAATACCACTCTTATTAGGATACATTCCCGTCAACAGAGAACCACGGTGGGGACTGCTCAACGGGCAGTTGCTCATGGCAGATGTCAATACCACCGACTCCCGGGCAAAATCATTCAAGCGTGGGGTATGCACCGGGTCATTCCGAAAGTTCACTTTCTCGCGAAAACCTTCCTGGCCCCAGAACTCCATCGCCTGGTTACGGTATTGGTCGGGAAAAACGTAAATGACATTCGGCTGGACGGATTGTTCCGCCTGCGGGGCTTTACAGCCCTGCAAGGCGAACAAACCTAAACCACCTAACAAAATATTTAATTGAGTTTTCATTTTTCCAAGTCTCTTTTACGCATCAATCCTTCCAGGAAGTAATAGTCGGCATAATTCAGCGGTACATCAATCTCCGCACCGTGAGGAATACTGCCCACAGAGTGCATCAGGATGAAGTTGCCGTTGGTACCCACCTTGGCACGGTAGGAAGGAGAAGCGAGGCTTTCCATAATCCGGTCGGCGGTTTCCTTGTATCCCTTATCCGGCAGATAAGTACTCAGCTCGTAAAGGGCGGACGCCGTGCAGGCAGCTGCCGAAGCATCGCGAGGTTCATTCGGGATATTGGGAGCATCGAAATCCCAGTAGGGAACCAAGTCTTCCGGAAGATTCTTGTTGTTGAAGATAAAGTTGTAGACCTTTTCAGCCTGCTCCAGGTATTTGGCATCGTGTGTATAGCGATAGCACATGGTATAGCCGTACAAGGCCCACGCTTGTCCACGTGCCCAAGCAGACTCGTCGGCATAGCCTTGTGCAGTCTGTCTCTTACGGACTTCACCGGTTTCGGGGTCATAATCCACCACATGATAGCAGCTGTTGTCCTCACGGAAATGGTTAGCCATAGTCGTATCGGCATGCTTCCGGGCTATGTTATAGAAAGTGGAGTCGCCGGACAGCCTGGAAGCTTCGAACAGCAGTTCGAGGTTCATCATATTATCAATGATAACGGGACATTTCCAGCCACGTTCAGCCTGCCACCCCTTGTCTGCATCCCATGACTGAAGTACGCCTGCTGCAGGGCGGAAACGGGTAGACAATGATTTGGCTGTCTGTATGATGACCGGCTTGTACTCCTCCTTACCCGCAAAACGGTATCCGTTCAGGTAGCTGCTGCCAATCATAAAGCCCACATCATGGTGCCAGGTAAGGTATTGTACCGAATCCAAATCCTCGGTATACTTCTCTGCCAGCGGCAGCCACATCTGGTCACCGGTCAACTCGTACATATGCCAGATATTACCGGGGAAGAAGCCGGAACACCAATCGTCGATAGGTACATAGACAATGTTCCCATCCTTATCAATGGTACGGGGATTAAGGATTTTACCGGATTTTTCGATAATGTCTGTCTGAATTGTCTCCTGAGCCACAGCATTATCAATGTTTTCTTGGATAAAGTTGCTTTCAGCCTGCTTTTGCCCTGCGCAACCTGCCAATACAAGGAGGGAGATTCCCAATGTAGTGAGGACTGTTTTCATAATAAGGGATTTATTTATTAAGAGTTTATGATTTTTCCTGCTGCAAAAGTAGAGCAAGTGTACAGATTTGACCCGCCTAAATAATTCAATTAATGGCTAAAATCGTTACTTTTGCGTCCGGAAGCACATATTTTCCACCCATTAATCATTAATCACTAAACATTAATCATTACTCCCCATGACCGCACAAGAGTTTTTTAAGAACGACCGCTTCGCCACGAATGCAGGTGTAGAACTGATAGAAATAAAGGAAGGATACAGCAAGGCACGCCTGGTTATCACGGCAGAGCATCTCAATGCAGGAGGCCGTACGCAAGGAGGGGCCATCTTCACCCTTGCCGACCTGGCACTGGCAGCAGCAGCCAACTCCCACGGAACATTGGCCTTCTCTCTTTCGTCCAATATCACCTTCCTGCGCAGCAGCGGACCGGGCGATGTACTGTATGCCGAAGCACGCGAACGCTACATCGGCCGCACCACCGGATATTACCAGATCGACGTCACCAACCAGGAGGGAAAACTGATTGCCACTTTCGAATCCAGTGTATTTAGAAAAGGGGATAACATCACTTTTTCCTTACCACAGACGTCATCGGATAGCGGTTGCCCCGGACACTCTTGAAGAATGCCTTGGCCGAACCGAAATTCAAATACATGTCCAAGCGAATGGGAAGGTGGTTCTTATCATCGGATACGAAGAAGGTGATGACCTCCTTCTCCTTACCTTTCTTGTACTCTACGAAAGAGAATACCAAGCAGCGGTAAACGGTGTCGTTATTCGCCTTGACCTCCTCCTTGCCGCGGTAAATCAACGTCTGCTCTTCCACCCTGCGTCCTGTGGCCATGGGAAAGAGTATCTTCTGCCCTACCTTGTAGTCTTTAGGGTCATAAGAGCGCGCCTGCGCCAAAATGCTCAACATATCGAAGATACAGCGACTATCACTGTATTCCATCTCCTGAGCCTCACGCACGGGATTGTGCCAGGTGCGTCTCTGCTTTACATTCGCCAGTCCGTCCGAGTAGGAGAACCAAGCCTCGTCCACCGTATGGCGGCTTCCCTCCTCTGCCGCTTTACGGAAGTAGAGCGGCTCCAACCTATCGCTGACATAACAAGTCAACGTATCACGCATCTTGAAGAAAAAATCGGTCTTTTTACTGCCTACACAAAGCAAGTTAAAGCGAAATGCAGGCTCGGAATGGTAAGTCGTGGCATTGGTAGTGAGGCTTGCCAGACCCACCTTCTTCCAAATGAACTTCCAATTGAAATATAAATCGTACATGACATGCTCGCCCGACTGGAAAGCTTCATTCTTTGCAGTACATTGGGCCTGAACAGACTGGGAGGTTCCCAAACAGACCGCTCCCACCATTAATAGAATGAACAATTGCTTCCGCCTAATAGCTATGGCCTCTACCACTGTTGCGGCTGCTATTGCCACTGCGGTTATTTTTGTTCCTGTTTTGCTTTTTCTTGTCTTCATCTGGTTTTTGTTTTTTTAGTTCGTCCGGCTTCTGCCTATCCAGGGACTTGGCCTTAATATCCCATTCCTGGGTCAAATCAAAGTTCGCTTTAAGCTCCAGAACCATCGGATAATAGTAAACCATTTCAGGCTGGCGCTTCTCGGCGTAGTTTCCCGTATCCCAGACGCCATTCCCATTCGTATCATTTATCAGCCGCGCTCCATATTTGCCCGGATTGAGGAAATAGAAATCGGCTTTCCCATCCACCACCGGCACCGTGCGCAGCACTTTGTCCTGACCGTCCAGTAGTTCCACAAAAGCCAGAGAGTCCGCTCCATGCACATTAAAGAATATCTGCCCGTACTCTTCCAGCTTCTTGGCCTTGAAGTCCTTCTTTATCTTGTCGGAGAACAACCCGTACAACCCGCGTATGGCAGCAGAATCCACTTCAAATGTATAGCTTTCGCCGGGTGCCCATTCGGCAAACAGATTATAACGCTTCAAGTCCAAAGAGTCGCGCATAAAGTCGAACGGGATATCCTGCCACAACGAGTCCACTTTCAGTTTCAGATGGAAAGCGGTGGTATCTATGCTTGCCACCGGCTCCGTAAACGACAGAGTAAGATAATCATATACATCGATTGCAGAAGGGGCATACACATCTACAGCCAGGAATTCCGTCGGCTCGGGCTCTTCCACCTCACCTTCCTTCAACTTCTTCTTTTTCTTCTCACGCTCTTTCTGTTCCTTTTCCTTCGCTTCCTGCTTCTGCTTCTGCTGCTTGTCGTATGTCAACTTCGCCAGCACATTCAAAGTATCGGTACGGGGTACCAATCGTTTCAGGCTATCCGTATACAAATAGGTGATACTCATTTTCAGGGAATCCTGCTTATAGAGCAGAGAATCCTTTATCCAATAATGAATCGTATCGTTCCGGCCGGTAGGCTGTTCTATAACAAACGCATCTTCCTCATTAAAGTTCAATCCTTTCAATAAAGGCAACGTGTCTGCCGGAGCAGTGAAATAGAGCGAAAACTTCTCCGGAGTCAACCGTTCGGCCTTCAAAAAACGTTGCGAGAAGGAAAGCTCCTTGAAAGCACGCAGCAGAACATCATCCGGCAGGTAGTGGGTATATTGACGTTCTACAATCGTATCTACTGTCAGCGAGTCTATCCAGGTCGTATCCTGGCGCATGCGCTCTTCCATGGAAGGAATGATGATAGAGTCATTAAAAGCTATCACTTCCGTCGGCTGGGAATAGGCAAAATTCTGGTCGGCATCCTGCAAGGCATAAATGCGATACTTGCCGGGAGCCACTCCACGGATAGAGAAGCGTCCGCGACTGTCCGTACGCCCCACCCGCTCAAAAGGAAGTTTGGTAAAAGCGGAGTCGGCCAGATTGGCATGCAGACCGACCAGCATTCCTTTCACCGGTTCAAGATTGGCCGCATTCAGTACTGTACCGGCCACAGCCATAGAGTCGAGACGGTCGCCCGTAGAGAAAGAATAGAAGAAATTCTCCAAGGGATTCCCCTCATTATTATCCTGGATGGCATCACCAAAATCGAATGTATAAGTGGTATTGGGTTTCAATGTATCCTGCAGGGTGATGACCACCTTCTTCCCATTAGACTTAATTTCGGGCTGCTGCACCTGCGGAGGGGATATTACAATCTTCTCATTCGGCTTGTCAAGCTTGATAAATTCGTCGAACTCAATGGAAAGTTTATTTTTATTGTGATGGAGTGCGCCGGGCGTGGGAGTACCGGAAATAAAACGCGGAGGAGTCTCATCATAAGGTCCTCCTTCAATGCGGCCTACACTGGCACAAGAATACAGTGCGGCAGCTATGGCAACACCCCCCAACAACCTGCGGAAAAGCGGCTTCATTTTAGTATGGCGTTTACGTTCTAACATGCTGCAAAAATAAAGGTTATCTGCCAATTAGCGGTATGCTTTACAGTATTTTAATCAAAAAATGTCCTTTCGTTCTCATCTATGTATGAAACATAGTTAAAAAAGGAAGTGTTTCACACCTTATATACTAAGAAAAGAATATTTTTGCAGACGAAAACTGAATAGGAGTATTCAGTTTTCTTTTTCCTGCCTTATTTCTAAATCATGAATTACACACAAAAACGCCTTTCAAGAATCGAAAAAAAGAAGAATATAAAATTATACAGAGAACAAAAAAGAGTATGAAGAGTAGATTAGTATTATTGGCATGTTGCCTGGCACTGCTCAGCAGTTGCGGACAAGGCGACAAAGGAACGGGTAAAGCTCCCGAATTTGCAGTGATTGAGGCAAAGACCACCACTGCCAACTTGACAAACAGCTACCCTGCTACTATCAAGGGTAAACAAGATGTAGAAATCCGCCCGATGGTGAGTGGGTTCATCACAAAATTGCACGTGGACGAAGGCGCAACAGTGCGCAAAGGACAAGTGTTGTTCAGCATCGACCCCGTACAGTATCAGGCAGCCGTAAATTCGGCCAAAGCTGCTGTTGAAACAGCCAAAGCTGCCGTAAACACACAAGAACTGACTGTAAACAACAAACGTGAACTGAACAAGAAAAACATCATCAGTGACTACGATTTGCAAATGGCCGAAAACCAGCTGGCACAGACAAAGGCACAACTAGCACAAGCCAATGCCCAATTGGTCAATGCCAAGAACAATTTGTCATACACCAGTGTAACCAGCCCCAGTGACGGTGTAGTAGGTAGCATTCCCTACCGCGTAGGTAGCTTGGTTAGTCCTTCCGTAGCCAGCCCGCTGACTACCGTTGCCGACATCTCCGAAATGTACGCCTACTTCTCCATGACCGAACGCCAACTCTTGTCACAGATTCGTGAAGGCGGTAGCACCAAGGAAATTCTGGAAAAGATGCCGAATGTACAGTTGCAGCTCATCGACGGAACCATGTATGCCGACAGTGGCCGCGTGGAGACAATCAGCGGAGTCATTGACCAGACTACCGGTTCGGTAACCATGCGTGCCCTCTTCCCCAACAAGCACAACGTGCTGCGTAGTGGAAGCACCGGCAATGTGGTATTCCCCAACCCGCTGCATGATGTCATCATGATTCCACAGTCTGCCACTACCGAAATCCAGGACAAGCAGTTCGTATTCGTACTGCAACCGGACAACACGCTGAAAAATACCGAAGTTAAAGTGTTCAGCTTAGACGACGGCAAGTATTATTACGTGACGGAAGGTTTGAAAGCAGGCGAAAAAATCGTTATCGAAGGGGTACAGAACCTGAAGGACGGACAGTCCATCACGCCCATCACGCCTGCTGAAAAGGAAGCCGAATACCAGAAGGCCCTAAAAGACCAGAAAGAAGGCAATATTCAGACTGCGTTTCAATGAAAGAATGAAAAATAAAAAAATTCTTCAATTTTTAATTCCTTAATTGTTCATGAAATGAAATTAGATAGATTTATTAACCGTCCGGTACTATCAACGGTAATTTCCATCCTGATAGTAATCTTAGGAGTTATTGGTCTGGCTACCTTGCCTATCACCCAATACCCGGACATTGCACCTCCCACCGTATCGGTAAGTGCGACTTACCAAGGTGCCAATGCCCAAACGGTGCTTAACTCCGTTATCGCTCCGCTGGAGGACCAGATTAACGGTGTGGAAAATATGATGTATATGAGTTCGAGCGCCACCAACAGCGGTTCGGGCGACATCTCCATCTACTTCAAGCAAGGTACCGACCCCGATATGGCAGCGGTGAACGTACAGAACCGCGTTTCCATGGCGCAAGGCTTGCTGCCTGCCGAAGTTACCAAAATCGGTGTAACCACCCGTAAACGCCAGACTTCCATGTTGATGGTATTCTCCATCTATGATGAAAAAGACCAGTACAACATCGAGTTCCTGGAAAACTACGCCAACATCAACCTTATCCCTGAGGTGAAACGTGTCAACGGTGTGGGCGATGCCATGGTATTGGGACAAGACTACTCCATGCGTATCTGGCTGAAACCTGATGTAATGGCCCAATACAAACTTATCCCCAACGATGTGGTTGCCGCCTTGAGCGAACAGAACATCGAAGCGGCTCCCGGCCAGTTGGGTGAGCGCGGTAACCAAACCTACCAGTATACTCTGCGTTACAAAGGACGTCTGCAACAGACTACGGAGTTCGAGAACATTGTCATCAAGGCCTTGGAGAACGGTGAAATACTCCGTCTGAAGGATGTAGCAAATGTGGAACTGGGCCGTCTGTCATACGGATTCAACAATATGGTAAACGGACATAAAGCCGTGAGTTGTATCATTTTCCAGATGGCAGGCAGTAATGCCACGCAGACCATCTCGGATATCGAGGCCCTACTGGACGACTATTCCAGCAAACTGCCCGCCGGCTTGAAGATAAACATTGCACAGAGTGCCAACGACTTCCTCTTCGCTTCCATACATGAGGTAATCAAGACATTGATCGAGGCCTTTATCCTGGTGTTCATCGTAGTGTATATCTTCCTGCAGGATATGCGCTCCACGTTGATTCCCGCCATCGCCATTCCCGTGGCGTTGATTGCCACCTTCTTTGTATTGAAACTGATTGGCTTCAGTATCAACTTGCTGACCCTTTCGGCCATGGTGCTTGCCATTGCGATTGTGGTCGATGATGCCATCGTCGTCGTCGAGGGCGTCCATGCCAAGCTGGACCAGGGCTACAAATCGGCCCGTACAGCTTCCATCGACGCCATGAGTGAACTGGGTGGTGCCATCGTCTCCATTACGTTGGTGATGATGTCCGTATTCGTTCCCGTGAGCTTCATGGGAGGTACGGCAGGTACTTTCTACCGTCAGTTCGGTTTGACCATGGCGATTGCCATCGGTTTCTCGGCTCTGAACGCCCTGACCCTGAGTCCTGCGCTGTGTGCCATCTTCCTGAAACCTCACAACGGCGGACACGAAAGTCTGAAAGAGCGTGTAGGCGTTGCCGCCAAGGAAGCCCGCAAGATTATGATTGCACGTTATGCCGACTCTATAGGCCGGTTGATGCGTCCCGGCATTACACTGCTCTTCGTGACGGTAGCTATCCTGGGCATGATTTTCGGTCTGTTCAGCTTCAGCGAACACCCCATTCTGTGTAGCTTGATGATTATCATCAGCGTGCTGGCGTTGGCAGGTATGACTACCGACAAGTTCAAACAATCCTTCAATGACTCATACAACGGTATCTTGGGCAAGTATAAGAAACAAGTGTTGTTCTTCATCCAGAAACGCTGGATATCGGCAGGACTGGTTATCGGCTCTATTGTACTGTTGGGCGTATTCATGCAGATAACCCCGACCGGTATGGTGCCCAACGAAGACACCGGTACCATCATGGGCGCTGTGACACTGCCTCCGGGCACTTCACAAGAACGCGCACAAGAGATTTTGAACCGTGTGGACAGCTTGGTTGCTGCAGACCCTGCCGTACAGTCACGTACCGTTATCTCAGGTTATAGCTTCTTGGGCGGTCAAGGCCCCTCCTACGGTTCACTCATCATCAAGCTGAAGAACTGGGAAGAACGTTCCACGATGCAGAACTCCACGATTGTGTACGCCACTTTGTACATGCGTGCCCAAAAGATTATCAAGGAAGCGCAGGTATTGTTCTTCGCGCCGCCTATGATTCCGGGTTACTCGGCTTCAAGCGACATCGAGTTGAACATGCAGGACAAGACGGGTGGTGATTTGAACCACTTCTTCGACGTGGTGAACAACTATACTGCTGCCCTGGAAGCGCGTCCGGAAATCAACTCCGCCAAGACATCCTTCAACCCTCACTTCCCGCAATACCAGCTGGACATTGACGCTGCCGCTTGTAAGAAAGCAGGCATCAGCCCCAATGACATCTTGACTACCTTGCAGGGATATTACGGTGGTTTGTATGCTTCCAACTTCAACAGCTTCGGTAAGATGTACCGCGTAATGGTACAAGCCGAACCTGATGCTACCAAGAATATGGAAACACTGCAAAGCATCAAGGTGCGCAACGGCAACGAGATGGCACCTATCACGCAGTTCATCTCCATCAAGAAAGTATATGGTCCTGACGTCATCAGCCGTTTCAACCTCTACACCTCCATGAAGGTGATGGTGGCTCCCGCATCAGGCTACACTTCCGGTCAGGCTCTGCAAGCCATTGCCGAAGTGGCGCAGGAAAACCTGCCTGCCGGTTTCGGTTATGAGTTGGGAGGTATGGCGCGTGAAGAGGCCGAAACGAGTGGCAGCACTACGGGACTCATCTTCATATTGTGCTTCGTATTCGTTTATCTGTTGCTGAGTGCCCAGTACGAAAGCTACATCCTGCCTTTATCCGTATTGCTGTCCGTGCCGTTCGGTCTGCTGGGTAGCTTCCTCTTTGTAGGCGGTATAGGCGCATTGGGCAGCATCCCGGCACTGAAAATGATTCTGGGTACGATGTCCAATGACATCTATATGCAGATTGCCCTCATCATGTTGATGGGTCTGTTGGCCAAGAATGCCATCTTGATTGTAGAGTTTGCCCTCGAACGCCGCAGAATGGGTATGAGTATCACCTGGGCAGCCGTATTGGGTGCCGCAGCCCGTCTGCGTCCTATCTTGATGACGTCGTTGGCAATGATTGTCGGTCTGCTCCCGCTGATGTTTGCTTCCGGTGCGGGTGCCAACGGTAACCGTACGCTGGGTACGTCTGCCATCGGCGGTATGTTAATCGGTATGATTCTGCAAATCTTCATAGTGCCCGCACTGTTCGTGGCATTCCAGTACCTGCAGGAGAAATTCAAGCCGATGGAATGGGAAGATGTGGACAACTCGGATGCAGAACCGGAGATTGAACAATATACAAAATAGTGATTAACGATTAGCGATTATGAAGAAAATAATATGCCTGATGTGCGCAACTGCTTTATTGAGCAGTTGCCACATCTACAAATCATACGACAGACCCGAAGACATAACAACTGCCGGACTGTATCGCGACACGGCGTCCGTGAACGATACATTAGCCGCAGATACGGCCAACTTCGGTAATCTGCCTTGGAGAGAAGTGTTCACAGACCCGCAGCTGCAGACACTTATCGAGCAAGCACTCACCAACAACGGTGACCTGCGCAGTGCCGCCTTGAACGTGAAACAAGCACAAGCCGCACTGATGTCTGCCCGTCTTGCCTATGCTCCGACGCTTGCCTTGTCTCCGCAAGGAACCGTCAGCAGCTGGGACAAGGGAAAGGCTACACAAATCTACTCCCTGCCCGTCACCGCAAGCTGGCAAATCGACCTCTTCGGCCAACTGCTGAACCCGAAGCGACAAGCAAAGGTTAGCTTGAAGCAGACGCAATTCTACGAACAAGCCGTTCAGACGCAAGTCATCGCCGGCGTAGCCAACATGTACTACACCCTGCTGATGCTGGACCGCCAACTGCAAATCACCGAAGGCACCGTCGAGATTCTGAAAAAGAACCTGGAGACCGTGCAAGCCATGAAAGATGCAGGCATCTACGGAACCACTTCTGCTGCCGTAGAGCAGAGCCGCACTGCCTACGCTCAAGTCATGGCATCACTGCCCGACATACGCCAGAGCATACGCGAAACCGAAAACGCCCTCTGCCTGATGTTGCACCAACCGGCACAGAGCATCGCACGCGGTGTGCTGGAAGAGCAACAGCTGCCTACGGAATTTTCAGTAGGTATCCCCTTGCAGTTGCTATCCAACCGTCCGGACGTGAAAGCTGCCGAGATGTCACTGGCTGCCAACTACTATAACACCAATAGCGCCCGTGCCGCTTTCTACCCGCAGATTACATTGAGCGGTTCGGGAGGCTGGACCAATAACTCCGGTGCAGGTATCGTCAACCCGGGCAAACTGCTGGCTTCCGTCATCGGTTCGCTGACGCAACCCTTGTTCTATCGCGGTGCCAACATTGCCCGTCTGAAACAAGCCAAGGCACAAGAGGAGCAGGCTAAGATTCAGTTCCAAACCGCCCTGCTGAATGCCGGAAATGAAGTGAGCAACGCCCTGCATCTGTATCAAATGGAGAAGGACAAAGCTGTTTCACGCACTATTCAAGTAAATTCTGCCCGCCAAGCTGCCTCAGATACAAAAGAATTGTTTAACTTAGGCACGTCGACTTATCTGGAAGTCTTGTCTGCCGAGCAGTCTTATCTCAGCGCACAGCTTGCAGAAGTATCCGACACCTTCAGCAGCATGCAGGCGGTTATCAGCCTGTATCAAGCGCTTGGAGGAGGAAGAGAATAAAATGAGCGATAAGTGATTAGTGATTAGCGATTAATGAAATAGTAAATCCTAATCACTAACCATTTATCACTAATCATTAATCATTAATCGCTAATTACTATGATAAGTCCGTTAGCTTATGTAGATTCTACCGCAAAAATCGGCAAGAATGTAACCATCCAGCCCTTTGCATTTATCGAAGGGAACGTGGAAATCGGTGATGACTGTATTATTATGTCGGGGGCAAAAATTCTGCACGGTACCCGCATGGGAAAAGGGAACAAGGTGCATCACAATGCCGTTCTGGGTGCCGAACCGCAAGACTTCCAGCTTCAACACAAACACCAGGTGAGCGAACGTGTATTGCGCCATATCGTAAATGCCTACCGTCTGGTATACCAGGGAAACTTCAGCGTGCAGGATGCCTTGCAGAAGATTGAAGACCAAGTACCGATGAGTGACGAGATACACAATATCATCAACTTCATCAAGAATTCCAAAGGAATCGTGAAGTAAACACCCTTCTTCGGGCACGAATCACGCAGACAATACGGATGAATAAATTCTTTTCTGTAAGTCTGCGTAGTTCGTGCCTTTTTCTATATTCCTCTACAATAGTTCCTGCATTGTCTTTTACTATTTTTTGATGCATATTCATTCCAGGCAGTATGCTAAGTAAAACAAACTGTTTCCTTTAACTAAACATTTTGTTTCCTTATAGAAAACACTTTGTTTCCCTTAACAAAACAGTTCGTTCCATTATATGAAAACAAAGTGTTTTTCTATACTGAAACAAAGTGTTCTCTAATGCTGGAACAAAGTGTTCAGTGTTGTGAACTAACGGATTAAGTATATAAAGGGTATTTATTATACTGTTTCTGTAGACAATGGTCTGTCTTGTCCTATAAAAGACGGGGAAAGAAGCAGGAAGCAACCGGGTACGCTCGGAAGGGTGAGGGTAGAATTTGCCCTCACCCTTTTTATTTGCTCTCACTCACCCTTGAAAGGGCGATGAATAGGGAGTTTCAGAAAAGCGGTGATAGTGGTGAGGGCAAGTTGAGTAACTTTTTGTTCTACTACTACTCGAAATGCAGGGTACCGAAGAACTCCGGGCAATGGAAGTTCGGCTTCTCCAGACCTATCGGATTCCAGGAAAGGAAATGGGGAGTCTGGAGCTTGTCACCGCATTTATAAAAATTGGCACGGAGCGTCTTTCCATCCAACGAAGTGATGTCATGCAGGAAGAAAGCGGAATAAGGGATGACCAGGGCCACTTCCCAGGCACACTCACCTACTCTTTCGTCGAAAGCCTCACGTCCCAAAGAAGCCCAACGCTGTACTTTATCGAGCACCTCTTGCGGGGCATGCTGGCGGTTTCCACGTCCGGCACCTGCCCCAATAAGCAGAGTTCCGGCACAATTACACTCCATATTGTAGTACACTCCGTCACCGGCAGGCACAGAGAAGAACTCTACACACGCATCTTCCCAAACCGGACCGTTATCGTGGCCTGCAACTGCGCGTACACTCGCTTCCCTTACCTTGAAATGCAGCAGAATGGCATCTTCCGTATGCGCTATGCGGAATTCCACATCGGGAGTATAAGGAAAAGCAGCCCAATTCACTGTGTTTACGGGCTGAAACGCCACCTTCTCTTCATCCAGAAGAGCCGGAACCGACTCTACCGGTATATTGGCCGCACTTACTTTCTTTACATTCAATTCTTTCATTTTACTATTTTGGGGATTAATTGCAGACAGCGGCAACATGCAAAGAGCTGCCGCCATCGTCATTAAAAACTTTTTCAGATACATGAGTCAATGAATTTTTTCATCTCCGGTGTATGCTCCTCCACGCTCTGCAACAGTTTGAACTGAGCCTTGGTACGCACAAGATTGTGCTCCGGATACTGGATTTTATAATAAGTATCACCGTTGATATAATCTGCCAGGAAGCGTACGCACTGCATGTATGGGAACAAGGCAGCCGCATAAGGCAGATTCTCAATCTCTATCGGCAACAAGAAGGATTTGCCCGATTCCAGATAACCCTTGGTAAATGCCTGGAATATTTCCATATTGAAGTTCACATTATCCAGATTCTTGTCGTCTTCCAACCCCGTGTTGGCACCTGAGCGAAGGAAATCGCCATAATCGGAGAAGATGAAGCTGGGCATCACCGTATCCAGGTCGATGACACAAAGCACCGTACCGTCTTCGTCGAACATCATGTTGTTCACTTTCGTATCACAGTGGCATACCCGTTTGGGCAGTTTGCCTTCACGGTACAGACGTTCTGCCTTACACATTTCATCAGCGCGTTTTTCTATCTCATCCAGAAAATACCGCACCTCCTGCACACGTCCCGCAGCATCGGCAGCCACAGCGTCACGGAGTTGCTTCAGGCGGAACTCCATGTTGTGGAAATCGGGAATTGTCTCGCCCAATGTATCTGGAATGTCGGCAAGCATAGCCTGGAAATTACCGAAGGCAGTTCCCGCATAATAGGAATATTCGGGGTTCACCGTCTCGTAAGTCTTGGCACGGGGAATAAAAGTCATGATACGCCAGTAGTTCTCACCGTCATACCAATAGGTTTTCCCTTCGGCCGTGGGGATGAAATGAAGCACTTTACGCTCGACATCGGCCTCTCCTTTCTCTTCCAGCTTCTTACGGATATGCCCGGTCACAGCCTCGATATTAGACTGTAACATCTCTACATTCTGGAAAATGGCATGATTGATACGTTGCAGAACATAGTCCAGCGCATCGGCCTCAACGGTGGTCACTTTGTACGTATCGTTAATCAGGCCTGAGCCTAAAGGCTTGATTTCACGAACCGTACCCTGCATTTGAAAATGAGATACAATAGATAAAAGGTCTTTCATGATAATAAATGAATTAATTTGTTTACAAAGATACGCCGATTGCCATCTATCAAAAGACAAGTATCGTTCGGCGCGCTTCCAAAATTATACATTTATCCAAACATAGCCGCAAAAACTGCCTAATAAATAAGAAGTCTTGTACAAAATATACCTATATTTGTAACTGAAACCTTAAAAACTACCCGAAAAGTGCGAACGTTTATCATCCGGCTGCTTCTTGTTTCAGTAAGCATGATTGCTGCAACCCTGCAGGCGCAGAACATCACCTTCAACCATCTGACAACCGACGACGGTCTGTCACAATTCTCCGTGAACAGCCTTTACATCGATGAAAACGGTGTCTTATGGATTGGAACCCGAGAAGGCTTGAACCGTTATGACGGAGAAGACATACAAACTTACAAGCTGCAGAAGAACGACCCTTACAGCCTTTTCTGCAACACCGTGCTGCGCATGGCCGGCAACCGTAACGGAAAAATCTACCTGCTCTGTACGGAAGGAGTAGCCGAGTTCAATCTCGCCACCCAAAGATTCACCACCCTGCTGCAAGGAAATGTACACAGCATATATTACAAAGAGGCCCTTTTCATCGGAAAACAGAATGAAATCTACCGCTATAACGAGCAGACCGGGAACTTTGACCTCTATTACCAGCTTCCCGGAAAAAGTCTGGAAATCTGCTGTATGCATCTGGACAATGGACAAATGTGGATTGGAACGACCACCAACGGAGCATACCGCCTGCAACTGGACAAGAACAAGCTGACCCACCCCATCCTGAAAGGCAACATCACCAGCATATACCAAGACAGCGAAGGCGAGTTATGGATTGGCAGCTGGGAAGAAGGGCTGCACCATGTAAAGACCGACGGAACCATCGAAATCTTTGAATACGACGCAAAGAACCCTTACAGCATCTCTTCCAACTTCGTGCGAGCCTGCTGTGAAGACAATCTGGGAAACATCTGGATTGGGACATTCAACGGATTGAACCGGTATGACAAAAGTACGGGACTCTTCCAGAACCACACTGCCAGTGATGCCCAGAGCGACGGACTGACACACTCTTCCATCTGGTGCATCGTAAAGGACAACCAAGGAACGCTGTGGCTGGGGACCTACTTTGGCGGCGTCAACTACTTCAACCCCGAGTACGAGATATACAGCCGCTATATGTATTCGCCCATCGAAAAGAAGGGGCTGAGCAATCCGGTTGTAGGCCGCACCATCGAAGACAAGGACGGCAATCTGTGGATTGGCACCGAAGGGGGCGGACTGAACTATTACAACCGCCGTACCCGTGAGTTCAAATGGTTCCGCCCGGAAATCGGTCCCAACAGTATTTCCCATAACAACATCAAGGCTCTCTATTATGATGCCTCCAAAGACATCATCTGGATAGGAACCCATCTGGGCGGACTGAACAGACTGGACATACGCTCGGGGCAATTCACACACTACCGCATGGAAGCAGGTAATCCGGAGACCTTGCCTTCCGACATCATCCGCGATATCGCGCCTTACCAAGACCACCTGGTGATAGCCACCCAAAACGGAATCTGCCTCTTCGACCCTGCCAACGGGAAATGCCAACAACTGTTCCAGGACAGCAAAGAAGGCAAAAAAATCAAGATGGTGGCAGATGTCACTTTCGACAGCAACGGTACGCTCTGGATTGCAGCCACGGGCGAAGGTGTGTTCAGCTACCGTTTCGATACCGGCAAACTGACCAACTACCGCCATGATACTGCCGACCCACACAGCATCAGCAACAACAATGTAAACAACATTACCCAAGACAGCAAAGGCAATCTGTGGTTCGCCACTTCGGGCAGCGGACTGGACTTATACCGCCCTGCCAGCAACGACTTCGAGAACTTTGACCAAGCGAAGAACGGCCTTTCCAGCGACTGTATCTATGAGACGGAGGAATCCCCCACCAGCGGCAAACTGCTGCTCATCACCAACGAGGGCTTCTCCATCTTCGACTACCGGCAAAAGGCATTCCTGAACTACAGTGCCGAAAACGGTTTCCCAATGACTGCCGTCAACGAGAATGCCCTTTGCGTGACCCGTGACGGAGAGATATTCCTGGGAGGCACGCAGGGAATGATTTCTTTCCATGAAATGGAGTTGAACTTCACGCCGAAACCCTACAAAATCATCCTCTCCCGCCTCATTGTGAACGGAACGGAAATACAAGTGGGAGATGAGACCGGTATCCTGCAGCAAGCCTTGTACTGCACCCCCGAGATTACGCTCAACGCTGACCAGTCCATGTTCAGCATAGAGTTTGCCACTTCAAACTATGTAGCCGCCAACAAAGACGACATCATCTATAAGCTGGAAGGCTTCTCCAACGACTGGAACAGTGCCCGTGGACTGCACAACATCACCTATACCAACCTGAACGCCGGAACCTATAACTTGATTATAAAGCCCAACGGAAAAGACGAGAGCCTTTGTCCGCAAGTCCACCTGACCATACACGTGTTGCCTCCCTACTACAAGACTCCCCTTGCCTATCTTATCTACCTGATAGTGACGGGAATCCTGCTCTGGTATCTGGTGCGTACCTACAAGTCCAGAATCAAGTTGCGTGAATCACTGAAGTACGAACAGAAGCACATCCGTGACGTAGAGGCCCTGAACCAGTCAAAGCTACGTTTCTTCACCAACATTTCCCATGAATTCCGCACCCCGCTGACACTCATCGTGGCCCAAGTGGAAACGCTGATGCAACTCCAGAACTTCACGCCTGCCATATATAACAAGGTACTGGGCATCTACAAGAACAGCATACAGCTACGGGAACTCATCACCGAGCTGCTCGACTTCCGCAAGCAGGAACAAGGGCACATGAAGATAAAGGTAAGTCCACACAACATCGTGAACTTCCTATACGAAAACTATCTGCTTTTCCTGGAATATGCCAGCGCCAAACAAATCAGCCTCTACTTCGAGAAGGAAACAGACAGCCTCGAAGTATGGTATGACCAAAAACAGATGCAGAAAGTGATAAACAACCTGCTGTCCAACGCCGTCAAGCATACCAAGGCGGAAGACAGCATCACCCTCAGCATCAAGACCGAAGGCAGCAATGCCGTCATCCGCGTGACCGATACCGGCAGCGGCATAGATGCCCGGGAAGTGGACAAGATATTCGACCGCTTCTACCAGATAGACCAAATGGACTCTACAGATGCAAGCAAGACGGGTACGGGTATCGGCCTGGCATTGACGAAGGGTATCGTGGAGCTCCATCACGGCACCATCCGTGTGGAAAGCGAACTGGGCAAAGGTAGCAGCTTCATCGTAAACCTGCAATTGGGGAACGCACAGTTTGACGAAGAGCAAATAAATAAGAATGCAGACAGTGTGCAACAAATAGAAATTCCCAAACCGGAAAACGATGCCCTGCTCAAGGCGGAGCTGGAAGAGAGTGCTCCCATCAAACGACTCCCGGATGCAAAAATCCTGATAGTGGAAGACAACGACTCCATCCGCGACATGCTGGCAGGTATCTTCAAGCCCTTCTACGAAGTGCTGACTGCGGCCGACGGAGCGGAAGGACTCAATCTGTTCACCAAGCTGAAGGCTATCACCGGGCAAACTCCGAACGACTTTATCCTGACTATCCGCCTGAAGAAGGGTGCCCTGATGCTGCGCAACAATCCGGAACTGAATATCACCGAAATTTCGGACCGGATAGGTTTCAGTTCTTCACGCTATTTCTCCAAATGCTTCAAGGACATTTACCACGTCAGCCCGCTGGCCTACCGCAAAGGAGAGAATGGAGGAGAGGAAAGTACGGAAGACAGTGAAGAGACATCTTAATATTGTACATCAAGCCATCGCATGACACGGTTTGTACTTTTTCTCCCCTCCCTTGTACTTCCTTATACACCCGATTCCACAAAACCTCTTACCTTTGACCTCAGAATTACAATCTAAAGTCAAAGAACTATGAAGCATTTTTCCCCCTTGTGGTCTCTGCTTCCCGGTGCAGCCCTGATAGCGGGATGCGGAAGCCAATCTAAAGACAAGACTTCGGAGCACTCTCCGCAGAAGCCCAATGTAGTATATCTGATTGCTGATGACCTGGGCATCGGCGACCTGAGTTGTTACGGTGCCACCAAAGTAAGCACTCCCAACATCGACCGCCTTGCCGGACAAGGCATGCAGTTTACCAACGCTTATGCCACTTCTTCCACCAGCACCCCTTCCCGCTTCGGCCTGCTGACAGGCATGTATCCCTGGCGACAGAAGAATACCGGCATTGCTCCGGGCAATTCCGAACTCATCATCGATACCGCCTGCGTCACTATGGCCGATATGTTCAAAGAAGAAGGCTACGCCACTGCAGCAGTGGGCAAGTGGCACCTCGGCCTGGGTCCTAAAGGCGGTACAGACTTCAACCACTCCATCAAACCGAACACCCAAGACATCGGCTTTGACTATGAATACATCATCCCCGCTACCGTCGACCGCGTTCCCTGCGTCTTTGTAGAGAACGGACATGTAGTGGGTCTCGACCCCAACGACCCTATCACTGTGAGCTACGACCACAAGGTCGGTGACTGGCCCACCGGTCTCGAAAACCCCGAACTCGTCAAGATGAAACCCAGCCAGGGGCACAATAACACCATCATCAACGGCATCCCCCGCATCGGCTGGATGACCGGCGGCAAATCCGCCCTTTGGACAGACGAAGACATTGCCGACGTGATTACAGACAAAGCCAAGAACTTCATCACAGCCCATAAAGACGAACCTTTCTTCCTTTATATGGGTACGCAAGATGTACATGTTCCCCGCGTGCCACATCCGCGTTTCGCCGGCAAGAGTGGTTTGGGCGTACGTGGCGACGTCATCCTCCAGCTGGACTGGACCGTGGGTGAAATCATGCACACTTTGGACAGCCTCGGCATTGCCGACAACACCATTTTTGTATTCTGCAGTGACAACGGTCCCGTCATAGACGACGGCTATCAGGACCAGGCACGCGAACTGCTGAACGGCCATACTCCCATGAAGCACTACCGCGGTGGGAAGTACAGCGCTTTCGATGCCGGTACCCGTATTCCCTTCATTGTACGCTGGCCCAATGGCATCAAACCCGGCAAACAACAAGCCCCCTTCTCCATGATTGATGTATACGCTTCATTCGCCGCCCTGCTGAACCATCCGCTGGAAGCAGGCATCGCTCCCGACAGCCGCGACCAGCTCAACAACTTCCTGGGAACCGATACTGCCGGATGTGACTATATTGTACAACAGAATCTGGACAATACACTCTCCATTATCCAAGGAGACTGGAAATACATAGAGCCCAGCGACAAGCCGGCACTGGAGTATTGGACAAAAATAGAAATGGGGAACGCCCCGCAGCCTCAACTGTACAATCTTTCCATTGATCCGTCCGAAAAAGACAATGTGGCAGAAGCCCATCCGGACAAGGTAAAAACGCTCTCTGCCCTACTGGAAGAGGTGAAGGAAGCAAAGAACCAAAGTGAAAGGGAATAAAAGTACAAGAGTGGTATAGTTCGCAAGTTTTGTACGAATTCGTACTTTTTGCGAACTATTAACTAATGCATTTGTATATTCCATCCCCTACATTTGCGATGTGATTCAACTCTGAAGTGAGTACAAAACAAAGAAACAACCTTTATTAATAACTAATTAAATTAATATTTATGAAACAGAAATCCAGCTTCTTTAAAGCATTAGGTATTATGTTGCTTTCTGTCCTATTTGCCACGCAGGCCAATGCACAGAATCTCACAGTAACAGGTACAGTGACTGACAACTTAGGTCCGGTGATTGGTGCTTCTATCCAGGTGGAAGGAACAAGTAACGGATGTATCACAGACATTGACGGAAACTACACCCTTCCCAATGTTCCGGCAAACGCAACTCTCGTATTCTCCTATATCGGATATCAGACACAAAAGATTGCCGTAGGCGGAAAGACCAAAATCGACGTAAAACTGGCAGAAGACAGCCAATTGCTGCAGGAAGTTGTCGTAGTGGGTTACGGCGTTCAACGTAAGAGTGACCTGACCGGTGCAGTTGCTTCTGTAAAAGCAGCAGATGCATTGAAGAATACCCCGACCGGTAATGTATCCGATGCATTGCAGGGACGTATGGCCGGTGTATCAGTTCTCTCTGGTTCCGGTAATCCTACTGAAGACAATACCATCCGTGTACGTGGTATCAACTCTATCACAGCAGAAACCGGTCCTTTGGTTGTTATCGACGGTTTCATCGGTGGTTCCCTTCAGTCGTTGAATCCTTCCGATATTCAATCTATCGAAGTATTGAAAGACGCATCTGCAACAGCTGTTTACGGTTCTCGCGGTGCAAACGGTGTCAATCACTATTATAGTGCAGAGCAATTAGCAGCCTTCAAGTCTGGCAAAGCAGGTTATGATTACTCAAGAGAAATCTTCCGCAGCCCTGCCGTTACACAGAACTATGAAATGTCTATTGCAGGTGGTGGCGAAAAGACTACTTTCCTGGCATCTCTCCGCTATCAAAACGATGAAGGTATCATCAAGGAGTCAAGTAGCCAAATCTACAGCTGGCGTTTGAAAGTAGATACCAAAATCAAGAAGTGGCTGAAAGCTGGTATGAACATCTATGGTCACTACAGAGAAACAAGTACTCCACGTGTCAATGAATATGATGGTTTAATCCAACAAGCAATGTACTTTCCCAGTACTATTGAACCGCAAGATGAAGATGGAAACTACAATAATTCATTTTTTGAGGGTAGTTCAACTTACAATCCAATGGGGCATATTTGGGAAGCAGACAATGCCAACAAGACAATAAATAATCGTATACAAGGTTATGTCCAGTTTGACATCATGGACGGTTTGAGCTTCCGCTCACAACTGGGAGTTCTGCTTGACAATAGACTAAACACTTCCGTACAAAATGACAAAAGTTACTATGCTTTCAAGAATAGCAATTTATCGCAAGGTCAAGCACGTAGTTACTGGAACACTTCCTGGTTAAACACCAACACATTAAGTTATGTAAAAGAATTTAATGCTAATCATCGTGTCAACGCAACTGCTGTTTTCGAACAGTCTTATGATAATAATTTCAATCATACCGGTACTGCTTATGGTTTGGATTATATTGATAGGATCGGTATAAACAACTTGGCATGGTCAAATGCAGAGCTTGCTACCAATAGCTCCGACCGTGTTATCAATACATTAATGTCAGGTATGTTACGTGTAAACTACGTATTTATGAACCGTTACATGGTTACTGCATCTATTCGCGCAGATGGTTCTTCACGTCTTGTTGATAAATGGAGCTATTTCCCATCTGCAGCTTTGGCTTGGGACTTGAAACAAGAAAGTTTTTTGAAAGACAACAGCTTTATCGACCAATTGAAACTTCGCCTCGGTTATGGTTCTGTAGGTAACCAAGCTGTAGAAGCTTACCGCCCCTATTCCAAACGTACTCCAATAAGAAATAGTGATGGCTCCACCTCTTATAAAGTAGACCGCCCTGCTGCTCCTTACCTAAAATGGGAACGTAACGACCAGTTCAATGCAGGTGTTGATTTTGGTATACTCAACGGTCGCATACGCTTGACTGCCGATTGGTATAGCAAATTATCCAAAGATATTTTGTTGGATCTGGCACAACCAACACACATGGGATTTCCCTCATTGTTGATGAACTCTGGCGAAATCAAGAATACTGGTATAGAGTTCACAATCAGTGCAGACCCATTTACCGGTAAAGGCTTCAGCTGGCATACCGACGTTACTTTATCGCATAATAAAGGAACTTTCAACAGCATACCTACAGCTAACCATCGCCAACAGCAAGCCGGAAGTTTCCAAAATCAATTATTCCAGATGATTGAAGGTGAAAAATTAGGTACATTCTGGGGATATACTTTCGGAGGTATCTGGCAGGAAGATGAAGTGAACGCTCCATTCGTAGACGCCAACGGTCAAACAAATGGCAAAACAAACGGTGAAGTCTATAAAGTCGTAGCTGGTAACTCTAAATATGTAGATACCAATAAAGACGGAGTACTGAATGATGCAGACCAAGGTATCATCGGCTGTGGTCAACCGACATTTAACTGGGGTTGGAACAATAGCTTCAATTACAAGAATTTTGATTTCTCATTCTTTATGGTAGGTTTCCATGGCTTTGATATATACAATGCAACTCATCAAATGGGATTCAATACAGTTTCCGGTCAGAACATGGCTGCAGTAACTCCAATGCGTGACTTCTTGAACCGTTGGACGCCAACCAATACAAATACAGATGTACCGGGTTTCGTACAAGGAGGCACAGAAAACAAAGTATTCAGCAGTCGTTTTGTAGAAAATGGAAGCTTTATCAAGATGAAAAGTATCACCTTGGGTTACACTTTGCCCGAATTAGCCTGCAAATCACTTGGTATCAGCAATCTCCGACTTTATGTTTCCATCCAGAATCCGTTCCATATCACCAACTATTCCGGTCTGGATCCTGAAGCAACAATGGGAAGCCCACTGATACAAGGTGTTGATTGGGGCTCATATCCTAACAGCCGTAACTATCTGATTGGTTTAAATTTTGCATTCTAATGATTTACCTTTTAAACAAGAATAATATGAAAAAATTAGCATATATAGCAACAATAGCCTGCAGTATGTTCCTGACAACTTCTTGTGTAGACCTGACCCAAGAGCCACAGTCTTTCATTACTGATGAAGATTACATTGCCAGCATGGACCTAACAGGTCTTCAACAAGCTGCAACAGGACTTTATAACGATTTATGGAATGGGAACTATGGTTTTAACTGCCGTTTACAACGCATAAATGTATGTGCAGATGATATTACTTATCGTGCGGCAAAAGCAAATAATGAATTGGCCAATTACTATAGACTATCTCCCAATATCACAGCCAACACTGCAGATTTCGATACTACTTGGTCACTATTTTTTGCCGTTATCAACCACTCCAATACACTTATTAATAAGACGGTATTACCGGAAAATGCAGACCAAGCCAAGAAGTTTGAAGAAGTATTAGGAGAAGCTTACTTCCTCCGTGGACTTTCTTATTTTTATTTGGTACGCATGTATGGTGATGTACCCCTAATTCTAGCAGAAACAGACGCTTCAACGTACATGCCGAGAACTGCTGTTGCAGAAATCTATGATCAAGCGATTATTCCTAGCTTGAAAAAAGCAGTAGAAATATTACCGGCAAAAAGTCGCAGCGGCTTCAGCTCTACTCCTTCCAAATGGGCAGCCGAAGCTTGTCTGGCAGACGCTTACATGACAATGGCCGGTTGGCCTTTGAAAAGAGGACAAGAGTATTACTCACTGGCAGCGGCTGCAGCTAAAGACATCATAGACAACTCTGGTTTGTACCTGACCGAAGAATATGCAGAATTGTGGAAAGAAGCCAATAAAGCACAACCCAATGAAGTAATGTTTGCCATCCACCATAATGCGAAGATGAAGACGGCAAGTAACTATGGAAAGTCTTACTACCCCAGCGATTTTGCCCCCAATGCCGGTTGGTCTGACTACTATGCAAACGAAAGCTTCTTTCTAAATTATCCGGATGATGCACGTAAAGAGTGGAATTATATGACAGAATGGGAAACTAAAAACGGTCATGTCACTTATAAAGAAAGTGCCGATAAGCTTCCCGCCATTTCCAAGTATTATGACTATGACAACGGCGCACCCGGTAAGAGTGCCCAAGCTAATGGTATCACTTGTATCTACCGTTACGCCGATGTCCTGCTGATGTACGCAGAAGCTTCCACCCGTGCCACAAACAGTGTAAACGCACAAGCTTTGGATGCCATTCAGAAAGTACAGAAACGTGCCGGTTATGCACAAGACCAGCTGACCACAACTACTGATCCTACAGCTTTCACAACAGCTGTATTCAACGAACGCGGTTGGGAATTCTTTGCAGAAATGAAACGTTGGTTCGAACTTGTTCGTCTGGAAAAGGTAAGTGAAGTTAGAGCCGAGACTTGGAATGGTTCGCTTTTCCAAAGCAACAACCATTATTACTTCCCCATACCTTATCAGCAAATCCGTCTGACACAGTGGACTAATAATGCAGGCTACTAATACTGATAAAAACGTAATAACACAAAACTTCTAACCTTATTTATCAAGAAATCAAATAGACCTTAATCAATTTGATATGTACGAAAGGGAGGGGGAGCGTGATAGATAGGTATGAAAAAACACCTATCACACCCTAATAAATTTATAATCACATATATACTCCTTTGCGTGATAGCGTGACAGATGTTTTTATTTTTTTGTGTAGAAACAAAAATACCAGTAAATGCTATTTCTTTTCCGTACTTTCAAAGTGGCGTTGCTGCTGTTCCACCTGCTTCATTTCATTGATACGTTCCTGCTCTTCCCTGGCAAGGCGCTCTATTTCATTGAAGTCAATCTCTCCGACTTCAGTTTTTCCAAAGATTTCCGTCTTTTGCGGAACCGGAAGCTCTCTATACAAGGCTACACGTTCCGCAGGCAAAGTAGCTATTTCAATCACTGCCTGGGGATGGAACTGTATACCTGGATGCAAAAGACGTGCTTTTATTTTGATAGTACCTGCTTTCGTTGTTGTACGGATCAGTGCAGGTGCAGTCCCCCAACGACTGACACGGGGATTGGCTTCTACCTCTCTTCCACCGACCAACTCTCCTTCTCCTTCCACCTCAAAAATAACGGTTTCTTGAGAAAGGCGCTTTACATAGCCATCCTTATCGGTAATGGAAGCAATCACCGTGACCATATCCGAACCATTGGCACGCAGGGGCAGTCCAGAATCAACAGTCAGTACAAGCTGTTCATTACGTTTGGAAGGCATATTCTTGGTCCTAGCAACAATCTTGCCATCCAGGAATCCCTCAGCCACAATACTACATTGTTCCGGTTTCCCGGCCCGATGAAGTGCCCGGACATCCACAAAGCTATAAGCACCCTTAAAAACAACGGGAGGATGACGAATCCCCTTCTCCTCCAGCAACGGCACTTGCACAAGGGTGTCTTTTTCGTTCACAATGACACGTACACTATCACAGTTGGTATAAACCACTATATCCTCGGGGGAAAAAGGAGTCATGGCATTAGCTATATACACCATCGGCCCACTATCAGCCTGCTCCAAGTGCAGGTGCGGATCACGCTGGCTCATCATCATGTAATAGGAATACTTTGGCTGACGGAACATATCCATCAGTCCTCCCCAGAAAGGGTCAGGATGATAACCACGCTGGTGGTCAAACGAATGCCACAAGGCACCTCCTATATGCCCCCGAGGAGATTTGTAGAACTGATCAACCGTAAGAGAGCCGCCATAATCCTTGCGGGCATAGTGTTGGGCCTGGCGAATCTGTGGCTCTTCACCCCATTCACGTGCCACACGGCTGTAAGAATTGTGGGAATTCCAGTCATCCACACAGTCACCATACTCCCGGGTAAAGCAGGATTTGCCTGCATTCCGGTAAAACGCCTCGTTCTTGGGGGCTGTATAAACTACATCATATCCCATTGCTCCTTTGCTCTTGTCATCAATGGCAGCATAGCAACCCGGAGCCGGATACTCTTCATGAGTAGCCCGATAGGCATTCTGTGCGAAAGACTCCGGAAAAGCCGTCTCATTAAGTACCGGTTCCCACAGAAGGACAGACGGATGATTACGGTCTCGACGGACCATATTACGGATGTCGGAAAGGATACGTTCTTCAAACACCGGTTCCGGATTCCAGTACTGCCAGCCGGGAGTGGCTACAATAATGAACATGCCCAGTTCATCGCAGGCATCCATAAATGCAGGGTCTTGGGGATAGTGTGCCGAGCGTATAATCCGGAAACCAGCATCACGCATTTTCTTCACGTCCAGCCAATGCAGGTTGTTGGGTACGGCATTCCCGATATAAGCATAGTCCTGATGGCGGTTTACCCCCATCAGCTTGTCTCCGAACGGCTTACCGTTGATATAGAGACCGTCGGCACCGCGAAACTCAATGCTTCGGATACCGATACGGGAAACAACAGCGTCGCACAGCTTGCCGTTAAGATAGACAGAGGTGCGGAGCCGATACAGATTCGGAGTATCGGGATGCCACAAAGACGGATTTCTGACAGTGAGCTGCTGCATGACGTGTCCATCACTTCCGGCAGACAAGCTGAGACTTTTCCTTGTACTGGCCACCTGCTTGCCAACAGCATCCAGCAGGGTTGACTCCACTACCACCCGGCAACCACTCTCTCTATCATTGACGATATGAGTCTTGACATTCACCCGAGCCTTTTGGTCCGACACATCCTCATAGCTGACAAACACGCCTCCCCCAGCCACCTGGCCAGCCTCATTGGCATCGCTTACATACACGTCACCGGTACAGATAAGATAACAATCACGGTAGATGCCACCAAATACACAAAAATCCATCGTATACTGTTTGCGCCCCGGCGGGAAAGAAGGGTCATCACTGTTATCAGCACATACGGCAACGGTTACCTCATCACCTGGACGCACACCAACAGCAGTCAAATCTATACTCACCGGGAGAAAACCACCGAAGTGCTCCTTTACCTTGTAACCATTGATATAAAAGCTGCTTTTACCCATAACCGCCTCAAAATAGAGGGACAACCGCTTACCTTGATACCGAGTATCGACAGTGAAACGCTTGGAATACCAGGCCGGCCCCTGATAATTGCGAGAACCGCTCGCCTCGGAAGGAACCAGCTGTACGGTATGCGGTAGGTTTACCAGCTCCCACTTGCTGTCATCCAGTTGCAAAGGATCAGCTTTTAAAGGAATATCCCCCCGATGAAAACGCCATCCGGGATTAAAGTCCAATACCTCGCGGCCGGAATTGGGCACCGGATAAAAACTGGCAGCAGAAAAGTGTTCTTGTGCTTGCAGTACACCGATGCAAGCCCAGAAAATAATTAATAAAAGAATCTTTTTCATAATCTATATCATTGATTTGTCATTCTATCCACACGTATTACCGCCGGTTTTCCACAAAGCATCCCCTGCGGCATAGGTACTTTGATTTCCCTTCCATTGAGAACAATCCGAATCCCTTTCAGAGCCGCATTCATGCAAGCATCGATTTGCCCACAGACGGAGGATTCTGGCTTCTGAGGGCAAGCCTTGTTTCTTTTCATTCACCTTGTTCCGCTTCACCCAATCTGTGGGACGAGTCTCGCAAGTAACAAATGCTTCACGGGTATACTCAGGAAGTATCCGATAGGCAAACTTACCTTTCTGCACCAGCCAGAGGGGAGTACCATCTGCCGACAAAAGCGAGTGAGTACCGGAAGCGACAAGCTCCATTTTTCCCCTTTTCATCGAGAAAACTTCATCCGTCCAAGCCGTCTGGTCGATGGTGGTACGAATCTCCCCATCCAGTTCAGGACGCTTATTGGTTACGCCCGCACCCAAAGCTACCATGTAATCTCCCAGAATGAAATAAGACTTATATGCCTTGAAGCCATAAAGAACCTCGTTCAAGCCCTCACTGTTCCCCTTGTCGTTCACACCCTCTTTCGCAGAAGCGTTCATCTTTTCGAAGATATATCCTGCAACGGCATTACTCCCGCCATCCGTAGCACCGGCAGCAAAATTACTCCTGCTGCAATAACCACGCCAATTCTCTACGGGAACCAGCTTGTCCATGCCTTCGCGTGCAGTCACACCCGGGGAAGCGGTGACATCCCAACCGCCCATAATCCGGAAATACTCATCGCCGCTGCGCTGGAACAACGTCATTCCATCCGTCGGATAGAAATTGTAGGCATCAGCAAAACTGGCGGCACTCTCCAGTCCGTCACAACGGACAGAGGCCATATTAATCGTGATATGATAGTCGGGGGTCTTCTTTATCAAGTCGTCGTTGTTGAAGAACCAACGGGTACCGGAATAGATGCCCGGAGCATACTCCTCCATCATGATGCGATTCTTCTTCACCTCTTGCTGCAATTGCAACAGTTCCCGCTGCTCTTCGGGGGTGAAAGAGTCCATCCAGTTGCCGATAAGGTTATCCAGCATTCCGGCATAAGGGATGGAAAGCTCTGTGGGATTATATACATACGAGCCACGGTCCAGGCAAGGAAGGCGATATCCCTTATAATAATACCAGGCACCACCACGCAGGAAATTAAGAAGTGCCTGCACATTATCCCGGCCCAGATTCTTGGCCCAGGGAGAGCCTTTCAGCATATTCAGCATTTTAAGTGCATTGGAAGTCCCGTCAATGGGATAACCCCAAATCAGGCATTGCTTTCCATGTCCCCAACCTGCTCCGTCGGCAGTGAATCCCTCAGTCCAGAAAGCATCGGAATACGTAGTTTGGGAGGTCATACTGATACCGCGCTGGCAAACTTCCGCCAGCAAGTCTATCATAGGAATGGAACGGTACATGGCGGCCACGGGCAATAGGGAACGATAGGCCAATGCATTGCCGCCCACCCACCACACATGGTTGCGGAAACGGGAAATGGAAACTACATTCTCATCGGTTTCGTCGTGGCGGAGAGGTTGGGTCCAAGCTTGTAAGGCAATGGTTTTCAACATATCGCACGCCTCTTGCAGCAATGTGCCGCCTTTCCCACCTTCAGCATCGTCCATCTGTTTCAGATAGCAGAAATAAGTATTGACCGCTGCCGTAGGTATGGCAAAGCAAGATGCATGGAAACGGGGACCGTCATTGGGGCGTCCTGCCTCGATACCGCCGTAATGCAAGATTGCCTTCAGCACTTTACCGGACAAGGCCTGCTCTTCTGTCAGTTCACCTTTACGATAGGCATCCGC
>PPYF01303910.1_pt1 | contig 38131 bp, 33 predicted proteins | sample 1559871 | NCBI WGS metagenome assembly PPYF01 (sample SAMN08240021, study PRJNA423297) | Human gut metagenome, whole genome shotgun sequencing project.
TAAATCACAAAACTGGCAGCGCCATTAGGCGATGCCTTCCTGATTAAAATCAAAGATTTTAATCAGGAAATAGTATCAGGTTCAGCCACAGGGCTCATGTGTAGCTTTGAAGCAGTAAAGTAGCCATAGTACCCACCGCGTTCGATCTTCCCTGCTCCCATCATTTGCAAGAAAACTTTGGAGAAGCGCTTCCTGTTCGTACCGTTTTTCCACTCAATCGTTATTTTGAAACGCAAGCAGAATTTCCGTCAGCTCCGGTGTCAGGCGTTGACGGCATTCCTGCTTCAAATCCTCCGGCACGTCGTAGAACCCTTCGGCGATGCTGCCTGTGATGGCGGCCAGAGTGTCGCTGTCGCCGCCGAGGGATACCGCCGTGCGGAGAGCATCCTCGAAATCCGTGCTTTCCAGAAACGCAGTAATGGCCTGCGGCACCGTCTCCTGACAGCTTTCTACATGATGATAGGTAGGGCGAATTTCGTCGCAGGTACGACTGAGATCGTAGCCGAATTCCCGCTCCACATACGCTTTGATGTCCGCCTTGCTATGTCCGGTGCGGGCAAGGTAAATCGCCGCGGCGGTGGCCTGCGCGCCCTTGATGCCCTCCGGATGGTTGTGGGTGACCTCGGCGGTAAGCCGCGCCAGATGCAGCACCTCCTCCATGTCCCCTCCCAGCCACGCCGCCGGAGATACCCGCATGGCACTGCCGTTGCCGTAGCTGTTATAGGGCTTCGGCGCGTCCTCATAAAGCCAACCGCCGAACCGTACACCGTAGCCCCGGTCGGGATGAGTGCACCCCAAACGCTGCATTTCCCGCACCAGCGCCGCTTTGATGGCCGCGTCATCCTGCCCGCGGGTGTCCATAAGCGCTTTCGCCACCGCCAAAGTCATAACCGTGTCGTCGGTGAATTCGGATTGCTGGCTGAACAGCGGAAAGTCTTTTGCTTTGTAATTGTTGCAGTCGAATTCATAGGGGCTGCCTACGATATCGCCGAGAATTGCCCCGTACATGCTTATCTCCCCCTCTTTTCTACGTCTTCGTCGATGCGGCGTTTCCAATCGGCACTGAGCGGGCTTGCTGCACGGACACAGCACACGGCCTCGCTGATGACTTCATAGTTCAGCGCTGTGCCTGCCTCGTCGCACTTGTAGTTCACCGCCCGGTCGGCGCCGATGCCGAAACGAGCCGCTTCCTTCGCCGCGTCGATGTTCGCGCCCAGAAACAGGAATTCCCAGCTGTATTTCTCCTTCTGCCGTTCGATCATTCCGCGCACCGTCTCGTAGCTGTAGCGACGGCTGGCGTTTTCGTAGCCGTCGGTGGTGATGATAAACATCGTTTTCTCCGGCACGTCCTCGCGGCGGGCGTACTTGTGGATATTGCCGATGTGATGGATCGCGCCGCCCACGGCATCCAGCAGCGCCGTGCAGCCACGGGTGAAATACTCCTTCTCCGTCATGAGCGGCACCTTTTCCAGCGGCAGGCGGTCGTGGATGACCACACTCTCGTTGTCGAACAGCACGGTGGAAACCAGCGCCTCGCCCGCTTCCTTCTTCTGCTTGGCGATCATGGAGTTGAAGCCGCCGATGGTGTCCGCCTCCAGCCCCGCCATGGAACCGCTGCGATCCAGGATAAAAACCAATTCTGTCATAATGAAAACCCTCCTTCGTTTGATTACGCGCTTATTGTAGCGGATTGGAAGGAGGGTTTGGTCGCCTGTCAGGCGACAATTATTCACTCATTTCGCGAATTATCTTTTATAATCCACGCTGCCGCCAAGCTTAATACAACGCCCAACCCCATTTCGAACCCATCTTTGGCTTTCTTCGCACGCTCATTGCGGCAATTCTCGTCCATATAAATCTACCACCTATTCTCCTAAATTCAAAACATTGTTAGTAAATATCGCAAGGCCACTATGCTCCCAACAAACTCTGATCGAAAGCAAACAGCGCTTCGTTGATCTCAAAAACGTCATACTTTTTCTGCCGAATAAAATACTCAATAATCACATCGAACTTGCTGCTGGCGCTGAGAGCGTAGCCTGCGCGGGCGATGAGGTCGCGGGTCTCGTCCAAATCCAGCTCCAAAGCGATGGCGAAGGCAATGGCCGTGGTTTTGGAGGGTTTGTAGTACGGATTATTTCGGATTTTGGAGAACAGCTTGCGGTCAACGTTGGCCTTTTTATAGATCTCGGAGTCCTTTTTTCCGCTTTTGTCAATGAGCTTCAGCAGGGTCTCCGAGAAGCCGGCATCCAGATGCGCCAGAAGATCGTCCAGCCCGCCGACGAACGAGGGCGCCATCATAGGCATGGACTTTGCTTCCTCGAAGACGGCCTTTCCACGGCTTCCGAAAATGCTCATACTGCGTCGGCGTTCACTTATGACGTCGGCGTGTATGTCTACATAGTGGTCATCGATGTATTCGGCGATATCGGCAAACAGCTTGCCGCTGATCTGGTAGGACTTACGGTCGAAAATGACCAGATAGACCGTCATATCGTTGTTCAGCAGAAATTCCCCAATGGTGTCCACCGCCACCCGAAGCGCCTGATCTTTGGGATAGCCGTAGACGCCGGAGGAAACCAGCGGAAAAGCCACCGTCTCACAGTCGTGCGCCTTCGCCAACGCAAGGCTCGTCCGGTAGCAGGAGACGAGCTGTTCCCGCTCGCCGTGCGTGCCGCCGTGCCACACGGGACCGACGGTGTGGATCACATATTTGCAGGGCAGACGATACGCCCCCGTGATTTTGGCGTTGCCGGTCCTGCAGCCGCCCAGCGTCCGGCACTCGGCCAGCAGCTCCGGCCCCGCCGCGCGGTGAATGCAGCCGTCCACGCCGCCCCCGCCCAAAAGGGTTTCATTTGCCGCGTTGACAATGGCGTCCACGCGCATTTGTGTAATATCATTGCGAACGATTTCCAGAGGCATTTTTATCACCAACCTTTAAATTCAAATTAAACCAGTGCGTCTCTGATTTTCTCCCGCTCCCCACTGCCGTCTGTCCGCAGACGAAGCAGCGGGACACCACACTTTTCCATAATACGGTTCTTTTTCCCATCCCGTCCTGCCTGCGTGCTCCCGGCTTCATGGAAGCTCGTCCCATCCACTTCAATCGCCAGCACGGGCTGCTTGTCCATCTGACGGAACAGCAGAAAATCGATATGTGTCAATGGATTGCGGGCGTACCTGCGTTCCTCCTCTGTTAGCGGTTCATAGTCTTTCACCAACGCTGCAAGAGAAACATGCACTGCACACCCGATCGAAGAAAACGCTTCCTCTGACAGTACTTCCTGAATCACAGAGTACATGAGGTTCTCAGAATCGTACTCGGACACTCGCCTGTGCTTTCTCAGATACGTCCTGCGCTGTTCTGCATAGCCTTGATAAAGCATATCGAACACAGAGTAGACCTGACTCTGAATGACTTCAAAATTGTTATATTCGATGTATCGTGTCAGGTCGCCGTAGTTGGTCTGGTCGTTGCGGGGGTCCTGAGATGTGACCACCGTCAGAGAATGAACCGCTCTGGAAACCGCCACATTCAGCATATGGGGATCGTCCACAAAATCCGTAATCACATTGTCAACCGAGGTCAGAATGATAGCGTCCTGTTCCCGTCCCTGAAATTTGTGAACTGTATCCACCTCATAAGCGCCGCCCAGCTGTTTCCGGATGGCCGCCACCTGATCCCGATACGGCGTGATAATGCCGATGCTTTGGAAATTCTGCTGATTCAGCCGTGGAAGCACTTCCTGCTGGATGACGTCTATCTGGCGCTGGTTGAGATGCCCACGGGCATGATTACCGGCAGCCGTCCGATACATGGTCAGCACATCCGATTCGTCATGATCCTTCGTCATGATGATCAGCTGTCCATGATAGAACTTCTGGTTGCAGAAGTTGATGATCTTCGGGTGACAGCGGTAATGCTCCCGCAGCAGCGTGACGGGTGCATTCTGCCATGTTTCCAACGCAGAGGAAAGCAGACTGTGGGTTGAGAAGCGATACCGCTCATCCAGAGAATACTTTGCCCAAATATCATCGCTGGTGCGGATGTCATCCTCCGTTAACACGTTGGGCAGCTGCTTCATATCCCCGACAATCACGATATTCCGCGCACAGGAAAAGGCCAAGACTCCGGTAGTCAAATCGACCTGCGATGCTTCGTCCACGATAAGATAATCATAGACATGCTCTATGCTCAGCGTCCCCTTGATGGAGTAGGTCGTGCTGAGCACCACCGGATATTCGCGGGTAAATTCTGCGGAGTTCCGCCGGAAATCCCCCTCTTCAAAACGTTTCCGAGTGCCTTTCCAGGGATACCGCGCCGCCAGCTCTGCACGGAACAGCCGCAAGGATTTTTTCGTAAGTTCATCCATTTTCGCGTCGAACGCGTAATGCTCCAGCTTCCGGGTCAGTTTCCGCTTTTCACTCTCCAACTCCCGTCTTTTTACAACATAAAACCGGCTCTGTAAATAGGGAATGACCTGTTCCGGAGAAGAAAGAAACAGCCTGAGCGCATCGCGGTTGAACCGAAGTACGATGGAAAGCTTTTGCAGAAGTCCCAGACGGGTCTCACGCTCCGCGTGCTGTTCAAATTCCATCCAAAGTGCGAGTATCTTCTGCGAGGGCAGCCTGTCCAGACGCTCCGTCAGTACATTGCCATACGCCGCATAATATTCCTCAAAATAGTGCTGCTCAGGGTTAAGCCGCAATAATTCCTGCTCAATTTCCGCTATGCGGTTCTTAGTGTTGAGCATTTCGTTCAATTCCGTGGAAAGTGCAGTCGTCTCCAGCTCCAGTTGACGTCGTTTCTCCAGCGGCATCTCCCAGTCGTGCATGTCCGGATAGACGCCGGTCTGTGTATCCAGAAATTTCTGTTTATTGGCCAGACTGCCGAGAAACGCAGTCAGAAAGACGGCATCCTTCTTTTCCAGTTTTTCCGCAACGTTATGCGTCGCGGAATTGTTGTTGGAGACGACTGCCACGGTTTTCCCGCTTCTGACAACATTGGCAATAATATTCAAAATCGTCTGGGTTTTCCCCGTACCCGGCGGCCCCTGGATAATGCTGATTTTTGAGGAAAGCGCCCGCTCCACCGCCAGCTTCTGACTTTGATTCAGGCCAAACGGATAGATCACAGCTGCCGGCCTGCGAGGTGCTTCGGTTTCTTTCTGCGGCGCAAGATAGCTTGCCAAAACAGTGTTCTCACTGAGCTGCTGAATTTTGTCATACTGCATTTTCAGAATATTGATGCCGTTATCCGTCACCAGACCGATTGCCGCAGCGGTCTCCTTAAAATACTGGAACGCTTCCTTGTTTTTGCCATCCGCCAGACAATTCCGCTGAAACTGCACCTCACTCCTATGAAACGAGAGGTCCTTTCTCCCTGCGCGAATGATGCGGTAATACGCGCCAAAGTCAAGAATCTCGTCAATCTCGCCGAACGTTTGTCCATTCGCGGTAACGATCACCTGCGCCGGGTCGATTTGTTTTTTCAGGGGGAGAATCTCCACATTTCTGTTCTGAAAGCTATATATTCTGCCGGGTGAACTGGTATAAACAACGTCGCACTTTCCATCATGAAACCGGAAACTGGCGACCGAGTCCGTTTTGTCCTTCCCCTTTATGATAATCAGACGCTTTTGCGCATTCATAGGAATCCCCCATATCGACATGTAAAAAATGCCCCGCCATCCGGCAGGGCATTTGGTCCATCGCAGCTATACTGCCAGAGTGTATTCCAACACTTGACAGCGTTGTTAACGAGTATAGCAGAATTATGAGCGATTTGCAACACTAATACTATTTCCTGATTAAAATTAAGATTTTAATCAGGAAATAGTATAAGCGCTCTGTTTCGATTTTCGTCATTATGCTTTCCCTCTCCTGTTTCTGCTTAAAAAACGCAGCGCAAACCGGGTTCCCGGTCTGCGCTGCGTCTGTGCATCTGGCTTTTTCATTATACCGAAAAAGGTGCGCTTGTCAACAGGCCGGTCTTATCTGCGGATCAGCAGAACGGACAGGTCGTTGACGTTGGTTCCGGTGGGGCCGGTCAGAATCAGGCCATCACATTTTTTCAGCGCGTGGTAAGCATCGTTCTGCTGCAAAACGTCCGGGATGGAAACGCCCTGCGCGGCAAGCGCAGCACGGCTTTCCCCATCGCAGTAGCCGCCCGCCGCGTCCGTGGGGCCGTCCGTTCCGTCGGAGCCGAAGGAGAACACGGCAGTGTCCCGGAAACCAGCGATTTCCTGTGCGGCAGAAAGGGCGATCTCCTGATTGCGCCCGCCAAGGCCGGTGCCGGTCAGATGGACAACCGTCTCGCCGCCCGCTATGAAGGCCAGAGACTTTTCGCTGGACTGGTTATACTGGGCGATGGACGCAAGGAAGCTGCCCGCGTCCCGGGCGGTACACCGCAGGCTGTCCGTCAGCACCACGGGCGCATAGCCGAGGCTCCGCGCCGTTTCCTCCGCGGAAACGCACAGCTGGCGCACACTGCCGGTGATGTGGGTCTCCACATTGGAAAGGGTCTTCGGCGTCTCCTGCGCCAGAAGGGATTGCGCACGCTCGGAGAGCTTCAGGCCGTACTTTTTCACGATAGCCATTGCCTGAGCGCTGGTGGAGCTGTCCGGGTAAGCAGGGCCAGAGGCAATCATATCCAGCGGGTCGCCCAGAATATCGGACAAAACGATGGAAAACACCTTTGCGGGCAGGCAGCGCTCGGCAAACCGGCCGCCCTTCACAGCAGAAAGACGCTTGCGCAGCGTGTTCATTTCCACGATGTCCGCGCCGCAGGCCAGCAGCTGTTTTGTAACGTCCGCCATTTCTTCCGCCGGGATCAGGGGGCTTTCAAACAGCGCCGAACCGCCGCCGGACAGCAGGAACAGCACCGTATCGTTTTCCGTCAGGCCGCTGACCAGCTCGAGGGCGCGGGCGGTCGCACGGTAGGAATTTTCATCCGGGACAGGGTGTCCGGCCTCGAAAAGCTCCAGCGTGCCGATTGCTCCCTTTACATGGTCGTATTTTGTAATGACCGCGCCGCAGCTGACGTCGGTACCCAGAACGTCGTAGGCGGCTTTCGCCATCTGCCACGCGGCCTTACCGGCGGCGATCAGAACGAGACGTCCGGACGGTCTGTGAAAGTGCTCCAATGCGCGGCGCACCGCGGAATCCGGCATTGCGTCGGCAAGCGCACGGTCTATGATGGTCTGCGCATCCTGTCTTAAAGTTTGCATAGGGAATCCTCCTTTGGAAACGGGAGCTGCTGAGCCGCTTCCGTTTCGCCATGTTTCATATTAAGAAAGGGACGGGTAAACCCGTCCCTTTCAGGATTTTGAATCTTAGTGCAGGAACAGGGAGACGATGAACACGCCGATAATGGACGCAATGCCGATCACGAGCGTGCCGAGGGTCTGGGTCTTGTAGCCATCCTGCGGGGTCATTTCGCCGAAGTTGGTGACGACCCAGAAGTAGGAGTCGTTGGCGTGGGATACCGTCATGGCGCCTGCGCCGATGGCGATAACCGTCAGGCAAGCCCGTGCGGGAGAGTCCAGTCCCAGAACCGGCAGCAGAGGGGCCACGATACCGGCGGTGGTGGTGATGGCGACGGTGGAGGAGCCCTGTGCGGACTTCAGGATCGCGGCCAGCAGGAACGGGAAGAAGATGCCGACGCTCTCGAAAACTTCCGCATTGGCCTTGATGTAGTTGACCATGTCGGAGGATGCGATGACCTTGCCCAGAACGCCGCCGGCGGCGGTAACGAACAGGATGGGACCAACGGTCTTCAGGGTGTCGTCGGTCAGCTTGTAGAAGTCCTTACCCTTGTGCGCGGCGAACAGGTCGATGATGGCGATGATGCAGCCAACGGCCAGAGCGATGATGGGAGTACCCAGGAAGCTGATGAAGTCAGCCTTGACACCGGCCATGGAGAGAGCGGAAGCCAGACCCATCAGGATGATGGGAACGACGATGGGAGCAAAGGCCAGCCATGCGTTGGGCAGCTTGCCGAACTCGGCAACCAGCTGCTCGTAGGTCTTGACGTTCTCGTTGTCGGTGATGTCGTCAGCAGCCTTGACCTTCTTGCCAATGTACTTTGCGAAGAAATAACCGGCAACCAGCGGAGGGATGGAGCACAGAGCGCCAAGACCCATGACCAGCAGCAGATTATCGCCGCAGCCCAGCGTACCGGCAGCCGCGATGGGGCCGGGCGTGGGGGGAATGAAGCAGTGGCTGATGTAAAGACCCATGGACAGGGCAACGGACATCGCAACGCTGGATGTGCCGGTGCGGCGGGTCATAGCCTTACGGATGGGGTTCAGGACGACGAAACCGCTGTCGCAGAACACGGGGATGGAGACGATCCAGCCCATCAGCTCAATGGCGATCTCAGGATGCTTCTCGCCGACGAGCTTGACAACGCAGTCAGCCATCTTCAGAGCCGCGCCGGTGCTTTCCAGCAGGGTGCCGACCAGAGCGCCAAAGATGATAACGATGCCGATGCTGGAGAACGTGCCGGAGAAGCCGGCGCCGATTGCGTTTGCGATACCACTGACGGTATTGCCGTCGGCGTCCGTGGTGTTAACCAGAGGGATTCCGGCGATCAGGCCAAAAATCAGAGAAATGGCCATGATGGAAAGAAACGGATGGATTTTCAGCTTGCTGATGGAGTAGATCATCAGCGCGATGGCAAGAACGAATACGATGATAAGTCCAATACCTGTCATAGAATTACGAATCTCCCTTCTTTTAGCGGTGTTTTTTGACAGATCCTGTCATGGATACAGTATATGCACCTGACCCCCGGAAATCAAGATGGCAAATTAGCTTAAGATTCCATTAAGAATTTGTAAAAAATTACCATTGGTGCATTTCATATTCCGGCTAAGATTCAGCAAAGTGACGGTAAAGTTGGGGGCTTCTGTCGTATTCAGGCTGTATTTTCATGCGAATAAAGGGTATTTTTTCTCTTTTAAAAGCGAATTGACAGAAAAAACCTGCCGCCTGTGCAACACAGGCGGCAAGCTCCTTGCTTAACCAATTTTGTGGGCAGTCCCCTATTACAGACCGGCCTGCTCCAGCAGAGCGGGAACCTTGGACTCCCAGCCCAGAGACATGATATGGACACCCTGACAGTAGGGCTTGCACTCCCGGATGATGCGAGCAGCGATCTCCACGCCGGTGATACCGGCCTTGGTCTTCTCCTTGTCGGCCTGCAGCTCGGCGATCAGCTCGTCGGGAATGTGGACACCGGCCACGTTGTTGTTCATGAACTTGCACATACCGGCGGACTTGGGAATGATGATGCCCACCTGAACGGGCTTGCCAAACTGTTTGGCAGCTTCCATGAACTTGATGAACTTCTCAGGCTCAAACACGGCTTGGGTCTGGAAAAACTCGGCGCCGGCCTTGACCTTGCGCTCCATCTTCACCAGCTGCGCGTCCACGGAGTCGGAGCAGGGAGACACGACAGCGCCCTTGGCGAACTTGGGAGGCTCGCCCACCAGTGCATTGCCGCCCAAATCTACGCCGGTCTCCAGCGTGCTGGCAGCGTACAGCAGGGAGACGGAATCCAGATCGAACACGGGCTTGGCCTGCGGATGGTCACCCAGCTTGGTGTGGTCGCCGGTGAGGCAGAGGATGTTGTCGATCCCCAGCATGGCGGCGCTGAGCAGGTCGGATTCCAGAGCAATACGGTTCCGATCGCGGCAGGTCAGCTGGAAGATGGGGTTCAGTCCGGCATCCTTCAGCACCTTGCAGGTGGCGAGGGAACCGAGGCGCATGACGGAGGACTGGTTGTCAGTAACGTTGACAAAATGGACGCCGGTGAGGTACTTCTTCGCTTCCTCTACCATGCCGTCAATATGAATTCCTTTGGGAGGGCCGACCTCGGCAGAAACCACAAACTCACCGTTGTCAAACAGTTCAGTAATTCTCATAATTCTATACACTCCTGATTATTCAGATTCTTTGGCGGACTTGGTAGCCTCGTCGGTATTGAAATCGTGCATTTGGGTGGGGCAGCGCAGAACATCCAGACGGCCCTGAGCTTTCAGACGCTGAATGATGCGCTCCCAGCCGCAGTCCATGGCGGGGTTGACCTCACACTTGCCGTTCTTGGTGCCGCCGCAGGGGCCGTTCACCAGGCTCTTGGAGCAGGCGGTGATGGGGCAGATGCCGCCGGTCAGGTTCAGGAAGCACTCGCCGCACTGGCCGCAGTCGTATTCCAGCGGGGTCACGCCCTGAAAGCCGGGCAGCTCGATGGTGTCGCAGCAGGCGTAGACCGGCTTGTCCTCCAGCATCTGGGAGATGGTCTGCACGCCGACGCCGCAGGAGAACACCAGCACGGCATCCGCCTCAGCGATCTTCGCCATGGGGGCGCGCAGCCGCAGCGCCAGCTCGTCGGGGTTGCAGACGTAGTCGGTGGTGAGAATGCCCACGACCTTGCCTTCCGCGTCCAACTTCTTCTGCAGAGCCTTGGCTTCCTCCTCAGGGAAGCCGACTTCCTTACAGCCGTGGCAGTTGATGATGAAGACCTTGCCGGAAGTCAGGGAGCCGATGACCTCTTCGGATTTCAGTTTTGTCATTAACATAAGTGTTCGTCCCCCTTACTTCTTCTTCAGCAAGGGCATAACCAGGCCCTTGGCAGCGTTGATCTTGGAAACCAGAGGAATCTTGGAAGAGCAGATGTACTCACAGCACTTGCAGGAGAAGCAGTCCATCACGTTCAGCTTCAGCAGGGTTTCCGCGTCACCCAGCTGGGCGTACTTGTAGATATCCAGAGGCGCCAGCTCCATGGGACATACGTCCATGCAGCGGCCGCACTTGATGCATTCTTTCTCCTCGGTGTGATCGGCGGCAATGGCGATAATGCCGTTGGAGCCTTTGATGATGGGCACATTGGTGTCCTTGATGGGAGCGCCCATCATGGGGCCGCCCATCTTCAGCACCACGTCGTCGCCGGTGATGCCGCCGCAGTGATCGATGATCTCCTGCACGTTGGTGCCGAACTTGACGATGTAGTTGCCAGGATTGCGGATGAACTCGCCGGTGACGGAGACCACACGCTCCACCAGAGGCAGACCCTTCTGGATGGCGTCGGAAATGGCCTTGGCGGTGGAGGTGTTGCTTACCACGCAGCCAACGTCGGCGGGCAGCTTGCCGCTGGGAACCTGACGGCCCATGACCTTCTTGATGAGCATTTTCTCAGCGCCCTCGGGGTACTGGGTTTTAGCGGCGCAGACGCGGATGTTGTCGTAAGGCGCGACCTTTTCTTCCATCAGGGCGATGGCGTCGGGCTTGTTGTCCTCAATGAGGATGACGCCTTCCGGCGCGCTGACGGCCTTCATCATGGCACGCAAACCGAACACGATGTCGTCGGCGAATTCCAGCATGACCCGATGGTCGGCGGTCAGGTAAGGCTCACACTCGGAGCCGTTGATCAGCACGGCGTCGATGGGCTTGCCGGGCTTCAGCTTTACGTAAGTGGGGAACGTTGCGCCGCCCATGCCCACGATGCCCTTCTCCTTGACAATCTCGACGATCTCGTCGGGGGTCAGTTCCTCGAGGGGCTTGTTGGGGACTACGGACTCGTGCAGCGTATTCTTGCCGTCGTTCTTGATGACGACACTCATGATGCCGGGGCCTTTGTTGGGATGGGTATGGGGTTCCACCGCGATGACCGTGCCGCTGACGCTGGAATGCACGGGGGCGCTGATGAAGCCCGCCTGCTCACCGATGAGCTGACCCACCTTCACGGTGTCGCCGGGCTGAACCACGGGGTTCGCCGGTGCGCCGATGTGCATGGCCAGAGGAATGATAACGGTATCGGGTTCGGGGAACTTCTGAAGCGCAAGGTGCTCCGTGAACTCCTTATTCTCCGTGGGATGGACGCCGCCGTAGAAGCCCTCGTACCGCTTGGCACGCGCCTCGGCTACGTAAGCCTTGATCTCGTCCACGTTGGCCACGGAGTAGTCCCGCAGCTGAATGGGCTGATCCAGAAATTCCTTGGTACGACCCTGCTTTTCCAGACGCTGGTAAATCTTTTCCCATGCGCAGTCCTTCTTGGGGTCGATCTCGCATTTGCCGTTCTTCGCGCCGCCGCACTGGCCGTTGACCAGACTCTTGGAGCAGTCCACGATGGGGCAGATGCCGCCGGTGACGTTCAGATAGCACTGGGCGCAGGCACCGCAGGTCTTCTTCGTCAGAGCCATGCCATGATGGCCGGTGTAATTGAGGGAATTGGTTGCCGTAAACACGGGAACGGACTCCAGATCCGCCACGGTCTGCACGCCCAGACCACAGGAAATGACGACCACGTTCTCAGTGCCTTCGGGTACGATACCTGCCAGCTTCTTCTCGGTCTGAACCTTATTGCACAAGAAGTCCACTTTTACCGTACCGGTGATGTGCTTGCCCTGCTCCTCGGCAATGGCCGCAAAGCTGTCGCACTCCGGCTCTTCGGTCGTGTTGAACTCCTTGAAGCACTTGTTGCAGGCGACAACAAAGAAGTTATCCTTCCCGGCAAGCAAGCCTTCCAGCTCATCCCTGTTTTTCAACACATACTTGGTATAGTCCACCAAATACCACCTTCTTATCGTTTTGTTGTCCGTTTATACGCAAACGACCACCATTGGATTATACCATACGCTCCATGCAAATGTCCAGCATTTTCCCATCTTTTTTCAGCAATTTCCCTTATTTCTCCTTTATTAGTTAGCATTCGCTAACTTTTGCAGGCGGGCATTCCGGCACTCAGGCCGGAACCACGCGATTCAAAAACGTGCTTTGACTCCCCCTGTCGGAAGAACCAAAGCACGTTAAAGCGGGATTTTCCCACTGTCTCAATATTTTTTGCCGAAATACAGCTTGAACGCCAGGGTCATCAGACTGACCAATAAGACTGTTACCAGCAGCGTAAGGCTGACGGTCATGCTGAAATACCCCGCCACGATAACCGCCGCCAGTCCCAGAATCAGGGTTGCCCGCATGGCCTCGCACAGCGCCTTGGCCACAATCTGTGCCTGACGCTCGTCGCTCTCCTTAATATACAGCTTTTTCAGCTTTTTCTCATCCTTGAGGGCGCGCAGGTTCCGGATCAATCCGGTCAGCAGCAGCACCAGAATGCCAAAGCTCGCGCCGGAAATGAAGCCGCGCCACCGGGACTGCCAGTGACCGTCTCCGACGGACGGCGCCAGCTTCACGACTCCGGCTTCACCCAAAAAGCCCAGTACGGAGAACAGGGCAAGCGCGACGCACCCGATGGCAAAAACCACATTCTGCAATTTGAGTTTTTCACGATAGCTTTCCATGATTTATACCTCCAAATCCGAGAAGTCAAACACTTCTTCAATGGTCAGCCCGAAATAGTGGGCAATTTTGTACGCCAGAGGCAGCGAGGCGGTGTACTTCCCTACCTCAATCGAGGTAATGGTCTGCCGGGTAGTCCCCACGGCGTCCGCCAGTTCCTCCTGAGACAGCTTGTTCTTCTTTCGCAGTTCGCGGATATTCGTTTTCATAAACACTCCTTCGATTTCCCCGCGCGTCCGCAAGGAAAAATGCTAAGTTAACTTTGCAAGAAAAGCATAGCGCGCTTTGCAATTTTTGTCAAGTGTACTTTGCAAAAATCACAGAAACTTTTTTGAATGGGTACAACCCCTTGGCTCTCCCTCTGGGAGAGCTGTCGCCGAAGGTGACTGAGAGGGTATTGCACCCTGGTCTCCCCTCTCCGTCCTCGCTTCGCTCGGCCACCTCTCCCAAAGGGAGAGGCAAGGGGTGCTGGCATTAACTGATACGCTTATGAAAAAACAGGCACAGCGGATTATCCCACTGTGCCTGTTGACTGTCTCATGCGCCCCGCCCATTGCGGCAGGACTTTCCATAATATAGGAATTACTTTCCCGGCTTGAAGGAATCCTTCAGGCTGACGGAACGGTTGAACACCAGATGGCCGGGTGCGCAGTCCTTGCTGTCCGGGCAGAAGTAGCCCAGACGCATGAACTGATAGGACGCGGGCGCCTTGGCGTCCCGGAGGCTGGCCTCCACCTTGCAGCCGGTGAGGACTTCCAGAGACTTCTCGTTCAGGCAGGCCAGAAAATCCTTGCCCGCCGCGTCGGGATCGGGGTCATTGAACAGATTGTCGTACTGTCTGACCTCCGCGTCGCAGCAGTTCTCCGCATCCACCCAGTGAATGGTCGCGCCCTTGACCTTCCGGCCGTCGGCGGGGTCGCCGCCCCGGCTTTCGGGGTCGTAGGTTGCCAGAATTTCCACCACGTTGCCGTTTTCATTCTTGACGCAGCCGGTGCAGGTGATGAGGTACGCGCCCTTCAGGCGGCACTCCGGCCCGTTGGGGTACAGGCGCTTGTACTTGGGGATCGGCTCGGCAAGGAAATCGTCCTGCTCGATCCACAGGTGCCGGGAGAAGCTGACCTCCCGTGTGCCGTCCTCGGGACGGTTGGGGTTATTTTCCACGGTGACCATCTCGGATTTGCCCTCGGGATAGTTGGTGATGGTGAGCTTCACAGGCTTCAGCACCGCCATGACCCGCTGGGCAGTCTCGTTCAGGTCTTCCCGCAGGCAGAATTCCAGAAATGCGTAGGGAATGGTGTTGGGAGACTTGGCCACGCCCACCCGCTCGCAGAAGTTGCGGATGGACTTGGGGGTATAGCCCCGGCGGCGCAGACCGCAGAGGGTGGGCATCCGGGGGTCATCCCAGCCGGAAACATAGCCGTTCTCCACCAGCGCTCTCAGCTTCCGCTTGCTGAGCACGGTGTGGTCGATGCCCAGTCTCGCGAACTCGATCTGCCGGGGATGATGAGGCACGGAGACATGCTCCACCACCCAGTTATAAAGAGGACGGTGGTTCTCAAATTCCAGAGAGCACAGAGAATGGGTAATGCCCTCCAGCGCGTCCTGAATGGGGTGTGCAAAGTCGTACATGGGGTAGATGCACCACTTGTCTCCCTGACGGTGGTGGTGCATATGACGGATGCGATAGATGACCGGGTCGCGCATATTGAAGTTGCCGGAAGCCAGATCGATCTTGGCGCGGAGGGTATAACGGTTGTCCTCAAATTCTCCGGCGCGCATTCTGGCGAACAGGTCCAGACTTTCCTCAATGGGGCGGTCGCGGTAAGGGGAAACGGCGGGGGTATTCAGGTCGCCCCGGTACTCCTTGAACTGCTCCGGCGTCAGCTCGCAGACGTAGGCCAGCCCCTTCTTGATCAGCTCCACCGCATATTCGTAGTCCTTCTCAAAATAGTCGGAACCGTAGTAGAAGCGGTCGCCCCAGTCGAAGCCCAGCCAGTGGATGTCTTCCTTGATAGCCTCCACGAACTCCACATCCTCTTTGGTGGGGTTGGTGTCGTCCATGCGGAGATTGCACAGGCCATTGTACTTTTCGGCGGTGCCGAAGTCGATGATCAGCGCCTTGCAGTGGCCGATATGCAGATAGCCGTTGGGTTCCGGCGGAAACCGGGTATGGACGGTCTGACCCGCAAACTGCCCGCCGGGGGCGATGTCCTCGTCGATGAATGCGTGGATAAAGTTTTTGCTTTCAGTCATTTCAGACATGATAATCCCTCTCATTTCCTTGGGTTTTTCCAATTACCAGACATTATACCCTACTGTTTCCAGTTTTGCAACCAAAAATCCCGCCAGAATCCATCTTTTCCAGAGGGCAAGCTGTGTGGAAATTACACAGAAGGCCCCGCATTGTGAAAAATCGGAAAACATTTTAAGAAATCTTAAATTAGTAGTTGTCAATTCGGGCTGGATACGCTAGAATAGGAAAGGATATGAAGATAAGGAGTGATTTCATTTTGCCTGAGCTTAAATATAAGCGCATCCTGCTGAAGGTCAGCGGCGAGGCTCTCGCCGGGGACGCACATCGGGGGCTTGATTTTACCATTGTGAACGAGCTTTGCAAATCCATCAAAACCTGCGTGGACATGGGTGTCCAGATCGGTCTGGTCATCGGCGCGGGAAACTTCTGGCGGGGCGTCAAGGACGGCGCGGATAAGATGCAGCGTTCTCACGCCGACTCCATGGGTATGCTGGGCACGGTGATGAACGCCATCGCCGTGGCCGATGCCCTGAGCCGCCACGGCATGGATGCCCGGGTCCTCAGCGCCGTGGAGATGAACAAGTTCGCCGAGTACTTTACCCGCGACCTTGCCGAGCGGTACTTAAATGAGGGGAAGGTCGTCCTCTTTGCCGCCGGTACCGGCAACCCCTACTTCTCCACCGACACCGGCGCGGTGCTCCGGGGCGTGGAGATTGAGGCCGACGCCGTGCTGATGGCGAAGAACGTGGACGCCATCTATTCCGCCGACCCCGCCAAAGACCCCACTGCCGTGCGCTACTCCCGCCTGACCTACGGCGAGGTTCTGGCAAAGAACCTGAAGGCCACGGACATCACCGCCATGGCGCTGGCTATGGACAACGACATGACCATGGTCTGCTTTGGCCTGAATGAAGAAAACAGCATCGTCCGCGTGGTTCGCGGCGAAGAGATCGGTACTACCGTAAAAAATCATTTCTAAGGAGGAACACAAAATGACCGTCGATTTCAAAGAATATTCCCGGAGAATGGACAAGGCTCTGGAGCATCTGGACGAGGAATTCGCCTCCGTCCGCGCTGGCCGCGCCAACGCAAAGGTTCTCGATCGGATCACCGTGGAATACTATGGCAGTGAAACGCCCCTGAACGGCGTCGCCACCATTTCCACCCCCGACGCCCGCACCCTGATTATTCAACCCTGGGACACCAAGCTGCTCAAGGACATCCAGAAGGCCATCCAGACCTCCGATCTGGGCATCAACCCCCAGAACGATGGCCGCGTCATCCGTCTGGTGTTCCCCCAGCTCACCGAGGAGCGCCGTAAGGATCTGGCCAAGCAGGTCAAGAAGTATTCCGAGGAAGCCAAGGTCGCCATGCGCAACATCCGCCGGGACGGCATGGACTATGTCAAGAAGCTGAAAAAGAACAGCGAGATCACCGAGGACGACCAGAAGAAGGCCGAGAAGGATTTGCAGGATCTGCTGGACAAGAACATCAAGCGCGCCGACGCCGCTCTTGCCGCCAAGGAAAAGGAACTGATGGCGATTTAACGCCGTCAGCCAAAACAAAGCACCCCTGCTGGCGGCTGGAAGCAGCCGCCAGCAGAAATTGCTTTTTTATCTTCGCAGATCTGTTCACTAACCATTTAGAAAGAGGTGCTTTATGGCACTTTCGCAAAGCTCTCCCCCGCCCCGGCACATTGCCATCATTATGGACGGCAACGGCCGCTGGGCAAAGCAGCGGGGTCTGCCCCGCACCGCCGGTCACGCCGCAGGCGCGGAAGCCTTCCGGCGAATCGCCAACTACTGCCGCACGCTGGGCGTGGAATACCTGACGGTTTACGCCTTCTCCACGGAGAACTGGAAACGCTCGGCGGAGGAAGTGGCGGGAATCATGAAGCTGCTGCGCCGGTATCTGGAAGAGGCGCTGCGGGATATGGAAAAGAACCGGGTAAAATTCCGCTTTTTTGGCGACCTGACCCGTCTCAGTCCGGAGCTGCAAACGCTCTGCCACGACGCGGAAAGCCGCTCGGAGGAATACGACGTCCAGGTAAATTTCTGCCTGAACTACGGCGGGCGGGATGAGATCATCCACGCGGTGAAGGCTTACACGGCGGATGTCGCCGCCGGAAGAGCCGACCCGGAAAATCTGACCGAGGACGTTTTCTCCGGGTATCTGTATTCGGCGGGCGTGCCCGACCCGGAGCTGATCATCCGGCCATCCGGAGAGATGCGGGTCAGCAACTTCCTGCTGTGGCAGTCCGCGTACTCGGAATATGTCATTATGAATGTACTTTGGCCTGATTTCACACCGGAACATCTGGACAGCGCCATTGAAGAATTTCACCGGCGCAGCCGCCGGTTCGGAGGGACATAGAGAAATGAAAAAACGCATTATTTCCGCAGCGATTCTGGTGCCGATCCTCTTTCTTCTGACACTGGCCGCACCGGTGATTGCCGCGTCACTGGTCATGAGCGCGCTCATGGCCATCGCGGCCTACGAGCTTCTGTACCGCACAGGGCTTGTAAAGCGGCCGCGGCTGGTGATCTACTCCTGCATCATGGCGGCCGCCGTGTGCATGTGGAGCTATTTCGGCGCGATTCATTCCTACTTTGTCATCCTCATGATTGTGTTCTTTATCCTGATGTTCTCGGAGATGATGCTTGACCACATAAAGGTTCACTTTGAGGATCTGTCCATGTGCTTTGTGGCGGGTCTTCTCATCCCCTACATGCTCAGCTCCCTCATCCGCATTCTGAATATGGATCTCGGACGGTATGTCATCCTGATTCCCTTCGTGGTGGCGTTCATGTCCGACGCAGGCGCTTACTTTATCGGCCTGAAATTCGGGCGGCACAAGCTGGCGCCTGTGGTCAGCCCCAACAAGACCATCGAGGGCGCGCTGGGCGGCATTGCCTTCGCCGTAGTCAGTATGCTTGTTTACGCCCTGATCATCGACCTGCTGCCCGGCAATCTCCGGGTCAACTACGGTCTTGCGCTGCTGTACGGCTTCGCCGGTTCCCTGCTGGGCATTTTCGGCGATCTGTGCTTCTCCATCGTCAAGCGGCAGACCGGTATCAAGGATTACGGCAACCTGATTCCCGGCCACGGCGGCGTGCTGGATCGGTTCGATTCCCTGACACTGGTCGCCCCGGCTATGGAAGTATTGTTGGTGCTGCTTCCCATGGCGGTGTAAGGAGCGGCCTATGGTGCAGTGTGTCAGTATTCTCGGCTCCACCGGCTCCATCGGCCGGCAGAGTCTGGACATTATCCGCCGTCTGCCCGGCATCCGGGTAGCGGCGCTCACCGCCGGAACCAACGTGGAGCGGATGGCGCAGCAGTGCCAGGAGTTTTCACCGAAGCTCGCCGTTATGGCAACTCAGGAAGCCGCTCAGGCACTGGCGGAACGAATAAACGATCTGCCAATCCGGGTAAACTTCGGTGAAGCGGGTCTGATGGAAGCGGCATCCATGGCGGATGCCGACTGCGTCATCACCGCCGTGGTTGGCATGGTCGGTTTGAAGCCCACCCTCGCCGCCATCCGGGCGAAAAAGCGCATCGGCCTTGCCAACAAGGAAACTCTTGTCTGCGCCGGGGAACTGGTGATGGCTGAGGCGGAGAAGTACGGTGCGGAGATCGTCCCCGTGGATTCCGAGCATTCCGCAATCTTTCAGTGCCTTATGGGCTGCGGCAGCAGAAAAGAGATCCGGCGGCTGATCCTCACCTGCTCCGGCGGCCCATTTTTCGGCATGACCCGCCCTCAACTGGAAACGGTGACCAAGGCCGACGCCCTGAAGCACCCCAACTGGAAGATGGGCGCGAAGATCACCGTTGACTGCGCCACCCTGATGAACAAGGGGCTGGAAGTCATCGAAGCCATGCGGCTGTACCGTCTGCCGCTGGAACAGGTAGATGTGGTCATCCACCGGCAGAGCATCGTCCACAGCATGGTGGAATTCACCGACGGCGCGGTGATGGCGCAGATGGGCACACCGGATATGCGTCTGCCCATTCAGCTGGCACTGACCTACCCGGAGCGTATCCCCTCCCCGGTGGAGCGGCTGGACTTATTGTCCTGCGGCCCGCTGACGTTTTCCCCGCCGGATACGGAGAATTTCCCCTGTCTGGCGCTGGCGCGGGACTGCGCAAAAGCGGGCGGCACGGCCTGCCCTGCCATGAATGGCGCCAATGAGGAAGCGGTCGCCATGTTCCTGAATGACAAAATCGGCTTTTACGACATCTACCGGCTGGTAAATGCCGCCGTGCCGCAGGTGCCGTTCATCGCCGACCCCACTTTGGAGCAGATTCTGGAAGCCGACCGTCTGGCTCGTGAGGCGGTTCGGGCGAACTCTTGATAATTGCGAGGCATTTTTTCTATGAGCGTTATTTTTGCGATTTTCCTGTTCAGCGTCCTGATTTTCGTCCATGAGCTGGGGCATTTTACCGCCGCCAAGCTCTCCGGCGTTCAGGTCAACGAATTTTCCATGTTTATGGGTCCCGCCATCTGGAAAAAACAGGTGGGCGAGACTCTGTACGCCGTCCGCTGTATCCCCATCGGCGGCTACTGCGCCATGGAGGGCGAGGACGGCGGAAGCGACAATCCCCGTTCCTTCGACAAGGCGGCATGGTGGAAGCGGCTGATTATTCTGGCCGCCGGTGCGGCGATGAACTTTCTCATCGGCGTGGTACTGATGGTCATTGTCTGCCTCCCCGTAAAGCAGACCGTCGTTCCCGTGATCGCCAGCTTTGAAGACTACGCCACGGTGAACGGCGAAAACGGCCTGCAAGCCGGTGACTGCATCGTGGAGGTGGACGGCGAAAAGCTCTACTCCTATTCCGATTTTTCCATGATCCTGTCACTGAACCCCGGCGACGTTCACGACATCACGGTGCGCCGGAACGACGAAAAGGTCGTTCTGAAAGATTTTCTGCTGGAAAAGCACGAAGTGACTCTGGAAAACGGCTCGACCGGCCTGCGCTACGGCATGAATTTCACCCTCAGCACCCCGAACTTCTGGGAGAAGCTGGGAATGGCGTGGAACCAGTCGCTGGATACGGTGCGTTTGGTTCGCCTGAGCCTGCAAATGCTGCTTGGCGGCAAGGTGGGCATCAAGGATATGTCCGGCCCCGTGGGCATTGTCAGTGAAATGTCCAAAGTGGCGGCAGCCTCCGACAGCAAGGTCACCGCGCTGCTGAATATGCTGTATTTCGGCGGCTTCATCGCCATCAATCTGGCGGTGATGAATCTGCTGCCCATCCCCGCGCTGGACGGCGGGCGTATTGTGTGTCTGCTGATCACGGTTGTGGTGGAGGCCATCACGAAAAAGAAGATCAATTCCAAGTACGAAGGCTATCTCCACGGCGCGGGCATGATCCTGTTGCTTGCCCTGATGGCGATTATTATGTTCAAGGACGTCATTTTCCTGTTCAAGAGGTGAAGACGATGACAAAACAGATTCTGGTGGGCGGCGTTCCCATCGGCGGCGGCGCCCCGGTGGTCATCCAGTCCATGCTCAATACCAAAACCACGGATGTGGAGGGCAGCCTGAAGCAGATCCGTCAGCTTGCCTCCGCCGGGTGCCAGATCGCCCGGCTGGCAGTTCCCAACATGGAAGCCGCCCGGAGCTTTGCGGACATCTGCAAGGACTCTCCCCTGCCCCTCGTAGCGGATATCCATTTTGATTACAGACTTGCCATCGCCGCGGCAGAGGGCGGCGCGTCCAAAATCCGCATCAACCCTGGCAACATCGGCGGCGAAGATCGGGTCAAGGCCGTGGTGGAGGTGTGCAAGGACAAGCACATCCCCATCCGCATCGGCGTCAACGGCGGCAGTCTTGACAAGCGTCTTCTGGAAAAATACGGCCACCCCACCGCCGAAGCGCTGGTGGAAAGCGCCTTTGAACATCTGGAGCTGCTGGAAAAACAGGGCTTTTACGACACCTGCGTCTCCATGAAGTCCTCCACCGTCCCCACCATGGTTGCCGCCGCGCGGCTGTTCCGCGCCAAATGTGACTATCCCCTCCACATCGGCGTGACCGAAACCGGCCCCGTCCGGCAGGGTCTCATCAAATCCGCCATGGGCATCGGCGCGCTGCTTCTGGACGGCATCGGCGACACCATCCGGGTCAGCCTGACCGACGACCCGGTGCAGGAGGTCTACGCCGCCCGGGACATCCTCAAGGCCGCGGGGCTTCGGAAGGACGGCGTGAACATCGTCTCCTGCCCCACCTGCGGACGGACCCGCATCGACCTGATCGGTCTGGTGAACCGGGTGGACGAAGCACTGAAAAACTGCGAAAAGCCCATCACCGTGGCGGTCATGGGCTGCGTGGTCAACGGCCCCGGCGAAGCCCGGGAAGCGGACATCGGCATTGCCGGCGGCGACGGCTGGGGCATGATTTTTGAAAAGGGCGTGCAGGTGGAAAAGCTCCCCTATGACGAGCTGCTCCCTGCCCTGCTGAAACGAATTGAAGCACTGTAGAGACACGATATGGAAGAACAGATTTTCTTTCTGAATATGTTTCCGGACTATGAGCCGCCTGAGGAGCTGTATGCAGCCCTTTCTCAGGCGGCTATCGCCGCTGCGGATATTGACCCCGAGACCCGAAGCGTCCACGTGGCGCTGCATTCCGAGCGCTACATCCCCCAACGGCTGCTGGAACAGGTTCGCAAGGACATTTGTGGCCTGTACGGCCTGCAAAAGCTGGAGCTGACCGCGACCCACCCGGAATCGGAGCTGCAAAAAATCGAGCCGGAAGAACTGATGTGGCTGTTTGTCAGCCGCAACTCCATGGCGCGGGGTTCTCTCGCTGGGGCAAAGTGGGAATGGAACGAACAGAATCTCACGGTAAAGCTCGCCGCCAACGGAAAAGAAACCCTTCTGGAGCACATCCCGTCTGTGGAAAAGGTACTGCGGGAGCGGTTCGCCGCCCCGGTGCATATCACCGTGGAGGCTGGCAACGCGCTGGAGGGAAAAGCGCTGTTTGCCGCCACAGAGTCCATGCGGGAATCGGAGATTCAAAAGCTTCCCACCGTCTCCGCCGCTCAGCCGAAGAAGGAGGACAAGTCCGCCGCCCCCAGCGAAACTTTCTATGGCAAGCCCTTCAAGGGCACGCCCGTTCCCATGAAGGAGCTGAGTCTGGACATGGGAACCGTCATCGTGGAGGGCAAAGTCTTCGCTGTGGACCACAAGGAGCTGAAAAAGCGCAACGCCTATGTTGTGAAATTCGACATGACGGACAACACCAACTCCGTCCGTGTCAGCCGCTTTATGGAGGCCGGAGAGGCCAAACCCATTCTGGAAAACGTTCAGGTCGGTTCCGTCCTGCGGGTGCAGGGCAAGCTGGGTGAAGATCGATACGAGGGCGAAATGGTTCTCAAGCCCTACGCCATGCAGCCCGGCTCCATGCCCAAGCGGCAGGACACTGCCCCGGGGGAAAAGCGGGTGGAGCTGCATCTGCACACCACCATGTCCAACATGGACGCCCTGACGGATACCGCCGCCGCCGTGAAGCAGGCGGCGGCCTGGGGTCACAAGGCCATCGCCATCACCGACCACGGCGTCGCCCAGTCCTTCCCCGACGCCATGAAGGCCGCCTCCAAGGCCAAGGTGGCCGGAACCGACCAGAATATCAAGATTCTCTACGGCTGTGAGGGGTATTATGTAAACGACGTAGACGACCGCATTGTAGTCCACGGCGAGCAGGATATCACCTTCGATCAGGAATTCGTCGCCTTCGATCTGGAAACTACCGGTCTGTCCTCCCGCAGCGACCGCATCATCGAGATCGGCGCTGTTGTGCTGAAAAACGGTGAGGAAGTGGACCGTTTCCAGACCTTCGTTGACCCGGAGCGTCCGCTGGAACGGAAAATCGTGGAGCTGACCGGCATCACCGACGAAATGCTTGTCGGCGCACCGAAAATTGAAGAGGTGCTGCCCAAATTTCTGGACTTCATCGGTGACCGGGTTCTGGTCGCTCACAATTCCGACTTCGACACCGGCTTTATCCGCGCCGAGTGCCAGCGCCTTGGCTACGATTATCATTACACCGCGGCGGATACCCTGATTCTGTCTCAGAATCTGCTGCCCCAGCTGAACAAATTCAAGCTGAACATCGTCTCCAATGCCCTGAGCTTGCCCGACTTCAACCATCACCGGGCGGCGGACGACGCCATGACCTGCGGCCTCATCATGGCGAAGCTCATGGTCAAGCTGGAAGAGGAGCATGACATCCACAACTTGCAGGGCATCAACCCTGCCATGACCCATCTGCGCTCCGGCGGCCGCATCACTGATCGGCAGGCAAGGCACATCATTATTTTTGCCAAGAACCAGATCGGTCTGCGCAACCTGTACCACCTGATTTCCGATTCCAATCTGCAATACTTCCGCCGGGTGCCCCGGATGCCCAAGTCCGACATTCTTAATCTGCGGGAGGGGCTGATCATCGCTTCTGCCTGCGAAGCGGGCGAGCTGTTTCAGGCCATTCTTGACCGGAAGAGCAACGACGAGCTGAAGCGCATTGCGTCCTTTTACGACTTTCTGGAAATCCAGCCTCTGGCGAACAACCGCTTCATGCTGGCAAACGAAAAATATGAGGCCAAAACCGACGAAGACCTCCGGGAATACAACCGGAAAATCGTCCGGCTGGGCGAGGAACTGGGCAAGCCGGTGGTCGCCACCGGAGACGTTCACTTCCTGAACCCCGAGGACGAGATTTTCCGTCACATTCTGCTGGCGACCAAGGGCTTCGACGACGCGGACAAGGATATGCCCCTGTATTTCCGGACAACGGACGATATGCTGCGGGAATTCTCCTATCTCGGCGAGGAAAAAGCCTATGAGGTAGTCATCACCAACCCCAACCGCATCGCCGACATGTGCGAATCTCTGCGTCCCGTCCCCCACAATCTGTTCGCGCCCAAAATCGAAAACTCCGTGGAAGACCTGAAAAATCTTGTCTACACCAAATTCCACCGCCTTTACGGGGACAATCCCCCGGAGCTGATGGTAAAGCGCGTGGAGACGGAGCTGCACGACATCATCAACTGCCACTACGACGTGATCTACATGTCTGCCCAGAAACTGGTGCAGAATTCGCTGGAGCATGGCTATCTGGTCGGCTCCCGCGGCTCCGTCGGCTCATCCATCGTGGCCTACATGTCCGGCATCACCGAGGTCAACTCCTTCCCGCCCCACTACCGCTGCCCCAACCCGGAGTGCAAGTACACCACCTTCGACGTTCCCAAGGGCTACGGCTGCGGCGCGGATTTGCCGGACGCCGTCTGCCCCAAGTGCGGCACGAAGTTTGAAAAGGACGGCTTCAATATTCCCTTTGAGACCTTCCTTGGCTTCGGCGGCGACAAGGTTCCCGATATCGACCTGAACTTTTCCGGCGAATACCAGTCAAAAGCCCACGCTTACTGTATCGAAATGTTCGGAAAATCCCACGTTTTCCGTGCAGGCACCATCGGCACCGTGGCGGAAAAAACCGCCTTCGGCTATGTAAAAAAATACCTGTCCGAACGTGGCAAGACTGCCTCCCGGGCGGAGGAAGCCCGTCTGGCGGCGGGATGCGTAGGCGTCCGGCGCACCACTGGCCAGCACCCCGGCGGTCTGGTGGTTATCCCACAGGAAAACGAGATTTGGGACTTCTGCCCGGTGCAGCACCCGGCGGACGACCCTCAGGCCGACCAGATCACCACCCATTTTGAATACCACTCCATGGAGGAAAACCTTCTGAAGCTGGACATGCTGGGCCACGATGACCCCACCATGATCCGCATGATGGAGGACATGACCGGTATCGACGCCAAGACCATCCCGCTGGACGACAAGGACACCATGTCCATTTTCATCTCCTCCAAGGTGCTGGGCTACGAGGACGACAAGATTCTCGGCCCCACCGGCGCCGTCGCCATTCCGGAGTTCAACACCCGTTTTACCCGCGGGATGCTGATGGATACCATGCCCACCCGGTTTGATACGCTTCTGCGTCTGTCCGGCTTCTCCCACGGCACCGACGTGTGGCTGGGCAACGCCAAAGACCTGATCACCTCCAAAACCGCCACCGTTGATCAGGCCATCGGCTGCCGTGACGACATCATGCTCTACCTGATCTCCTGTGGAATGCCGGAAAAGCGCTCCTTCAAGATCATGGAGGCCGTGCGAAAAGGCAGAGGTCTGCCCGAAGGCGCGGAGGAGGAAATGAAGGCCGCAGGCGTGCCGGAATGGTACATCGGTTCCTGCAAAAAGATCAAGTATCTGTTCCCCAAGGCCCACGCCGTGGCCTATGTTATGATGGCTTTCCGTATCGCATGGTTCAAGGTACATCATCCGCTGGCCTTCTACTCCGCCTATTTCTACCGCCGCAGTCAGAAGGGCGGCTTCGACGCGGTGCTGATGACCCATGGCAAGGATGCGGTGGTCGCCAACATCGACGCCATCGAGAACAACGAAAACGCCACGGACAAAGACGAAGACCTGCTGACCACGCTGGAAGTGGCCTACGAATACTACATCCGGGGCTTTGAATTCCTGCCCATCAGCATTTACGACAGCCACGCCACGAAATTCATCATCAAGGACGGCAAGCTGCTGCCCCCCTTCGTCGCGATCTCCGGCCTCGGCGAAAATGCGGCATGGGACTTGATGCGGGGTCGTGAGGGCAAAACCTTCCTGTCCGTGGAGGAAGTCGCCGCCGCCTGCCCCAAGGTGTCCAAGACCCACATTCAGATGCTCAGAGAGGCCGGTGCTTTCGGCGACCTGCCCGATACCAGTCAGGTCAGCTTCTTCTGACAGATAATCGGAGTGCTCATGCACTCCGATTACTGCTTGCAAATTTCAGAATTTTGTAATATAATATAAAAACAAAATCAGGGTGTATCTGAAAACTGGCGAAATGCCCAGCAGCGAGGAATTTTTGTCCTGGGCAAGCCATTTTTCCGCAGGAATACTTGCTGTATTTCAAGGGAAAATGGCGCGGCACAGGGCAAAAAGAACCGCTGATCGGGCGTTTTGACAGTTTTCAGATACACCCCCAATTAAGAGGTGTTTTATATGCAGGATGTCGGAATGCAGTATCACATTCACTGCAACAAGGGCGATGTGGGACGTTATGTCTTTCTCCCCGGCGACCCGGGACGCTGCCAGTCCATTGCCAGCTTCTTTGATAACCCCGTCCATATTGGCATGAACCGGGAGTACAATATTTACACAGGCACCATGCTGGGGCAGAAGGTGTCCGTCTGCTCCACCGGCATCGGCGGCCCGTCGGCCTCCATCGCCATGGAGGAACTGACAGCCATCGGCGCGGATACCTTCATTCGGGTCGGCACCTGCGGCGGCATCGCCATGGACGTTCTGCCCGGGGACGTGGTGGTCGCCACAGGCGCTATCCGTTACGAGCATACCTCTCTGGAATACGCCCCCATTGAGTTCCCCGCCGTGCCTGACTTTGACGTCACAGCCGCGCTGAAAGCTGCCAGTGAGAGTCTGGGCTACCGCACCCACACCGGTGTCGTCCAATGCAAGGATTCTTTTTATGGTCAGCACAGCCCGGAAAAGTCCCCGGTATATTACGATCTGCTGCAAAAGTGGGAAAGCTGGAAGCGTTTGGGCGTCAAGGCCAGTGAAATGGAGTCCGCGGCACTGTTTGTGGTCGCCGCCGCACTGGGCGTGCGCTGCGGCAGCTGCTTCCACGCCGTGTGGAATCAGGAGCGGGAAAAAGCGGGTCTCGCCATGCCCATGACCGAGGACACCACCGGTGCCGTCAAGGTGGGCATCGAAGCCATGAAGCGGATCATTGCCGCAGATTTGGAGAACGGCAAATAAACAGCCCCGAAAAGTCATTCCAAACGGCGTCAAAATGACCAATCGATATTACAAAACCGCATGGGACGATAAAATTATCGTCCCCTGCGGTTACTTTTGCCGATGAGAAAGCCCATGGCGAACCGCCATGGGCTAAAAAAGTGTTTTTTCTTCCTCCATCAGGCCGCCGAAGTCCTGCAAATCATCCGCGCCAATCAGATATGCCCCCATCTGTTCCAGCTGACGGGCAGCCTGACTGCCGTCGCGAAAACAGGCTACAGGACTCCACCCGAAGCGCAGATTTTTCACCGTACCATCCCACGTACCGCCGTGTCCAAAGTCGGACTGGGCGACAAACACCATGCGCCCCAGCGCGTGGATGCAGCGGTTGCGGCTCAGCGCCCGCTGGGTGGAAAACGCGCCGTCAAAATCGTCCTCGCTTAAGTATAGCAGATTCCGCCGTCTGGCCTGTTTACTCAGCTCGTCGGCGACGATGCTGATGACCCGTCCACCGGCGGCAAGACACGCTTCCTGTGCCGTGCGGTCAGCACCCCGGGCGTTGCCGGAAACCAGCGTCAAGCCTTCCTCCGCCGCCCGGTATCCCACCGCCGCGGCAAATTCCCGGTTCTCCGCCCGCAGCTCCCGGCTTCCCACCAGCGCAACCGCCGGGGTGCTCAGAATGGACAGATCCCCCTTCGCCCACAGGCATCCGGGGCTGTCCATTCCCAGACGCTGCCGCAGAATTCCGGGGTAATCCTCGCTGACCCTTGTGACGGGGTTGCAGTCCATTTTTCTCCCCCGGCTCAGGTAATAGTCCAGCTGCTCCGTATCCGAAAGCAGAGCGCAGTACCGCTCCGCCGTCTCCCGGTCGTAGCCAAGCTCAATGAAATCCTGCCGCGTCATTTCCCGCCCCGGCTGGGCGCATTCCCTGCCCCGCATCCGCAACGCCAACATGCGCAGCTGAGCGGTAGAAAGAACCTGACGGTCAGGGTTTCCAAGACGGCTCGTCAGCAGCAGAAAGCCCCTTTCCCGGGGATTCAACGGAATCTCCTTTTGGGCGTCACGGGGGCTTTGACTTCCTCGGGCGTCAAATTTCCGTCCTTGTCCATCACCATGGGCTGAATGGTGAAATTGCAGTATTTGCAGATGTCATCCAGTCTGGCCTTCTCCGGGAAATTGCTGACGATGCTCCATGCCACGCCCTTTTTCTTCGCCCGGCCGGTGCGGCCAATGCGGTGGACGTAGTACTCGTTCTCCTCCGGCACGTCATAGTTGATAACGCAGTCCACATCGTCCACGTCGATGCCCCGGGAGGCCACGTCCGTCGCGATCAGCACGGCCAGCTTGCCGTCCCGATAGCGCTGCATGGTCTTTTCCCGCTGGCTCTGCCGGATATCGCCGTGGATGCAGTCGCAGTCCAGACCCGCCCGCTGGAATTCGTCGCAGAGGCGCTGGCACATGTGCTTGGTGTTGCAGAAGATCATCACCCGCTCATAGCCCTGACTGCGGATCAGGCGCAGAGACGTCTCCGCCTTTTCCAGCGGCGTGCAGGTGATGCTGAACTGGTCGATGTCCGGGCGGTCTTCCTGCTTGGGTTCCACGGTGATCTCCACCTCATCCCGCTGGTACATCCAGGACACCGTCATGACCTCCTGAGAGATGGTGGCAGAAAACAGCCCCAGATTTTTCCGGTTCTTCACCTTATCGATGATCCGGGTCACGTCCTTGAAAAAGCCCATGTCCAGCATCCGGTCGGCCTCGTCCAGCACCACAGTCTGAATTTTGTCCAGACGGATGGTCTTGCGGTTGTAGTGATCCATCAGCCGTCCCGGCGTCGCCACCACGATCTGGGGCTTGCGCTCCAGCTGCTTGACCTGGCCGCCGATGCCCGCGCCGCCGTACAGCACTGCTACCCGAATGCCCTGAAAATAGGTCAGCAGCCCCCGCAGCTCGTCGCCGATCTGGATGGCAAGCTCCCGGGTGGGGGCAAGGATCAGCCCCTGAACGCCCTCGTTGGCCGGGTCGATATGCTCGATCATGGGGATGCCGAAGGCAAAGGTCTTTCCGGTGCCGGTGGGCGCCTTGGCAATGACGTCCCGCCATTGCAGAAAATATGGGATGGCCTCCGCCTGAATGGTGGTGGGGTAGCCGTAGCCCTTTTCCTCCAGCGCTTTCAGCATGGCCTCGCTGAGGCCGAGACTTTCAAATGTGACTTCCATGTTTCTCTTTCCCTTTTCCATCGAATTTTTCTTTATTGTATCACTTTTCCCAAGTGTTTGCAACTTTTTTGTTTCCCGGCGGTTGATTCGAGAAAACTCGGTTTCAGTCTCACGCAAAGGTGGACAAATTGGGATAAATATGGTATATTGTAGGTTATGATAATGTGTCCTTGACAGATGGTTACGAATACTGGCAGAGGCTTGTTCTGCGTAACGTTGTGCAGTATGTTTATAACTGCGGCAAGAATGGAATGCCTCTCGCTATGCTGGGTATGGGGTAACTTTCGGCATTTTCACAAATTTGCTCATTTATAGATTAGAAATAAAAATAAGGGGTGACTTTTATGACATACTCAGCCAAATGCCCGCACTGTGGGAAAATCCTGAAATCAGGTCATGGAGACCCAATTAAAAAAATTGGCGTTCCAATTCAAAATTGCCCCACTTGCCAAAAGCCGTACATTGATTCAGACATTTACGAATGGGAAGTCGTGGATACCTTCACAAAATTACAGTTTTATTTTTGGGATAATAACCGTTTTGCCGTATGGCTATTTATTGCGATGCCCGCACTTTGCTTAGAGAGTTTACTCGTGCTATTCTTATCCATAGCCCTGTATGCCTGGGTTTGCTTCAAGTATGTGAACTCTCACTACAAGACACAGTTTGAAGAATCAAAGGAACGAGCATCAAACCCAGAATATGTGTCATTATTAGCAAAGGTCGGCTATGAAAGATTAGATACCAAATACCGGCTTTCGTGAATGGCATTACAAATAAAAAAGGAGCACACATGGAAAAGCTATTTAACACGCTAAAAGGCATTTCCATACTTGTCGCCATCTCTTTCTTTTTCTCACTTGCTATACTGTGTCCGTGATATAAGGAGAATTCTAATGGGCAAACTAATCGTCATTGAAGGCACGGACGGCTCCGGCAAGTCCACCCAATTTCGTCTGCTGACCCAGCGTCTGGAAAACGAAAACATTGCCTTTCAGAAAATCGTATTCCCCCAATATTCCGAACCCAGCTCCGCGCTGATTCGGATGTATCTTGGGGGGGAATTTGGCACGAATCCGTCGGACGTCAACGCCTACGCCGCTTCCTCCTTCTACGCCGTCGACCGCTACGCCTCCTATAAAAAGGCCTGGGGGCAGTGGTACGAGCAGGGCGGTCTGGTGGTCTGTGACCGCTACACCACCTCCAACGCCGTCCATCAGGCGTCCAAGGAGCCGGAAAACAAGCGTCAGGAATTTCTTAAGTGGCTGTACGAATTTGAATACGACCGGCTGGGGCTTCCCCGCCCCGATCTGACGCTGTATCTGGACGTCCCCACGGATTTTACGGAGCAGCTGCTGCGCCACCGGGAGCAGGACACCCACACCACCGCGGACATTCACGAGCGGAACAGTGCCTACCTCGCCTCCTGCCGCCGTGCCGGACGCGCCGCCGCCGAATATTACGGATGGACGATCATTTCCTGCACGGTAAATGGGAAAATGCGGAGTATTGAGGACATTCACGAAGAAATCTACCGCCATGTGGCGGCATGTCTGGAGGACTGAATATGGTTTACATGTTGCTTGGAACCGGCTTCGAGGAAACGGAAGCCGTCGCCCCTATTGATCTGCTGCGCCGCGCGGGCGTGTCCGTCGCCACCGTGGGCATTGGCGGAAAGGTCATTGTCGGAAGCCACGGCATCCCCGTGACCGCCGATATGGAACTTGGCCAAATGGACTTGACCCAGCTGGATATGATCGTTCTCCCCGGCGGAATGAAGGGCGTCGCGTCCATCAAGGGCTGCCCGGAGGCGCTGGAAGCCGTGCGGTTCGCATGGGAAAACGGCCGGTTCGTCGCCGCCATCTGTGCCGCACCCACCATTCTTGCCATGCTTGGCATCACCGATGGCAGACGTGCCACCTGCTACCCCGGCTGTGAAGGCCAGATGGGAAGCGCCCACATGGTCTGCGCTCCCGCCGTCACCGACGGAAAGCTCATCACCGGCACGTCCGCGGGCTGCGCCGTTCCCTTTGGTCTGGCGCTGATCGCCGCCCTGAAGGGTCAGGCCGCCGCGCAGGCCGTCGCAGAACAGATCGTCATTCGCTGACCTGGAGGAACACGATATGGACAACAAACAGTTTCCCGAACGGGACGAAGAGGAAATCATTCCCGAAGAGCTGACCTTCTTTCCCGCCGACGAGGAATCGGAGGAAGCCGGGGATGCCCCCGTCTCCGAAGACGTAATTGGGGAAGAAACCGCTTCCCAGCCAGAGGAAATCCCCGCAGAGGTGGAAGAACCCGTTGCGGAGGAAACTCCCGTGGCGGAAGACGTTCCCGCATTTGAGGATGATTCCGCCCAAGATGACATTCCCACTTTTGAGGACGTCCCCCCCATTGCGGACGCTCCCGCCCCGGAGGAAATTCCCGCGCCCGATGACACCTCCGAAAAAGGCCGTTCCTTCATGGATCGCATTCCGGACGTGGATGACGGCATGGAAGAATCCTACGATAGCCGTCTCACCGAGCCGGAGATCGGCAGCGAGATCATCCCCGACGAAAGCGCCATGGATTCCCACGGTATGCTGGAGCACGGCGAGGAAGAACCGCCCTTTGACCCCAGCATTCTGGACGACCCGGATTTGCAGGAGCTGCCGGAGGAACCGGCGGAACCGGAACCGCCGAAGGACGAGATTGCGGAACAGGAATACCGGGACAGCGACGGTGATTTTGACGCCGCAGAGGATGCCCCCGCCCCGGAAAGAAAAGCGTCCGGTCGTCAGCGCCCCGTCAAAAAGGGACGTCCTAAGAAAACCCGTGGAGAGGGTCTGCTGGGCATCCCCCACATTCTGGTCACCATCGTGTGGCTGGCTCTGATCGTGGTCATCGGCGTCACGCTGGGACGGATGATCTGGGTCTGCGCCGCCGATGTGCTGGCTTTCGGGCGGGAAAACAAGCCCGTCACCATCACCGTTTACGAGTCCGACACCATGGACAGCATCACCGACAAGCTCTACGACGCCGGTCTGATCCGCTACAAGAGCCTGTTCAACTTCTATGCCGACATCTCCCACGCCGAGAAGAAGATCGACCCCGGCATTTACGACCTGAACACCCGGTACGACTATCACGCGCTGGTCAACATGATGTCCGCCAGCTCCACCCGTGAGGTCGTGGAAGACCTGCTGATCCCCGAGGGCTACACCTGCCGCCAGATTTTCGCCCTGCTGGAGGAAAACCGCATCTGTACCGCGCAGGATCTCAGCGCCTACGCCGCCAACGGCGCGCTGAAGGACTACTGGTTCCTTGAAAACGTGACCCGGGGCGACAAATACTGCCTTGAGGGCTTCCTTTTCCCGGATACCTACGACTTCTATAAGAATTCCTCCCCCCGTGAGGTTCTGGAAAAGATGCTGGACAACTTCGACTACCGGTTCAGCGAGGAAATGCGCGCCCAGATCGACACCCTGAACGCCACCGTCACCGACGGCAGCTTCACCGTCCGGGAAGTGACCATTGTCGCGTCCCTCATCGAGAAGGAAACCGCCTCCGCGTCGGAAAGCCCCCGGATCGCCGGTGTTATTTATAACCGTCTGTTCCACTGGGACTACCCCGCCCTGCTGAACATCGACGCCGCCATCATCTACGCGCAGGACGGCGTGTCCGACCACATCGACACCAGTCTGGACAGCCCCTACAACACCTACCTTCACGTGGGTCTGACGCCCACGCCCATTGCGAACCCGGGTCTTGCCAGCCTGCAGGCCGCGCTGAATCCCGAGTCCCACAACTATTATTACTACGTGCTGAATCCCGCCACCGGCGCCCATCAGTTCTCCACCACACAGGAGGAGCATGAGCAGTATCGCGCGCAGTTTGCTGCTGCCGCCGCTGCCGCTTCCACACAGTCGGAGGGCGAATGAGAAAGCTGGAATTGCTCAGCCCCGCCGGGGACATGGAGCGGCTGGAAATGGCCGTAGCCTACGGCGCAGACGCGGTATATTTCGCCGGAACAAGCTTTGGAATGCGCTCCTTCGCGGGGAATTTCTCCCCCGAGGAGCTACCCAAGGCGGTGCGGTACGCCCATGACCATGGTGTCAGGTGTCACGTCACCGTAAACACCATGCCGAGAAACGATGAAATCGCCCGGCTGCCGGAATATCTGGAACAGCTGGACGACGCCGGGGTGGATGCCCTGATCGTGGCCGACTTGGGTGCGTTCACCCTCGCTGGGAAATATGCCCCTCGCTGCGAGCGGCATATTTCCACCCAGCAGTCCATCGCCAATTACGTCTGCGCTCAGGCGTGGTTTGATCTGGGCGCGAAGCGGGTGGTGCTGGCACGGGAATGCAGTCTGGAAGAAATCCGCGCCATCCGTCAGAAGGTAGACCCCGCGCTGGAAATCGAGACCTTTGGCCATGGTGCCATGTGCGTCAGCTACTCCGGCCGGTGCCTGCTGAGCAACTACATGACGGGACGCGACAGCAATCGCGGCGCCTGCGCCCAGCCCTGCCGGTATCAGTACGCTCTGATGGAGGAAAAGCGCCCCGGGGAGTATTTCCCGGTTTTCGAGGACGAAAAGGGTACTTACATCTTAAATTCCCGGGATATGTGCATGATCGACCACCTGAACGACCTGATGGACGCAGGCGTGGACTGCATCAAAATTGAGGGCCGGGCAAAATCCGCCTACTATGCCGCCATCGTCACGGGAGCCTATCGCCACTGCATCGATGATGCCGCCGATGGCAGAGAGCTGGACCCCATCTGGCGGGACGAGGTGGATCACATCTCCCACCGCATCTACTCCACCGGCTTCTATTACGGCGAGCCGGGGCAGTACGTGGCTTCCTCCCGGTACATCCGGGAGTGGCAGATCGTGGCGAAGGTAGAATCCTGCGACGAAAACGGACTGGCGGTGTGCCGCCTGAACAACAAATTCTGCGCGGGAGACGCGCTGGAAGTCGTCGGCCCCGACGTGCGCCCCTTCCTCATCACCGCCCCGATCATGGCCGATCTGGAAGGCAACCCGGTAGAAGAACCGAGAACTCCCCAGATGAAATTCACCATCCAGCTGTCAAAGCCCGTGCCGCCTATGAGTATGCTCAGAAGAAGCGTTGATCTTTCCCCGAAATAGTCAAAAACACCGAACGTCGAATCGTTCGGTGTTTTTTTCGTATAAAGCCCGCATTACTGCGGTACTTTTTTTCGTTTTTCCGGGAATTTGTGAATCAGAAGTGCCAGCAGAATCGACATACCAAGGCAGAACAGGAACACAGCCGCATTTTCGGATTGAGAAAGTGTCTCGTTTCCGTGAACGACCGCATACTGCACAAGAAACACATTGTGGATCAGGAAGCACTCAAAGGAAATGTCTCCCAAGCACACCAGCGGTTTCCAGCGGAACAGGCTGGATACCCAACCCATACCGCAGGTAAACACGCCGATCAGCACCAGATTTGGCAGGAGCCATGTGAAAATTCTGCTTCTCCATGGACTTCCGGCGCGGGAAAGCATGAAAAACCAGTAGCAAAGTGCGCCAACTTCCAGTACCGTGAACACTATCCGCACCGTGTTTCCCTGCTTCAGGTGCGGCTTCAGGGTGCAGACCAACATCCCAAGGAGCATTCCGCCGAGGTATTCGCCCATTCTGGCTGGCGGGAAAATGTACTGCCAGTAATCCATGTCGAGATTCTTCGTTAAGTAGCAGGTAAACAGCCGTCAGGAATAACGTTCCCGCCAGTGCGCCCGACAGCAGCAGCCAGCCCTTTGGACGCCGGTTGATTTTATTCAGCAGGAACATGACGGGAAGGCTGAACACAGACAGGAACATCAGAGTGGACAGGAACCAGCCCACACCGTTGTAGCTGAACGCGCCCTCCGCAGACCATGACTGCACCAGCAGAAGGTTCCGCACAAGCTGCCCCGGAAATCTCTGAACGTCAAAAAGCGCGGTCAGGCTCTCCGTGTTGGTATAGAGGAAAAGGTACAGCGTCGTAAACAAGTACAGGGGATAGATTTTCTTCACCTTGCGCCACAGGTACTTCCCTTCCTCCCGCCAGCTGAGCCGGACGTCCCTGTTGAAGAAGACAAGCGCCGTCACCAGACCGCTGAGCATGAAGAAAAAGCTGACCGCCGCAGTGGAACAGTGAGAAGTCGGATATTTGAAAAACATCCATTGCTCGCCATGGCACACAAACACATTGAAAAATGCCCAGAACCGCAGAAATTGCAGCTGTTCTTCCCTTCCGGTCCTGGTTGGGGACGCTATCTGTCCCTCTGTCTGCATACGCCGCCCTCCTTTCGACTTTGGGTCAGTTTTTCAGGCTTTGCAGCGGCGCGGGAATTCTGCCGCCGCGGGCTATGAAGTCCTCGCTGGCCTTGTCGTGCACCGGCATCACCGGGGCGCTGCCCAGCAATCCGCCCATTTCCACCCGGTCGCCCACCGTCTTGCCGGGGGCGGGGATGATACGCACGGCGGTGGTCTTGGTGTTCACCATGCCGATGGCCGCTTCGTCCGCAATGATGGCGGAAATGGTCGCCGCGGAGGTGTCGCCGGGGACCGCGATCATGTCCAGTCCAACAGAGCAGACACAGGTCATGGCTTCCAGCTTGTCAAGGCACAGCGTGCCGCCCTCGGCGGCGGCGATCATGCCCTCGTCCTCGGACACGGGGATAAATGCGCCGGACAGGCCGCCCACATGGTTGGACGCCATGACGCCGCCCTTTTTCACCGCGTCGTTCAGCATGGCAAGGGCAGCCGTGGTGCCGTGGGTGCCGCAGACCTCCAGCCCCATTTCTTCCAGAATCCGGGCAACGCTGTCCCCCACGGCAGGAGTGGGCGCAAGGCTCAGATCCACGATTCCGAAGGGTACGCCCAGACGGCGGGACGCTTCCTTGCCCACCAGCTGACCCATACGGGTAATCTGGAAAGCGGTCTTTTTGATGGTTTCGGCCACCACGTCAAAGGGCTGACCCTTCACGTTCTGCAAAGCGTGGTACACCACGCCGGGGCCGGAAACGCCCACATTCAGCACGCACTCCGGCTCGCCCACGCCGTGGAACGCACCGGCCATGAAGGGGTTGTCCTCCACGGCGTTGGCGAACACCACCACCTTGGCGCAGCCAAGACCGTCGTTATCCGCAGTCAGCTCGGCGGTTTTCTTGATGATTCGACCCATTTCCGCAACGGCATCCATGTTGATGCCCGCTTTGGTAGAGCCAACATTCACGCTGGCGCACACCCGCTCGGTGGCAGCCATGGCCTCGGGGATGGAGCGGATCAGCTTCCAGTCTCCCGTGGTGCAGCCCTTCTGCACCAGAGCGGAAAAGCCGCCGATGAAGTTGACGCCGCAGGTGATCGCCGCCGCGTCCAGCGTTTTCGCGATCTCTACATAGGAATCCGTCTCGCAGGAGCCGGCCACGATGGAGATGGGCGTAACGGAAATCCGCTTGTTGACGATGGGAATTCCGAATTCCTTCTCGATGTCCTCGCCGACCTTCACCAAGTCTTTGGCGCAGCGGGTGATCTTCCGATAAATCTTATCGCAGCAGGTCTTCAAATCCGGATCGCAGCAGTCCAGCAGACTGATGCCCATGGTGATGGTTCGGATGTCCAGATGCCGCTTGTCGATCATATCCTGGGTTTGCAGGATGTCCTTCTGATTCAGCATGGTCTGTCCCTCAAATCCGGTGCATGGCTTCAAAGATGTCCTCACGCTGCACGCGGATGGACAGTCCCATTTCCTTGCCGATCTCGTCCATGCGGGTGACAAGCTCTCCCAGCGGCACATTGCACGCGGAGACCTCCGTCGCCATCATCATGGTGAAATAGCCCTGCATAACGGTCTGGCTGATGTCCAGAACGTTGACGTTGAAGTCCGCCAAGGCGGTGCAGACACCCGCGATGATGCCCACCCGGTCTTTTCCGACTACGGTTACGATTGCTTTCATCTTTTTCTCCTTCCGTCCGGGACTGCGGCCTGCGCCCGTCCACCGGACTGTCAAATATGGGGATTATACCTCGTAATCTGCTGCCACCCGGCTGTCCAGCAGGTGGAAGAAATGGGTCTTGGCTTCCTGATGCAGGGGATGCACGGCATAATTTTCCAGCGCTTCCCGGCTTTCAAACTCGGAATACAGGGCGTAATCCATGCCGTTGAACGCCTGACGGATCTCCAGATGCAGCAGGCCCGGAATTTTTCCCACCAGCGGCTCCAGAACGGAGGCGATCAGCTTCACGGCCTCGGTCTTGTCAACGCCCTCTTTCAGGGTGTACAGTACGATATGCTTTACCATAATTATCCTCCTTATACGAGTTTTTAATAAAACGCTTAAAAGCGTTTTATCAGGCCGCAGGATTGCGGCCAGCGGCCACTGCCGCTAAAAAACGAAGTCATACTGAACTCCAATTAAAATCTTTAAAAAAGATTTTAATTGCCTGAAGGGCATGGAGTTCATATGAGACTTGTTTCGTGATTTCTTTCCTTATAAATCACAAAACAGGCAGCGCCGTCAGGCGATGCCTTCCTGATTAAAATTAAGATTTTAATC